>Ga0351880_1041_pt1 | contig 39136 bp, 32 predicted proteins | sample BONcelFGM3001E13_FD_206766 | JGI IMG/M metagenome (GOLD analysis project Ga0351880, IMG submission 206766) | Enriched cells from coal bed in the Powder River Basin, Montana, United States - BONCAT cells FGM rep3 HSBNCT.FGM.300.1.E13 ...
GTCCGTCATGCTCCTAACCGGAGCCCTGGCCGGGTTGGCAGGCGGGTTGGTCATCATGGCCGGACCACACCGATTCCTGAAAGGTATTGGTGCCAATTACGCCTGGGACGGAGTGATGATCGCGATGGTGGCAAACAACGGACTGATTGCCACTGTTTTGTATGGCTTATTTTTTGCCACCCTGCAAACGGGAGCACTGGGTATGGAGTTGATCACCGATGTTCCCAGTGAGTTTATCCAGGTACTGCAAGCAGCGATTGTGTTGATCATCGTTGCAGGCCGGGAATATCTGGACATTTTCATAGATCGAACGGCTGCCCGCCGCAAAGCAAAGGAGCGAAGCGCATGAAGATCTTCATTGGTCTGATTAATGGCATGATCACCGGCGCGAACCTGGAAATGAATATCTCTTAATGATTGACGGCCATTGGGAAACTCATGTATGAGATGATCCACAGACAAGATTACCTCGCCAGGTTGACCTTTCTCAGCAATGGAGCTAAAGATAACTTCCCGGCCAACCATCATTTGGGCCAGTTCACGTTTGGAGGTGCTGGCAGTGTCCACAGTGGCAATTTTTTGTCCCTTGCGCAATACTGAGGTGCGGTCGCTGAGCTCAACAACCTCATCCAAATGGTGGGAAATGAAAAGGATGGTGTGCCCGTTGTCTTTTAAACGGCGTAATTCTGAGAAAAGCTGCGGAATTTCCTGGGGGGTTAGTACAGCGGTGGGCTCGTCTAGAATCAGCACCGAAACGTTGCGGAAAAGCAGTTTTAGTATTTCAACTTTTTGGCGGGCCGCCACCGAGATATCTTCCACACGCGCAACTGGATCCAGGTTGAATTGGAACTCATAAATCTTCTGGGCGACTTGTTGCTGGGCTTTCGCAACGTCAAGACGGCCAAAAAAATTCCTGGGCTCAACGCCTAGGACCACATTTTCCCAAACGCTGTATTCAGGGATTAACAAAATTTCCTGGTGAACCATGCCAATACCACTGGCAATGGCGTCACCAGGTTGTCTGAAATGGATGGGTTTGCCGCGGTGGATGATTTCTCCCGCGCTGCGCTCTTCCAAACCGTAAAGGATTTTCATCAGCGTGCTTTTGCCAGCGCCGTTTTCACCAACAATTGCGTGAATTTCACCTTTACGAAAGTCTACTGATACATTGTCAAGCGCAACCAGACTTGGCGGAAACACTTTAACAATGTTGTTCATTTCAATAATGGTTTCCACCACGGCAAATTACCCTTTCAATTTCCGTAAGGAAGCTTATTCACCGGTATAGCGATCAATGACCAGTTTGCCATCAATAATTTGCTGCCGAATTTCATTTACCTTGTCGATGGCGCTTTGCGGTAAAACCTGTTTCTGGGCGGTGAAATCCACATCCACGCCGCCAGAAGCCAGACCGTATTCCAATACCTGACCGGGTTGGTAATTACCATCTTTGATGGATTTAAAGACCTCAACAATCGCCTGGCCAACATTTTTGATGTCGCTGGCGACCACGTGACCGGGTACGATGTCATTCTGGTTGGTGTCAACACCGATGGCATACAAACCGCGTTCGCCGGCAGCCTGCAGCACGCCAATACCAGCCGCGGCGGCAATTTGGAAGACCACATCCGCTTTCATATCGTATAGTTGCAGCGCAGCCTGCTTGCCTTTGGCAGTATCTTCCCAGGAACCAAGGTATTTGGTCTCCACTTTAATTTCAGGGTCAATGGATTGAGCGCCATTGGTGTAGGCAAATACAAAAGCCTGAATTACAGGATCCACGTCGCCGCCTACAGCGCCAATCAATTTGTCCTCATTAACATTGGGGATTGAAGTGTCAAGGGTCGTTAAGGCTGCTACAACACCTGTCAGATATGCGCTTTCTTCTTCAATGAAGTCCACCGAGGTGATGGTGTTCTTTTCATTTTGAACGACAGTGTCCAGGTTTACAAAAATCTTCTCCGGGAATTTGTCAGCGTATTCTTTGAGTTGATCTTCAAATCCATAGGAAATCACGAAGATCACATCAGCATAATTCACTGCTGCTTGAAGTGATGGTTCGTACTGGCCAGCATCAAAATTGCATTCGATGGTGCGGGTTTCCAAACCGTACTCAGCCGCAATCTGATCAATACCAGCTTTACCGGAGTCATAGAACGCGTTGTCTCCCAATGCGCCGTTGATCAGGTAAACCACTTTCTCAGTTTTTGGGGCTTCTACCTTGGGTGAGCAGCCTACCGCGCTGACCATTAATATAGCCAGCATTAAAACCACAAGCAATGACTTTCTCATTTTCTTCTCCTCTTCAAATGTTGATCATCAGCTAATTTACGCCGCTTGCGAAAACGTTATCTGTTTGCGCGCGATTTTTGGAGTTCTCTTTCTTAATTTTAACCAACTTTCTCGATTTTTATAAAACTTTAAGAAATTAATCCCCGCATTCCTGCGGGGAAATTTTTTGGAATTTTCGAACACTATGCAGCGTTTTCGGAGTAAGAGTTGGTGGTGCTGTATTCATAACGGTCTGCCCGATAGTGGCTGATGGTGGATTCAATGGCTTCTCCATTTTCCAAATAGGCAGCTGTGCGCACTAACAGAATTGGAGCAGCCAATGGAACTTTAAGCAGTTCAACATGCAGGTCGGTGGCAGCTACCGCGCTGACGGTGTGGTGTATTTCGGCAATCATAAGATGGTATTCAGACATTAATACGCTATAAAGCGAGTTGGTGCTGAAGTCAAATTTTTCCAGGCCGGGACAAAACTCGGTGATAATTGTCGCTTCTTGAATGCTAAAAGGCAGCCTATCTGCAAAACGCAGTCGGGTCAGGGTAAGGCAAGAGCTGCCCAATTTATGCTGCAAGCAGGATGGGCTGGTGTCATCAATAAAACCCAGGCTCTGCTTCAACACTTTGGAATTGGCTTTCATACCCAAATCGGTGATCTGTTGGGTAGTGCTGCAGTCCAGATAAAACCTGCTCCGTTTTGTGCGGTCGCGAATGAAGGTGCCCCGGCCTGAGAAGCGTTCCAGCTGGTTTTCGTTTACCAGACGGGAAATCGCCTGGCGAATTGTTTGTCTTCCCACTCCGTACGCTTCACATAACTGCAGCTCTGGTGGCAGCATGTCTCCTGGGCTGAGTTTTCCGGATTGAATGATATTTCGCAGGTCGGTATAGACCTGATGATACAGGGGAAGTGGGCTATTCTGATCTGCCTGAGTAATACCCAGGTCTTTGATGGAAATGGCAACTTTCATGCGAGCATCTCCGCTCTAAAGAATGGGGTACGCTCCAAATTCGCGTGCCGCTGCACATAATTTAACCACATTTTCTGCTGGAACGTCAGCCTGAATATGGTTTGAGGGGGCTAAAATATATCCACCATTGGCTGCCAGCAGCTTAATCCGCCGCCGGACTTCATTTTCAACATCGCTTAAGGACCCTGGTATGGCATGCGAGATATCTATGCCGCCGATAAAGGCAATGTTTTTTCCGTAAGTTTGTTTAATCTTCGCGTGATCATTGGCTGGTAGCGGCTCAAGTGGATGGAGAACATTGATACCAATCTCAATAAAATCCGGGATCAATTTTTCAATGGCTCCATCGCTATGCAGCATGATTTTAACCCCAGGGTTGACTGCGCGAATTGTCGAAACCATTCGCTCCAAAATTGGACGGATGAACTTGCGGAACAAGCGCGGAGATATGATCAGGTTTTGATTTCCGGCATAATCATCACCGGGAAGCTCAATCATATCCACGTTTGAACCGCATGCGGCCAGATAATTGTGAGTGAGGCCGGTGAGTGTATCTGAAATTCGATGTAAAAGGGCGGAGGCGAAATCCTCATTTTCCAGCATATCAAACATAAAATTTTCAGTACCACGCAAATCACAGGCCGTTTGGTATGGTCCGTGGGAAGTAACCATGCGGGCGGAAATGAAGCATTCGGTGTTTTCGCGCAAGGAGCGCGCCCTTTCGGCAACGCCTTTTACCCAACGCGGATCATTGACATCTGGCCATTTCACAATTTGATTAATTTGATCGAGATGAGTCGCGGATTTTAAGATCCCCTGGTCGGCGTAAAAATATGGCACAGCCCGTTTCCAAACTTGGCCATATCCATCCAGAAAAGTATTTGGGTCATCAGTTAGCCCATTGGGGCTGCTTGGTGAATCACCTGGGTAAACGTAGCGAATATCAGTTCCCAATCGATCCAGCAGGCGGTCATCCATATATGAAATATTGTGACCAAGCCGAAATGGCTCCACTGGGTTTCCGAGAGAGAGCAATTTTAGCAGCTTAAAATATACATCATCCACCAATCCGTAAGAACCGCCGCCTATGGCATAAGGAACTCGGTCTGGTTCTTCGTGAGCAAGTGCAGTTAATACTCGCTGCCTGGAAGTAAGATAAGCCATAATTTGGACCCCACCTGATCTTAATTTACGAATGTACGAACATTTACTTGTTGATTATAAAAGGCTGAAATTGGGAAGTCAAATTAAAAGTGACAATTGTCACAAAATAAGATTGGCGGGTCGAAATTTGTTGACAAGTAGTTAAAGAATTCTGTATAATCTCATAAATGTACGAACATTCGTAGCAATTATTGGTTTTAGATATGGTCTTTCTGGGTTGGATTGCAACATACGGCTGGGTGAAGAACCCAACTTTACAAAAAACCAGGCAGATTTTTTTGCAAGCTCATTACTACCAAGATTTCAGAGAAGATGACCAATAAATTCCAAAAGGAGCACTCTATGCGTAAGATCACTATGTTGGGAACAGGATTAATCGGTTCTTTCTATACCAGTACGCTGCTTGGTATGCGCAGTCGTGATGAGATAAAAATGGTTTGCGCCGGCACTATTGAAGAAGCTAAAGAGTTTGCTGAAAAATTTGGTATTCCGCGCTATACCACCAGCATTTCTGAAGCAGTAAATGATCCTGAAACCGACCTGGTTGTGGTGGGCCTCCCGAATTTTCTGCATAAGACGGCTGTTTTGGAAGCAGCCAAAGCCGGTAAAGCAGTGGTTTGCACCAAACCGCTGGGCCGCAATGCCGCAGAAGCGAAAGAAATGTTGGAAGCTGTGGAAAAAGCAGGTGTTTTCGCGGGCTATCTTGAAGATCTGGTATATACCCCAAAAACTCTGAAAACCTTAGACGCGGTCAAAAAAGGCGCATTGGGAAAAATCTTGTGGGCGCGGTCACGGGAGACACACCCCGGTCCGCATAGTTCATGGTTCTGGAACAAAGAATTATCAGGCGGTGGTGCCATCGTCGATATGGGCTGCCATTGTATTGAAATCAGCCGCAACTTTATTGGCAAAGACGTTCGCCCCGTTGAGGTGATGTGTTGGGCGGATACCCAGGTACATCCTATTGAGGCTGAAGACCACGCGGTTGGTTTGGTGAAGTACGCTAGCGGAGCGATCGGTCAATTTGAAGTGAGCTGGACTTTCCGCGGGGGTATGGATTTGCGCGATGAGGTTTCTGGTACAGAGGGTACTGTATGGTTAAATCACTGGCTGCGCACCGGGTTTGAAATGTTCACTGCGGTTGGGCAAGATGGCTATGTGGCGGAAAAAGCGGAAAGCGACACGGGTTGGCTATTCCCGGTTGGGGATGAAGTGCATGCTCTTGGTTATGCTCATATGTTTGCCGATATGCTCAACGCGCTGGAAAATGGCCAGCAACCAATGGAAACGTTCTACGACGGTTATATAGTTAACGCGATCGTTGATGCCTGCTACCGGTCTGCTGCCAGCAAGAAATGGGAGCCTGTGGAATTGGATATCTGGCGAGGGTCAACTGGTGAAGGGGCAAGCCAGCACCTTGCAGTTTATGATGATCAATATTTCCTGATCAAAGAAGAAAAGATGCCCGATGGAAAAACCAAATTGATCCTGAAGGAAAAACTCAGCGGTCAAATCATTCAAAAAACAATCGATTAGCGTCTAGACCTTGCCGGAGGCCAGGGAGCTGACCTCCGGCATTTTCCAGTTACTTATGCTTGAAAGCGACATAAGTTATTAATATTCCAGCACAACTTATGTATTTTATTGGTATAAGAGGCGTGCTAAACTGATTATTAAGTTCTCAGATACGCATAAGTAGAAAATTTAATCTATAAAGGTTAAAGACGCACACTTTGAAGACCAATAACTCAAATAACAATAAGCCGGTGAGTGATATTACTCGATCTCCATTTGTGCTGGATGCGCACCAGGGCGAAATTATTCGTGCGTTGCGACAGCGCCAGCGAATATCGCGGCCAGATATTGTAAATATTACTGGTTGGTCGAGGGCAAAGACGGCTATTGAAATTAACCGTTTGCTGGAAATGGGTTTAATTAAAGAGATAGGAGAAGGCCCTTCAGAAGGTGGCAGACGACCGAGACTCCTGAGCCTAAATGACGAACTTGGGTATTTGGTAGGTGTGGATATTGGTGCGACGAGTATTGATGTGGCTTTGGCAGATTTTGCAGGAAGAATTTTAGATCATCAATCTGAACCATCTGATGTGCGCCTCCCACCCGAACAAGTTCTGGGGAGATGTGTTGAAATTCTACTTGAGATGCTGGAAAAACATGGCACTTCACCGCAGTGTGTTTTGGGAGTTGGCGTAGGGGTTCCCGGCCCGGTGGAGTTTTCAAAAGGGATTTTGGTATCACCTCCACTTATGCCGAATTGGGAGGGGTATTCCATCCGCAGTTATTTTCAGCAAACGGTCCAATCGGCTCTGATTGTTGTCGATAATGACGTAAACATCATGGCCAATGGCGAGTTGAGAGTTGGCGAAGGCCGGGGAGTTGATCATTTTATTTTTGTGAAAATTGGGACTGGAATTGGTGCTGGGATTGTATCCAACGGGAGAATTCACCGCGGAGCAAGCGGAAGTGCCGGAGATATTGGCCATATCAGTGTCGATAAGAATGGACCGGTGTGCAGGTGTGGAAATATCGGCTGCCTTGAGGCAGTTGCTGCCGGGCCGGCGATCGCAGAGGCAGCTCAAAAAGCTGTCCTGGCGGGCACCAGTCCGGTTTTAGCCCGAATATTTCAGGAAAGAAATGGTGAGCTTCATACAGAAGATGTGGGCGCCGCCATTCGAGAAGGAGATAGAACAGCGGTTGAAATTGTCCAGTTCTGCGGCAAAGTAATTGGCGAAACGCTGGCCAGCCTGGTCAATTTCTTTAATCCGAGTTACATCTTTGTAGGAGGTGGAGTTACTCATCTTGGAGACCAACTGCTCTTGTCCATCCGTCAGGCTGTGCTCAAACGGTCGCTTCCATTGGCTACAAGGCATTTAGTCATCAAGTATTCATCATTGGGGTCCAAAGCTGGGATTATGGGCGCGATTTACATGGCACAGGATCAATTGTTTTGGGTGATGAATTAAAAAAACTCCCCACAATTGCTAGAGCTAAATTAAAAAAATTTGAACGAACAATTGGAAACAGTTGACTGAAATATAGGAGGTGAAGAAAAAAGACAAGCCCAAATGTTTACCAGTCTCTAATCAATCAAGAGAAAACTAAGTTAAATTCGGAGGATAAGACATGTTTAATCAAGTTCGTCGTTTTCGGCCTATCCTGATCGTCGTGTCGATGATTCTGGTGGCCTCGATGGTATTGGTAGCGTGCGCTCCTCAGGCTGCCGAAACCGCCACACAGGCTCCCGCTCAACCCGCGGAAGCCACAAAAGCGCCTGAAGCTCAACCCACAGCTGCTCCCGCGGAAGTTGAGCAGAAAGTATTTACGATCGGCATCTCGAATCCATTCATCTCGAGCGAGTACCGCACCCAGATGATTGCAGAGCTGATCGAAGTGAATAAAGAGTACATGGATCAGGGTATCACTACTGAGCTGGTAATCGAATCGGCAGACACAGATGTAGCCGGGCAGATTCAACAGCTGCAGAACCTGATCAACAAGGGTGTTGACGCGATCCTGGTAAATCCAGGAGACGTGAATGGATTAAACGCGACCCTTGAAGAGGCTGTCGCCAAGGGCATCATTGTGATCTCGGTGGACCAGGAGATTGGTGCCAAAGGCGTGTACAACGTGGGCATTGACCAGAAAGAATGGGCCAAGACCAGCGCGAAATGGCTGGCCGAGAAGTTGGGCGGCAAGGGCAACATCGTGCAGATTGAAGGCTTCCCCGGACATCCCGCGAATGTGGCGCGCATGAACGGCGTGGCAGAAGTATTGGCCGGTTATCCGGACATCAAAGTGCTGGCAACTGACACCGGCAAGTGGGACGAAGCCACCGGCCAGCAGGTGATGTCGAACTTCCTGGCATCCTTCCCGACCCTGGATGGGTACTGGACGCAGGATGGTATGGCGATTGGCGCGCTGCAGGCAGTCATGGCTGCCAACCCGGCGAAATACCCGGTGGTGGTGGGCGAAGGCCGCTGCCAGTTCATCAACCTGTGGGCAGAAGTATTGGAGACCAACCCCGACTTTGAGACCATCGCCGTGGCGAACCCGCCAGGAGTTTCCCCGACCGGTTTGCGCATTGCCGTCAATATGCTGATGGGCAAGCAGGTGGATGAGAGCAAACTCACCGGTGAATTTGGTGCTATGTTTACACTGCCAGTGCCGATTGTTGTCACCAAAGACAACTTCCAGGACGCTGTGGCAATTTGCGCGGACAAACCAGATGCTTACTTGTTGGACGGCATCATGACCAATCAAGAAGTTCTGGACACCTTCTTCGTCAAAGAAATGGGTGAAATGGAAGCCTTCACGATCGGCATCTCGAACCCATTCATCTCGAGCGAATACCGCACCCAGATGATTGCAGAGCTGATCGAAGTGAATAAAGAGTACATGGATCAGGGTATCACTACTGAGCTGGTAATCGAATCGGCAGACACAGATGTAGCCGGGCAGATTCAACAGCTGCAGAACCTGATCAACAAGGGTGTTGACGCGATCCTGGTAAATCCAGGAGACGTGAATGGATTAAACGCGACCCTTGAAGAGGCTGTCGCCAAGGGCATCATTGTGATCTCGGTGGACCAGGAGATTGGTGCCAAAGGCGTGTACAACGTGGGCATTGACCAGAAAGAATGGGCCAAGACCAGCGCGAAATGGCTGGCCGAGAAGTTGGGCGGCAAGGGCAACATCGTGCAGATTGAAGGCTTCCCCGGACATCCCGCGAATGTGGCGCGCATGAACGGCGTGGCAGAAGTATTGGCCGGTTATCCGGACATCAAAGTGCTGGCAACTGACACCGGCAAGTGGGACGAAGCCACCGGCCAGCAGGTGATGTCGAACTTCCTGGCATCCTTCCCGACCCTGGATGGGTACTGGACGCAGGATGGTATGGCGATTGGCGCGCTGCAGGCAGTCATGGCTGCCAACCCGGCGAAATACCCGGTGGTGGTGGGCGAAGGCCGCTGCCAGTTCATCAACCTGTGGGCAGAAGTATTGGAGACCAACCCCGACTTTGAGACCATCGCCGTGGCGAACCCGCCAGGAGTTTCCCCGACCGGTTTGCGCATTGCTGTCAATATGCTGATGGGCAAGCAGGTGGATGAGAGCAAACTCACCGGTGAATACGGCGCCATGTTCACCCTGCCGGTGCCGATTGTTGTTACCAAAGACAACTTCCAGGATGCTGTGGCGATTTGCGCGGACAAACCAGATGCTTACTTGTTGGACGGCATCATTACGGATAAAGAAGTACAACAATTCTTTAAATAGGCAAACAAAATGACGCTTTCTGCCCAAAATATTGTCAAGCGATACGGGGGCGTGGTTGCCCTCTCAGATGGAAACCTGGACATTTGTGCGGGTGAAGTCGTAGCGCTAATTGGGGCAAACGGAAGCGGAAAAAGCACGTTGAGTAAAGTCATCAATGGAGTAGTTGTCCTCGATGGAGGGCAACTACTCCTCGATGAGAAACCCGTGAATTTCTCTTCCCCTCAGGCTGCCAAAAAATTGGGCATCTCCACTGTTTTTCAGGAGTTGAGCCTGATTCCCCAAATGAGTGTTGCGGAAAATATTTGGCTGGCTCGCGAACCGTTAATGATTGGCGGAGTGGTCAATAAAAAAGCTGTCTGGAGCCAGACGGAAGAATTACTTTCATTATTTGAAGGAACATTCAAATCCAGATTATTACCAGACACAAAGGTGGGGTCGCTCCCGCCGGACGAAAAACAAATCATTGAAATCTTAAAAGCGGTTAGTTTTGATCCACGAATTCTGATATTGGATGAAGCTACTGCCAGCTTGGACAGCCGACAGGTGGAAAGGTTATTTGAGCTGGTTCAAAAATGGAAATTGGAAGGCAAAGCAATTGTCTTCATATCGCACCGCATGGAAGAAATCTTTCAAATCGCGGATCGCTATAGTGTTTTGCGCAACGGAAAAACCGTAGGCGCGGGCATGATGAGCGAAATTAATGAAAAAGACCTGGTTAACTTGATGATTGAAAAAGTCTCTGTATTTAACCATACCCGAAAGAGCCAGGCAACTGAAGAAGCGGCAAAAATGGAAGTTCATCTTCAAGTCGAAGATCTTAAGACGGATGTCTTAAAAGGTATCAGTCTCACCGTTCGAGAAGGAGAACTTTTAGGAATTGGTGGTTTGATGGGTCAGGGGCAGCGCGATTTGCTTCTGGCGTTGTTTGGCGATATTCCTCATACCGGGAGAATTAAGATCAAAGAAAAATCCGTCCATTTCCGGCACCCAAAAGACGCGATCAAGAACGATATTGCCCTTGTGCCGGGGGACCGCGCCAGAGAAGGGTTGTTATACATCCGGTCAATATTGGAAAACATGCTTCTTCCATCCTGGAGGGAATATGGATTTCCCTTAAAGATCCGAGCTGCTCAGAAAGACGCCACCCAGGTGTCATCCAGTTTGAGCCTGAAGATGTCTGGTCTGGATGCTCCCGTGAGCAGCCTTTCTGGAGGAAATGCCCAAAAGGTGGTGATTGGAAAATGGCTCAAACGTAAACCCCAATTAATGCTGTTGGACGATCCAACCAAGGGCGTGGACGTTGGCACAAAAGCGGAGTTTTACAATCTGCTGACTACGTTGTGCGAAGAGGGCAAAACAATCATCTTCTATTCCAGCGATGATGAAGAACTCATCGGCTTGTGTGATCGTGTTCTGGTAATGCACGATGGCATTATCCGGACTGAGTTGCGCGGTGAATCTTTGAACAAACAAAATCTAATTGCTGCCAGCCTGGGCTCGGTCAACGGGAGTAAACTATGAGACGATCACCTTGGGAATCCTGGTTAGCACGGTATCCGGCACTATTCGCGTTGATTTTTCTGGTGGTAGCCTTGATTGTGAATTTGATCTTACAGCCCAACTTGTTTGAAGGCGGCACTTTAAACAGCAATATGCGGGTTTTCTTGCCAATGATCATTCTGGCTGTTGGACAGGCAATTGTGATCTTGAGCGGCGGGATTGATATATCGGTTGGCGGAATTGTCTCCATTGTTAATGCAATTCTTGCCACCCAGGTAGGTTTGCAAGGCACGCCTGAAAAAATGTGGCAGTTTGTATTTCTTTCCCTTATGGTGGGTTTGGGAGCGGGGGCACTAAACGGTTTCTTTATTTCGGTACTGCGGCTTCAACCAATTATCACCACTTACGCGTCTGGTTTCTTGTTTGCAGGAATAGCGTTGTTTATCCTGCCGCAGCCGGGTGGTGGAATCCCCGCGGATATTTCCGCGCTTTATCGCACAACCCGCCCATTGGGGCTTCCACTGGCGTTTTATGTCATTGGAATATTGTTGCTGGCTTGGTTGTATTTGCGATCAACGCGATACGGCGGGTTTATTTATGCCGTTGGTGGGAAAGCGGATGCCGCTTATGAAACGGCGGTCCCGGTCATCAGGGTTCAATTCAGCACCTATGTGATATCCGGGTTGATGTCCGCTTTATCCGGAATTGCGCTAACCATGCTGGTTGGATCGGGTAACGCGGAAATTGGCAGCCAGATGACTCTCAATTCGATCACCGCTGTGGTTATTGGGGGCAACGTGATGAGTGGTGGAATTGGCGGTGTTGTTGGCCCGATTATTGGAGCCATCACCCTGGGGTTAATTCAAAATATTATTTCTTTCGCGAATATTGATACATGGTGGACCACATTTGTGAATGCTTCCATTATTGTGGCTGCTTTGGCGGCTCCGGGTATGGTCAATTTATTTAGCAGGAGGCGGTCATGAAAAAGTTTCGCATTGCTCCGCCAGTAGCTGCGCTGGTTTTGGCAGTCGTGCTCTTCCTGTTGAGCGGCCTTCTTCCGAATGGTTATGGGAGTGATATTAATGTGGCCATTGCTCAGGCCAGTAATATTTTGCGCCTTTCGGTCTTCCTGGGAGTGATAGCCGCCGGCCAAACGTTGGTGATAATTAGTGGGTCAGAGGGAATTGACCTGTCGGCTGGATCTGTGGTCACACTTTCCGCAATCCTGACCTATGTTCTTGTTTCTGGCGAAAACGATAAAGTGCTGTTGGCATTATTGGTGGCTCTGGTTGTAGGAGCGATCATTGGTTTTGTCAACGGTGTGGGGGTGACCTTCCTGAAGATCTCGCCTTTTGTAATGACACTGGGAATGTCCGGCGTAGTTACCGGGTTGATAATTATTATTAATCACGGCAACGTTAGCGGCAAGGTAGCGCCAATTATGACCCAAATTATCGCCAGGCCGTTGGTTTTTGGCATTCCCGGGGCAATTATCATCTGGCTGGTATTTGGCGTTCTTATGTGGCTGCTGTTGGAACGCACAACGTTTGGTAAGAATCTTTTTGCCCTAGGGGTTAATCGAACTACTGCCAAACTGTCTGGCGTTAATGTGACTGGAATGAATTTAGCGGCTTATTCTCTTGCCGGGGCTCTGGCTGGTTTTGGCGGATTCCTGGTGGTGGGAAATACAGGGGTTGTGTTCATCGCTTTAGGGCAGCCGTTCTTGTTTCCTTCGATTGCCGCGGTGGCGGTGGGTGGCACATTATTGTCGGGTGGAAAAGGCAGTTATTGGGGAACGATGGCTGGCGCGATCGTGTTGACATTGATTACCAGCTTGTTAACAACCATGCAAATGCCAGAATCTGTACGGCGTATGGTTATGGGTGGCACTTTACTGCTTCTCGTATCTATTTATGGTCGTCAAAAATCGCTGCGACAGTAATTTCCAGGTTGGATTTCAAGCGATTCAGAAAATTGAAGAAATATGAGAGACAATCTCACTCGTTGAAGAATTTTTTTTGAAAAACCAAAGGAATTGAGGAAAATAAGATATGACCCTAACTTTAAACAGTAAAACAATTACCCGCAAGCAGCTTGCGAAGACGATTGATCACTCTTTGCTCAAACCAGAATTGACTGAAGCTGAAGTGATTTCTGGTTGTGAATTGGCAAAAAAATATGATGTGGCGTCTGTTTGTGTAAAACCATTTTATGTTAAATTAGCTGCCAGGTTGCTAGCAGGCAGCGATGTAGCTGTGGGTACGGTGATTGGATTCCCTCACGGAAACTCCACTTTGGAGATCAAAGCCGCTGAAGCGCGAAAAGCTGTGGAAGATGGTGCAACCGAGGTGGATATGGTCATCAATATTGGCGAAATGCGCTCAGGACATTATGACTATATCCGAGAAGAAATCAAAGCGGTTGTTGACGCGGTAAAAGACAAAGCATTGGTTAAGGTCATCCTTGAGAATGCATATCTGACCAAAGAGGAAATCGCGATGGGTTCTAAGCTTACAGAAGAGGGCGGCGCGGACTTTGTAAAGACATCCACTGGATATGCGCCTACTGGCGCAACGGTTGAGGATTTGCAGCTTATGCGCAAATCGGTGAGCGACAAGGTTCAGGTAAAAGCTGCCCAGGGTGTACGGACTTTGGAATCAATCCTCCAGGTTATTGATGCAGGCGCGACTCGGGTAGGTGCCACCGCAACCGCAAAAATCCTGGACGATTTTGAAAACAATCGATCAAGTGGGGAGGACGAAAATGCCAGCGGATCTGACTACTAAGGAAATTAAGGTTGGTATTGCCGGCACTGGTTTCATTGGCCCAGCTCATCTCGAAGGGCTGCGACGCAACAATGTGAAGGTGATCGGCCTGGCGGAAAATGGCGAAGAATTAGCGCGCAGTAAAGCCCATGATCTGGGAATAGAACGTGCTTATGGTTCCCTGGAAGCCATGTTGAATGACGCAGATATTGATGTGGTGCACCTGGCCACACCTAACAATTTGCATTTTCCGCATGCTAAAGCAGCCCTGCTGGCAGGTAAGCATGTGGTTTGCGAAAAACCCCTAGCCATGAACACCAAAGAATCGGCTGAACTGGTGAAAATTGCCAAAGAGACGGGTTTGGTCAATGCCATCAACTTCAACTTACGTTTCTATCCCATTTCGCAGCATGCACGTGCCATGGTCCAATCCGGACAGATTGGTAAAGTGTACACCATGTATGGTTCTTATCTTCAAGACTGGCTGCTGTTGGAAACGGATTGGAACTGGCGTTTGGAACCTGACCTTGGAGGAACTTTGCGCGCGGTGGCAGACATCGGATCGCACTGGCTTGATTTAATGACCTTTATCTCAGGTCTGCGAATCGAATCCGTAATGGCTGACTTTAAAACCTTCTTGCCGGTGCGAAAGAAACCCACCAAGCCAGTGGAGACGTATACGGGAAAATTGTTGACCCCAGAAGATTATGAAGATAAACCGATTAATACGGAAGATTACGCTTCTGTTTTGCTGCGTTTTGAAGATGGCGCGCGCGGTGTCTTGACCGTCTCTCAGGTAAGCGCCGGCCGTAAGAACCGCCTTTCCTATGAAATAGATGGATCTAAATCGTCGCTGGCGTTCGTGTCCGAAAGACCAAATGAATTATGGATTGGTCATCGTGATCGGCCAAACGAGCATTTATTGAAAGACCCATCGCTGCTGTTACCTGAGGCGAGAGCCGTCAGTGCCTATCCGGGCGGACACAATGAAGGATTTCCGGATACATTCAAGCAGCTTTCTGCCAAGGTTTATCAATATATCCGCAAAGGCGATTTCTCTGCTGCCCCGGATTTTCCCACTTTCGCGGATGGACATTATGAACTTCAATTGTGTGAAGCCATTGAGAAAAGTGCCAAAGAAGGCCGTTGGATCCGTGTGGAATAAAGAAATTGGAGGAAACAATGAAACTTGGATTATTTACCGCCGCATTTCCAAATCACTCCTTGGAAGAAGTTGCTTCCTGGGCGTCAGCGAATGGGTTTGAAACCCTGGAAATTGCCTGCTGGCCGGTTGGAAAAGCCAATAGACGCTATGCCGGGGTTACCCACATTGATGTAACCGAGCTTACGCCAGACAAAGCCAAAGAAATTCTGGCAATGCTGGAAAAATATAATCTGCAAATATCTTCTTTGGGCTATTACCCCAATCCAATGCATCCTGATCCAGACCATCGCGAGATGGTGATAGGCCATCTGAAGAAGGTGATATTGGCGGCAGAGATGCTCAATGTGTCGGTTGTGGGAACTTTTGTTGGCAAAGATAAAGACAAAACGGTGGATGAAAACTTCGAAATGTTTGAAAAAGTTTGGCCGCCCATTGTCAAATTTGCCAAAGATCACGGTGTGAAGATTGCGATTGAGAATTGCCCGATGATCTTCAGTTATGATGAATGGCCTGGTGGAAACAATTTGGCCAGCACGCCCGCCATCTGGCGCCGTATGTGGGAAATCATACCCGATGAGAATTTTGGTCTCAACCTGGACCCATCTCATCTTGTGTTGCAAATGATCGATTACAACCGGGTTGTGCGTGAATTCAAAGATCGCATTTTCCATGTTCATGCCAAGGATTTAATGATCGATCGGGAAGGGCTTTATAATCACGGCGTTTTATCTCAGGGCATGGGCTGGCAGGTACCACGGCTGCCCGGCTTAGGTGATATGGATTGGCCGAAATTCATCGCCGCGCTGTATCAGAATGGATACAACTCGTTCATCAGCATTGAGCATGAAGATCGTGCTTTTGAAAAAACCGATGAATTAATAAAGAGTGGTTTTTTGATTTCCCGGGATGTGCTGCGTCCGTTGATCCATTGATTCTAGCGAGCATTGAAAAATAATGAAAATTGTCAAGGATGGATTGTGAAAAAATACTATATCGGCTGTGATTTAGGTGGGACCAATTTACGGGCAGGACTGGTTAATATTGAATCGGGAGAAATTTCAAATTTAACCAGTGTGGATACTCTTGCTCGAGAAGGTCACGATGCGGTAATGGTGCGCATGGTTGAGTTATTCCGACATGTGCTTGATGCAACCGGTATTGGTATTGATCAATTGGGTGGGATCGGAATTGGTGTGCCTGGCGTGCTTGATCTGGAAAAAGGTGAAACGTTGTTCCTGCCCAATTTACCCGGCACCTGGCCGCATGTTCCCTTGCGCGATACAATCTCTCAAGTAATGGGGGTTCCAGTCGCGCTGCTCAATGATGCCCGCTCCATTACATACGGTGAATGGCGGTTTGGCGCAGGCCGCGGCGTGGACACGATGGCTTGTTTTACACTTGGCACCGGGGTTGGGGGTGGATTGGTGATCAATAACCGCCTGCATCTCAATTTGGGTGGCACCGCTGGAGAGTTAGGACACCAGACCATTGAGCCAAATGGATTGATGTGCGGGTGCGGTAACCGCGGCTGCCTTGAGGCTTATGCCTCCGCTTCGGCTCTGACCACACTGGCCTTCAAAGCAGTTACCCAGGGATTAACCACGATCATTGGGAAGATGGTGGATTATGACCTGAATCAAATCAATCCAAAACTAGTTTATCAAGCCGCGCTTCAGGGGGATGAAATTGCGATTGGTATTTTCAAAGAGATTGGTTATCGACTGGGTTTGGCAATTGGCAACATTATTGTCTCAGTAGGTCCTCGCAAAGTTGTGATTGCTGGGGGCGTGGCCAAAGCGGGAGAATTCATCCTGGAACCGATCCGGCAGACTCTGAAAGAACGAGTGTATGTCACACGAATGGATGAGGTGGAAATTGTCCAGGCGCAATTGGGCAACAATTCAGGAGTAATGGGTGTTGCCATGTATACCGCTGAAACTGCGGGCTGATCTCAAAAAAAGATGAAGACTCAAAGCTGGTTGGGATGGTTTGCCAACCAGCTTTGATTTCCAACCCCCTTTTTCCGCGATTCCAAAAACCAAGATTAGCGCTCTGATGAATAAACATTAATAATATTTACTGAGAAGGAGCAGCTTAGCCACCGCTCCTAATAATGAATTCTCTTTGTAAAGCATTTCTAACAATGTGATTTGGGTAAAATTAAGATATTTCTCCGGCATAGAGTGGGTTGAAATGATCTTAGCCAATTTTAAAATGAGTTTTTAATGTATTTGGAAATAAATTCAGATCTTCACTAAATCACCTTGTTTGGGAGAGAAGAAAATTGAATCCAAAGATCTATATTGCATTTCGATTTCACGCCAACTTTTACCACTCTTACCGCGGGGACACACCCGATGAGCTTGGTTTTGGAAAAGATATTCGCATTATCCGGCATATTCTCAAAGTTTTGGATGAGTATAACTTGCGGGGCATACCAGTATCTGGAACATGGGATTTTGAGAATTATTTTTCACTGGAAAAAATCATGCCTGCGCACTGCCCGGACATTGTTGAAAGCCTGCAAAGACGGGTCAGGGGCGGAATGGATGAAATGCAATTCATGTCGTACAACAATGGGTTGATTAATGCCCATACGGCTCGAGAGTTTCAAGACGCCATGGTCCGAGCGCGGACTAATAATGGCGGTTCGGGTTTAAAGGATCTATTCGGCGATGCTTATGAAAACATGGTCCGCCCGCAAGAAATGATGTTTTCACCAATCCACCTCAAATTGTATAAGTCCGTCGGAATTGATTCAATCAGCCTGTATTATTCTTCGATACCCTTCAACGGTTTCAGCAATTTTATTCCTTTGCTTTCCACTGGTGAGCGTTATAACCCGCTCACATTAAGGTATCCGGGGATTGATGAGACCATGACCCTGCTGCCTGCATATAACGTCGGGGATTTGGCTGATCATATAACTTTACGGGGTTGGGTTAAATCGATGCGTAGACAGCAATTAGCAATGGAAGAGCCGTGCGACCTGCTTCTACTGATTGACCAGGACGCGGACGATGAATTCTGGTTTGGCTTTAACGCGCCTAAATGGTTAAAGACACGGTTTAATACTATTCGTGGCCTGGCTGGATTGATTGATGATGTGCTGAATTTGGATTATGTCAGGTTCACCACACCGGGTCGTTACCTGAAAGGTCACCCGGCCATGAAAACCATTCAGATTGGGCAGGATACCGCTGACGGCAGCTACGACGGCCTTTCGAGTTGGGTGGAAAAGTGGTCCAATCACCGTCTGTTCACTGGCCTGGAACGCGCGCGAATTTTGGATTTGCAAACCCGCCGTCTGGCGGGAAAGGGTATCCCTGGTTCAATTCAAACCCTGATTAAAGAAGCGTTTGAAGCTCGCCTGAAAGTGCTTTCGACAACGCATTTTGGCATGGCAGCCCCGGTGATGAACCTTACCCGCGAGAGGATTGCCAAAGACCTGGTTGAGCTGGCTGTGAATAATGCATCTACTGCATTTACTCTGGCTGCCGCGGATCCAGCGCCGGGAAATTTTTGCCTGGTCGATTACACTCGCGGCGAGTCCACCGATGTGATTGAATATCAAGCACATCCATCACAGGCTTTGATCCGCCTGTCGTTGAAAGCGGGAATTTCCAATCCACTAGTACTGGGAGGTCTATCCGGCGTCAAAATTCCAAGTGTTGAAGTGGACAGTCTTTTCGGACGCCAATTGGTTTTCATCGATCACTTTGTTGGAGGTGAGGAGAAGCAATACTCCCTTAAAGATGGGGATTATGGGCCAACCCATGCAGGAAACCCGGTAATTGTTGGCAACAATTTCTTACAAAATGAATACCTTCGGGTTGATTTTGACGATACCGGTCAGCTTATGTCTCTGTATGATGGGGATAGGGAAATTTCCACCGGGCAGTTCTTTACCAGCGGTGTGACTTATGGCGGCCGAACCTTGGCTGTTGAGTCCTGGCAGGAGGTATTGAACCAAAATCCTGGGTTGGTGGGTGTTAAGATAATGCGCGGAACCATCAATTTGACAGGCGGGTTTAAGGTGTTATTCGAGCGGGAAACATTGCTGGCTGAAGGAATGCCTTATCTGTATGTAAATATGCGGATCATGTATCCGCGCACGCCTGATAGAGAATTTAACTCAGCGAAAGCCAAACGGTTGCAGCAAGCATGGGATGAACGCTGGCAGGAAGTGATGCCGTGCCAGATTACACCGGCATTAAGTGAATCTCATGAGAGCCCCCTGCGCGTTTGGAAACATGACTATTGCGACCATGTCAGTACTTTTGACCTGAATTATGGTCGATTTTCGCCCAACAAGGAATTATCCAGCGTGAATAACCAAATTACGCATGCCTGGGTGGCTGTCTCAGGTGGGGGCAGCGGGCTTCTGATTGCCCAAAACGCAGACGTTGCCAGTAATGTAGCGTTTTGTCCGCTGCGTGTCCGCCGCAATCGAGGAAAGACACAATTGCATCTCAATCCATTTGGCAGTTATTCCGGCCGCCAATACCGCTATGCCACCGCGACAACCAATCTGGGGAATCTTCTGGCATCCACTTTTTCAGGGGCGGACCACCTTAAACCATACGCGCCTTCATACAATGGAAGAGTCCAGGAGTTTAGCCTGATGCTGGCGCCATATATTGGCGACGCGCCCCCTGAAAATATCCGTTATGATGCCGAGGCATTCGCTTACCCCTATATCGTATTGAATGGCGAATCTGAGATTGCCGACCCGCCGCACCGCGCGTGGGATGGCAGCGGGTTGGGCGAGAGGCTGGATGAAATTTGATTGTGAAATAATGTGAATCAATTCTTGTTACCCCACTTTTATAATCCATTTTGACGTACTAAAATTTTTTCTCTATAATGAGCTGAAATTTGGGAGTTCGAAGAGGAAAAAATGTTAAAACCACGTTTTGTTGAGAAAGAAAGATTTACAGTGGCAGGAGTGGCAGTTGCAGGTCAGCTGGGGGAATTCAATTACGCAGAAATATGGGAAAAGCGATATATGGCAATTGACGCGCTGCTTCAACCTTATCGAAAAAACGAAGGGTATTGCGGCATCACTTTTAATGAGGGCGATCACCTGGTTTACCTTGCCGGCGTGGCGGTGGAAGAGGTGCGGGATCTCCCCCAAGGCGTAGAGATGCGGGAGATTCCAGCGGCGAAATACGCGGTATTTGACTGTGTTTTCAACAGCCTGGCAGAAATGATGCAAGAGATTTATGGTCAATGGTTTCATGCATGCGGTCTGCAGCCAGATAACGACGCGTTTTCCTTCGAGTATTACCCCCCGTATTCAGGAGAAGGGGAGATGCAAGTGGAAATGTATATCCCGATAAAACCCAAAGAAAACGCCTCGAACAAACAGGGATCATCAATGAAAGTTATTGAAGCCATCACAAACCGGCGCAGTATCCGCAAATTCAAGAGCGACCTGATTTCGGATGAAGCTTTGCGCCAGATTCTTAAGGCAGGCAGCCTCGCGCCGTCTGGCAAAAACCGCCAGCCCTGGAAGTTTTACGTTGTGCAGGGGGATAAATGTGCGGAAATGGTTGCCCAAATGCGCTCGGGGATTAACCAAAGGGAAAAAGAAGGCATGAACGTCGGCTCAGCGAAGTATACGCTCAAGGTTATGGAACAGGCCCCGGTGACTGTGTTTGTCTTTAATCCGGACGGATTGCCATTAAGTTTAGTAAAATCCATCGACCAACACTTGTCGGCTGTTGTCGATATCCAATCCATTGGCGCGGCCATTCAGAATACGCTCCTGGCTGCCGAGGAACTTGGGCTGGGTTCGCTTTGGATCTGCGATGTATACTACGCCTATGAGGAATTGAGTACCTGGTTGGGAGAGCATTCAGAGATGATCGCCGCAATTTCTTTCGGCGTTGCGGATGAACACCCGGTCGCTCGTAAACGAAAGCCATTTGAAGAGGTTGTTCACTGGGTTTAAGTAAACCAAACCTGATAAACATCATATTGAAAAATAGACTTCCAAATCAAAACCAAACGGTTTCCAATGGAAGTCTATTATATTTACGCTTGAGCCAAGGATTAATCCAATGGTCTTCGTGGACGCACCTGTGTGCGTTTCCAATCATTTCGATTTAAGACTCCCTGAGCGTCGTTTGGGTTATCGCTTTCGTAATTGGTGTAAAACTCGTCGCCGGCTTCAGTGACCCAACGGTAATTGTATTGATTGGAACCATAGTCCACCAGGTTTGTGTATGGGTTGATGTATTCCTCCTGACTGGTCAATGTGAGGTAAGAATCATTGCGAATTTCTTCATTAGTAATGCGCTGGTGGTCGAGCATTTCATTGAGCGTGTTTTGAATATAATGCTGAGTTTCAAGCATTTTTTGCCCGCGCTGCCGGTCGGCAGAAACAGCCTGGTTGAATGAACCGGTCAGCATTTGCTGATTGGCTTGTTCTTGTATTAACCACTGAGGGTTAAATTGCCATGACCGAGAGATTAGAAATAATACCGGCTCCCAGTCTTCAAACTCATCGGCGGGGGCGCGGTAGTAGTAAGTGGATTTATTCGACCATTGTCCCATTGCCAGTTGACCAAGGTTCTCTATGATTGTGCAGGCTTTTTCTTTATATCGGACGCCCAATTCTTCATATGAAAAAGTAACCTCTGCACCGTCGTATTGAATGGGTATGCCATGTTTTGCTGATTCCTGGCGATATTTATTGGCATACTCTTCCCAGGGCTGAGCGTTAATCATCTGTGCCTGGCAGGCTTGCGGATGCGCCCAGGGAAACATCATTTGTGAAAGAAATTGGGCTGGGGGCATTATCGGGCAAACGGTTAAACCCATATAGCTGCTACCGACTTGAAAAAAACCACTCATCTGGTAGCGCGGATCGCTGTATTTAATCTCAGGCACTATGCGCAGCATCACCGTTCCAGGAGAGTCTTTTTTAATAGAAAGATCAACTTTGGCTTCAATATTTTGGGCTGATACCTGTTCGGTAAAGAAATTGGCTCGGAAAATTCCGCCCTCTACCTCCCAACCTTGCGGCACCAGCAATGTAGCGGCGTTTTCTTTGGGTTCGGATTTTCGCTGAAAAATTATCCGGTCTGACTGGGAATTCATTTGACACAACTCCATTTTTGAAAACTTGCATCCCGTTTCTACTTAAATTTACCTTAACTGGAGATGATTAATAGTATATATTGACTCGCGAGGTCGGTGTTCTGAAAAAAACTAACAGGAGGCATAATATGCAATTTTGACTGCATCGCGAGCAGGCTGTTTAGAAAAGAAAAGGGTGGAGCGCGTAATTTACACGCTCCACCCAGGCTGTCTCAGAAAATCCTAATCCTTTTTTTGACCTTCCTGCTCATCATTGTCAGGTTGTGGGTCTACAAAGACCACTCCACCACCAGGCAAACGCCGGTCGCGGATAATTGCCTCCAGCACCATTTGTTCTTTTTCGTTGAGAATTGGGTCGCGGCCACGCTCTTCCATGAGAACGCGCATGGCTATGTGCAGCCCGCCCGCGTTGATTTTCTTGGGCAGGTGGCCGGTTTCGCGAACATGCTGCACAACGGAAGACACCGTGGCATATACCATCGCGGTGACCTTCAGGCCGGCAAGTGTGTAAGAGTTTTCTTCCATTTTATCCCTCCTTTGGAATTAAATAAAAATCGCAACCCGAAAAAGCTTCGCTTCAGGGTTGCGAATTGATAGAATCATTATATATTTATTTTGCGTTTGTTACAAGACTTATCTTAATTAATCGTTTCGTATGCCTGCAATAACAGGTTAATATCCAGCTTGACCATCTGCAGCATGGCTTTGGTAACACGTCTCACTTTTTCAGGATCTTGATCCTGCATCAGTTCGCCTAATATTGTGGGCACAATTTGCCAGGAAATACCGTATTTGTCTTTAAGCCATCCGCATTGTTCGGTGCTGCCACCTTCGGAAAGCTTCTCCCAATACTCATCAACCTCGGCTTGAGATTCGCAGTTAACTACAAGGGAAATAGCAGGAGTAAAGGAAAAATAAGGCCCACCGTTAATCGCGATAAACTGCTGTCCAAACAGTTGAAAAGAAATGGTCAGCACAGTTCTTGCCGGACCTGGACCTTCTTCGCCATAATAAGACACCGACTCAATTTTTGAGTTGGTAAATACGGAAATGTAGAAATCAACCGCTTCCTCAGCGTTGTTATCGAACCAAAAAGATGGGGTGATTTTTTGCATTGTTTCATTCCTTTTTTTAAATATGACCATTGAAAAAAGGACCTCTCATGAAGAGACGAAAGGAGTGGTGTGGGAATTATTTTCACCCTGTTTCAACCCACCGACAGGAATTCTGCTGGCTCAGAAAATTCCCACGTTCAAAAACAACTTGTAAACCATCCTCAAGAATAGAGCGCGTACCTTCATTAATAATAGTTATGCCTCCCAACCAGGTTCGACAATCCCAAATACGATTTCTATGTCATTCGTATACCGAACTCGGATTGAAGTGAGCATTCCGTAATGTTCAATCACCTGGTTGCTCAATTCTCCTCACTGGGCGACCCAAGCACGATTGCTCAGGTATTTTTCCCGGGGTTCGGTAATGATCAGCAGGTCCACATCAAAATCTTCTGATGCCTGGTTTGCGGCTTACGAGCCGACCAATGCCACTGCCAGAATATCCGCCTGCAACCGCGCCCAGGTGGAGATCTCTCTTTGAAATAATTCAAGGATGAGGTTGTCCATTGATTCAATGATAACCCTTTCGCCAATCATTTCCTATATGCTGTCAAATATTGGAAAATGAAACCAACATCTATTGATCAATGCCCTCATGTTCTCGATAACCAAAGCTAACTTTCTTTGCAAATGGCTTTTTAAGTTTTGAGAGGGATTTGGACCTTTCAGCTCACATTTATGATGGCTGGCCAAAAAAGCCTTTAGAGATGCATCCTGGCCAATAAACTAATTGAAAGTAGAAACGAAAGCGGAGGAGGGCGTACACCATTTTTGATTATGCTGGTTTTCTAGTTAACAAACCGGTTTGATTCTTTCGAACCACAGTCATAAATTTCTTCTTTATTAATTTAAATAGTCGTTTCAGCGGATACGTGATTTTTGTAAGCTGATCTTAAGATGACTGTAATTCGTTAACATTTTGGGTTGTGCTAAAATCGAAATACAATTTAGTAACCAGGGTTCCTGCCATCCATGTGGATAGGCGGTCTGAAGGGTTAAACACGATAAGGAGACTGTTTTTATGGAACCAATTCGTATCCTTCAGTGGGGCCTGGGTGCCATGGGCGGCGGTATGGCTCGATTAATGCTTGAGAAGTCTGGTCTCAAGATTGTGGCTGCCGTAGATGGCCGTCCCGACTATGTCGGAAAAGATTTGGGGGAAGTACTTGGCATAGGAAAGGCGCTCGGCGTTGTTGTCACCAATAAGCCTGAAGATGTACTCAAAAAAGAAAATGTCGATCTGGTTATCATTGCCACGACTTCGTGGACCAAAGAGCAAATGCCCGATTTGCGTAAGATTATCACTGCGGGAATTAATTGCATTTCTATCGCTGAAGAAATGTCAGATCCCGAAGCTCAAAGTCCTGACCTCGCTCAAGAAATTGATGAATTAGCAAAAAAACACGGCGTCTCAGTGCTGGGCACAGGCGTCAACCCGGGTTTTGTGCTGGATTTGCTGGTAGTAATGCTTTCCGGCGGTTGTCATTCAGTTGAACGGATTGAGGCATCGCGGGTGAACGATCTCAGCCCGTACGGCCCGACCGTGATGCGCACACAGGGTGTTGGCACTACACCAGAGGCTTTCGCCGCGGGTGTTGCGGATGGCTCGATTGTGGGACACGTTGGTTTTCCAGAATCGATTCATATGATCAGCGAAGCGCTTGGATTGGGTGTGGACCGCATCGAACAAACCCGAGAACCGATCATCTCCAATGTGTACCGCGAAACACCACACGTCAAGGTTCAACCGGGAATGGTAGCGGGTTGCCGTCATATTGGCATTGGCTACCGCGGCGATGTGGAAGTGATCAAACTGGTTCACCCGCAACAAATTCACCCGCATCTCGAAAATCAAGACACTGGTGATTATATTAATATTTTTGGCAAGCCAGAAATCCATATGGCGATTAAACCCGAAATTGCGGGTGGCATTGCCACAATGGGTGTAGCAGTCAATATGATCCCGCATGTGGTGGCTGCCACACCGGGGTTGAAGCGCATGATTGACTTGCCGACCCCCGCGGCGCTGATGGGTGAGAGCGCTTATTCCCGCCGGGTTGAATAACCATTTTCCAGGTGGATTCTTAACCATAAAAATGGATTGGCACGGAAACGTTCACCTTCTGTGCCTTTCCATTTCCACGCAGGAGTATTTTGACCAGGTGAAAGGCAACGCGGATTGGCGGGCAACCCCCCATCTTTTTGCGTTAATCGAAGCTTCTGGAATAACTATTGTCCACGAGCGGTACCGGACATCAAAGATAAGTTCAGAACCTGATCAACAGATCATTGCAATGTCAACCACTCGTGCACCAATTTATGGTTAGTTTCATTTACGAGATTTAAAAAAAATTGAAGACGAAATATCTGGCGAATAGTTTTTGAGGATGCGAGGAAGTATGAATAGAATTAAAAAAGGCACCTGGGTGGAGATTGAGCAAATCATTTTAAACCCTGAAGACCGTGCTCCAACCCTGCCTGAAGACACCAAAAAAACCCCCTATTTGCTGCATGTTTCCGGGTTTTTACAAAGCGAAGCCGAAGTGGGCCAGGAAGTTGCCATCCGAACCTTGATTGGACGCGTATTGACCGGGACTCTAAAGATTATCCAGCCCAGTTATTCTCACAGTTTTGGCATGGTCGTGCCCGAATTGTTAACGATTGGAACGGAGGCAGAAGAATGAGCCGGGATATGTCTTACGCGGCGGTCACTGCCCGCAAAAATGAAATCATGAAAGCATCCCTGGGGATCGACTTTGATGAGTACATTACCAGCCCGATCGCGTTTGATTATGAGCGGATGATGAAACAAACTGGTTACAGCCACGCTGATATTGCACGAATTCAGGCTGAAACCAAGGTTGGTAATACCCCATTATTCGAACTGCATAATCTGACTGAAGCGGTGCGAAAGATTTCAGAGCCAGGCAAAGGGGCGCGAATTTTTTTGAAGGATGAAGCCGCCAACGCTTCAGGGAGTTTTAAAGCGCGGCGCGCATCCATCAGCGCTTATGAAGCCGCGAAAAAGGGTTACAAAGGCATGATCGCTGCCACCAGCGGAAATTATGGCGCGGCGGTTGCCTCACAGGCTGCTCAACGCGGATTGAAGTGCATTATTGTGCAAGAAGTTTTTGACAGCCACGGCGTAGGCCAACCCGAAATAGTCGAAAAGAGCCGCGCTTGTGAGGCTTATGGCGCAGAAGTGTTACGGCTTTCAGTGGGTCCGGAACTGTTTTATATGCTGCTGCGCACACTCGAAGAGACAGGTTTTTTCAACGCCAGCCTGTACACTCCCTTTGGTATTCGCGGTGTCGAAACACTGGGCATAGAAATTGCTGAACAAGTGCGCGCGCGGTGCGCGAAAGACCCAGACGCGGTAGTGATCACACATGCGGGTGGGGGTAATTTAACCGGTACCGCGCGTGGTTTGCTGGCAGCAGGCGCGAATAGCACGCGCGTGGTAGCTTGCTCGGTAGATTTAGGCGGGCTGCACATGGCATCCGATAGAGATTTCAACCGCAAATCGTTTACCACCGGGCATACTGGTTTTGGTGTGCCATTTGCCACCTGGCCTGACCGCGTAGATGTGCCGCGTAATGCGGCACGGGCGCTGCGCTATATGGACGAATATCAACTTGTTACCCAGGGCGAAGTGTTTTATGTCACCGAATTGTTAACCAAACTGGAAGGCCTGGAACGCGGTCCTGCGGGTAACATCAGTCTGACTGCGGCAATGACTTTGGCCCGCCAGATGGATCGAGATCAGATCGTGGTTGTGCAAGAGACAGAGTATACCGGCGCGGGTAAGCACCACAACCGGCAGGTTTCTTTCGCGCGGGAAAACGGCATAGAAGTACGGCGCGGCGATCCCACCGAAAGTGTACCTGGAAAATCAATCATCATTCCCGAGAGACTTGACCAGGTTCGGGGCAAAGTTCAGGATATGGACCAATTACGCCGCTCGTATTTAAAAAATGCTGCGAAAGTGCTTCCGATTGAGCAGTGGCGTGAGAATGATTTTGCATTCCTGGCAGCGGATATCAAGAAAAACGTGGATTGGGTGAAGGAAAATCTGGCGGGTTAATATTTCATGGTGGGGGGCGAGCGCGTCTCACCGTTTTGTTAAGTGAAAGAGGTTACCATGACAAACTCAAGGATTGACCGGTTTGAAAAACGCCGGGAAGAATTAAATAAAATGAGCGATGAGGAATTAAAATCCCTTTTCTGGCAATTATGTGACCAGGCTGTTGATCCTATTGTTGATCTGGCGAAAACGCACACCTCGCCTTCGATTGAACGCTCGATACTTTTACGAATGGGCATTGACAGCATCTCTTCGCATGCCGTGGTCGACCGCATTTATGAGGCGGGTTACCTTGGTAAGGGTGCCGGACACGTGGTATTAAAGCTGGCGCAGAAAAATGGCACAGATGTGCGTGCTGCCGCTGCGGCCATCCTTGAAAATAAAGATGTTTTAAATGGATTGTTCTAGGAGAAGCCAATGACTGAGCAGCTTGAACCCAATAAAAAACTCGATATCGATGAAATCATGCGGAACCTGGAATCGTATCATCCGCGCCGTAAAGGCTGGACATGGCGTGAAACACCTGCCGAAGGCGTGAATATGGGACCATTCCATTTCCATGATATGTCTTTGCCTCTGAAGAACAGCCTTGGCCTGCCCGCTTCGAAGTATTTTGATTTTATCGATCCGCAGCCGTCCTGTGTGGTGACCACCGAAATCGCCTCTGGGCGTTTTGAAGATGACATCCGGCGTATGCGTATGGCTGCGTGGCACGGCGCGGACCACCTGATGGTAATTCGAACCACCGGTCAGAGTCATATCGATGGATTAATGGAAGGCACCCCCGAGGGCGTGGGTGGAGTACCGATCACACGTAAACAAATTCGCGCCAGCCGCAAGGCTTGCGACATGATTGAAGATGAAGTTGGCCGCCCGATCAATTTTCACAGCTATGTTTCCGGGGTGGCCGGGCCTGAGGTGGCAGTCCTTTTTGCTGAAGAAGGGATCAACGGCGCCCACCAGGACCCGCAATATAATGTGCTTTACCGCAATGTAAATATGTACCGCTCATTTGTGGATGCTGCCGAAGCAAAAAAGGTGATGGCCGGTGCGGGAATTTTTCAGATTGACGGAGCTCATAACGCGAATGCCACCGCCAAAGCCGGCTGGCTGGTAATGCCAGAATTAATGGTACAGCATGGTTTGAACTGCGCTTTTTCCGTGGCAGTTGGCATGCAGAAAGAGTTGATTGGCCTTTCTACCGTACCACCAAATTCACCGCCAGCTCCCAAGTTGTGGTACGACCTGCCTTATGCCGTGGCGTTGCGGGACTTCTTCTCAGAATATAAAATGCGCGCGCAGCAAAATACACGTTACATTGAAGCGGATATTGAAGAGGCTGTCCGCACCCACACAATTGACACGCTAATCTCGATGTTGACCAGCGCTGATATCCAGAGCACCATTACTCCTGACGAAGGGCGCAATGTACCCTGGCATTACAACAATGTCCGCGGTGTGCAAACGGTCAAGCAGACCTGGTCAGCGTTGGATGGGATTAAAGAATTACTCAATCTCAACAAAGAAGGCCCGTTGGGTGATATGGTGCGTGATCTAAAAGAACGCGCCATTTGCTTCCTCGAAGAGGTTATCGAGGTGGGCGGATATTTTGCGGCGGTTGAAAAAGGCTTTTTTGTCGATTCAGCCAAATACCCGGACCGGAACGGCGACGGGATTGCCCGGGATGGTAAGGGGGGTGTGGGCGTAGATACGATCATTGAACGCGACCCTGATTATATGGCCCCGGTTTGCGATCACTTTGGGCATAATCTTCTGCCAGCTGGTTTGCAGAAGCCCTGTGATCTGATTGACGGCTGCACGCTGTGCAAGCCAGAAAAGATCGTCTATATCGATGAACTTGACCCCGCTGATTCTGCCAATGCCCGTCTTGAAAAGACATTGCCGTATCGCAAAGGCGGCCTCATCCGACCGGAAGCTGAATGGGCGGGTGACGGTGTGGTACTGACCCAATTTGTCGTCCCCGAAGCTGAAGATGTGGCCCGCGAAGCCGCGGTGGAAATCGCGCGAAAAATGGGGCTGGAAGACCCGCAGGTGGTGAATCTGATGGTGCTGCAGGCAGCAGAAGGCTGCTTTGTGGAAGTGAAAGGTAAAGTGCAGTTTGATATTAAAAAGGATGAGCTAAAAATTCCTCCCAAAGAGGTCATGCTGCCTGAAGAAGAAATCCGCACGGCGATTAAAACGATGGGCTTAAAAGTTGTAGCCGGTACAGTGGGCGAAGATGAACACAGTGTAGGCTTGCGAGAGATTCTAGACATTAAGCACGGCGGCATTGAGAAATTCGGAGTGAAATACCATTATCTCGGCACATCGGTGCCGTTGGGTAAACTGGTAGACGCTGCCATAGAAACTGGGTCGCATGCCATTTTAATTTCCACCATCATCAGTCACAATGACATTCACCGCACGCAGATGCGCAAACTGGCTGAACTGTGCCAGGAAAAGGGCATCCGCGACAAAATTGTTCTGATCGCGGGTGGTACGCAGGTGACGCGGGAGATGGCCGCTGAAACCGGATTGGACGCGACCTTCGGGCGCGGAACCAAAGGTATTCAGGTAGTAGACGCGATCGTTAAGAAATTAAAGGCGCGAGGCGCGGCGTAAGACTATTGAAGATTACCGGCAGAGTGCGTGTGCAGCGTTTTATCCGCTCTGCCGGTGAGACCAAGGAGATAATGTGGCATTAGCCAATCATATCCTGACGATTGAAGTCGGTTCTACTATCACCAAGGTCAATCGTTTTCAGCACCTGCCTGAAGGTGGGTTTGAACATCTGGCTCAGGGTTTCGCTCCAACCAGTGTAGACCGGGGTGATGTTAGGATCGGGGTAGACCAGGCAATTGCCGACCTTGAAGTTCGTTCTGGTCAATTCATTGGTAATCCGGAGACCTTTGTCAACAGTTCGGCGGCGGGCGGACTACGCATGACAGTGCACGGACTGACATATAGCATGACCGCTCGCGCGGCACGTGAGGCAGCTTTGGGAGCAGGTGGTATCGTTAAAATGGTAACTGCTGGACCATTGTGCGATTACGACCTAGACGAAATTCGTGAGATTCACCCCAATATCATTTTGCTGGCAGGGGGTGTGGATTTTGGCGAGAAGGATATCGTCTTGCGCAATGCCGAAAAACTGGCAGGGCTCAATTTGCCAGTACCGGTCCTGTACGCGGGAAATTCGGCCATCCGCAAGCCGATTCAAAAAATATTTGCGCAGGCAGGCATTGAAACCTTGCTGGTGGATAATGTGTTTCCAGACGTGGATGTGCTTAATATTCAACCGTTGCGGCGGGTGATTCACGAGGTGTTTAATCGCCATATAATCCACGCGCCGGGCATGGCGAAGTTGGCTGAACTGACGCATTGGGGCATTCTACCGACTCCTGGCGCAGTGTTGTTGGGAGCTGAGCTGTTTGCTGAAGAGATGGGCGACTGCCTGATCTTTGATGTAGGTGGCGCAACCACGGATGTGCACAGTGTTACCGAAGGTAGTCTGGAGTGGGCGTCACGGCTAATTGAACCCGAACCGCGCGCGAAACGCACGGTGGAAGGTGACCTGGGTGTATTTGTTAATGCCCATAATATCCTTGAAATGGAGGGGGATCCGGAATGGCAGGCGCGGACTGGCGACCTGGCTGCGATGCCAAACACAGATCGCCAAAAGGAATTGACCCGCTGGTTGTGCGCGCGCGCGGTGGATAAAGGTATTAAACGTCATGCGGGTGTGGTCACTGATCTATATACCCCTACAGGTAAAAAGCAGGTAGTCAAAGGGAAAGACTTGACCGCGGTGCGATGGGTGGTTGGTACCGGAGGCGCGCTGACACGGGTGGAAGGGGGTGAGGCTATTTTGCGCGGTATCTGCACAGGCCCGGGAAAATACTTGCTGCCTTCACCAGACGCGCGAATATTAATGGACGAAGATTATCGATTCTCCGCGTTGGGGACGCTGGCTCAGGCTTACCCGGAAGATGTGAAAGTCACATTTCGCCGCTGGGGAAATAAAATGAGAAAGCAGTCGAATATGACAACTGAGCTTGAGGCTGGCGCTAATTAATCGAAAGTGGATATTTGACAAAAAAATCCAAATTTGAATGTACCAGGAGATTAATCCATGTATATTCGTACTCCTCGACTTGAAATCTATCCTGACCGCATTGCTCAAAACGCGCGTGTGGTGATCAAGATGTTCCACGATCACGGCGCCCAGGTGGCGTGTGTGACCAAAGTGATGAGCGCGCACCCCGCGATTCTCGAAGCGTTGCAAGCTGGCGGTGCCGACATGATTGCCGATTCGCGAATTTTGAACTTGCAGTCAGTTTCAAATGTGGGGTTAGATATGCCGCTGATGCTGCTGCGCATTCCCGCGCCAAGCCGCGCGGTGGATGTGGTGCGCTGCGCGGACATATCTCTTAATTCCTCCATTCATACGATTGTAAAACTCTCGGACGCAGCGCAAATGTTTAATATCACCCATAAGATTATCATCATGATAGACGTGGGCGATTTGCGTGAAGGAGTGTGGCCAGACAACGCGATTGAAGTTGTGCGCAGTACAGCAGACCTGCCGAATATTGAAATCATCGGGTTGGGCGCGAACCTTGCCTGTTATGGCGGTGTCATACCAACCGCTGAAAATATGCATATGCTGGTGGAGATTCGCGATCGCTGCCGCAAGGCGACTGGTTTGCCGCTGGATGTGCTTTCGGGTGGTAACAGTTCCAGCCTGCCGCTGCTGGCGAGTGGCGGAATGCCCAAAGAGATCAATCACTTCCGTATTGGTGAGACCATCACACTGGGACGGAATGTTCATGATCGTACTCCATGGCCGGGAACCCGGCAGGACACCATGCGAATTGTGGCGGAAATTGTTGAAGTGGAATATAAACCTTCGGTTCCTGTTGGTAACCGCGGGCAGGACGCCTTTGGAGGTTTTACCGATTTTATTGACCGCGGAATCCGCAAACGAGCCATTTGTAATATTGGCCGACAGGACGTGGTGGTGGATGGTATTCAACCGGAAGATCCGGGAGTGATTGTGCTGGGGGGCAGCAGCGACCATCTGGTTTTGGATGTGGAAGATGCTCACAAAGCGTTAATGGTGGGAGATGAAGTGGTCTTCTATCCAAGCTACGGTGCTCTGCTGGCAGCCACCACTTCACCTTATGTTCAGAAAGTCGTCATCAAGGGATAAGCAATGCTTTATCAAACACACGCCCTCATTCATCTTGATCATATTCGTTACAATATTGAGGGCATTCGCCGCGCGGTTGGTAATGATCGAAAAATATTGATCGCGGTTAAGGCAAATGCCTATGGGCATGGTGCGATTGAAGTCTCACGACTGGCCGAGCGCATTGGCGTGGATTGGCTGGGGGTTGCCACCGTTCCGGAGGGATTGGAGATTCGCAACGCTGGGATCCATCTGCCCATTCTGAAACTCAGCCCGGCATTTCCAGAGGAGATGGACGCGGCGGTGCGCAACCAAATAACATTGACGGTTGCCAGCCAGGAAAACGTGAATGAGCTGCAAACAGTGAGCAGTGCCGCAGGTGCGATCACACCAGTACACCTAAAAATTGATACTGGGATGGGACGGATCGGGGTGACGCCCGAAGAAGCTCCCGCCCTGGCGCTGCATATTAAGAATCATTGCCCAAACCTGCGTTTGCAAGGCATATTTACCCATTTCCCGGTCAGTGATGATGCTGATCCTTCCTATACAACAGGGCAGATCGCGCGCTTCAAGGTGGTTGTGGAAGAGATCCATACCGCGCTGGGACGCAAGGTGGAGTTGGTACATGCCTCCAATTCAGGCGCGGTGCTGGGGCATGAATCGGCACGGTTTGATTTGGTGCGCCCCGGAATTATGATTTACGGTTACTACCCAGACTCAGGAACACCTCGCAGTATTGCATTGAAACCGGGGTTGAGCTTTTTGACGCGCGTTTCTTTTCTAAAAAAAGTTCGCGCGGGCACCAGTATTGGCTATGGACGCACATGGTTTGCCCCTGAAGATACCTGGATAGCCACCATTCCGGCAGGTTATGCAGACGGTTTTAACCGCCTGTTTTCTAACAAAGGGCGGGTATTGGTAAATGGACGGTCTTACCCGATTGTGGGGCGGGTCTGTATGGACCAAAGCATGGTCAACCTGGGACCCGAAACGGATGTGAAGGTTGGGGATGAGGTGGTATTGATGGGTAAAAGCGGTGATGAAGAAATCACTTGCGATGAGTGGGCTCAGAAACTGGGTACGATTACTTACGAGGTTACCTGCCAGATCAACAGCCGGGTTGAGCGTGTCTACAGAGGTCTGGAACACCTTCTCTGATCATTTGAGACAATCCCATACATTGATACCAGTTGAAATGCGGGTTCTAAACCTTCGAGACTGCCGCGAAGATTGGATTCTGTCATGCTGTCGGATGGCTGGCTTTTGAAAAGTCGGCAGTCAGTTAATGTTTATTAATGCGCATAGAAGTTTTGCGTAAAGAATTCTTTTCGACGAGTTACCAGCCCATTCGAAAGTTCTGGTTGTTTATACACCACTTCTTAGATTTAGCAAGATGTATAATCAATTCAATCATGTCTGAGCCTATCCTCCTCACCAAACTCTTTATCCCCCCGCCTCGGCATAAAACTGTCCTGCGTCCTCGCTTGATTGAGAGATTGAACGAGGGTTTGCACGGTAAGCTGATCCTTATCTCTGCTCCCGCCGGGTTTGGCAAAACAACATTGGTTAGCGAGTGGATTGCAGGTTGTGAGCGCCCGGTTGCCTGGCTATCACTGGATGAAGGGGATAATGACCTTTCACGTTTTCTTTCTTACACCATTGCGGCTCTGCAGACAATCAAATCGGAGATAGGCGCAGAACTACTTGGTGCGCTCCAATTGCCTCAGCCGCCGCAAACAGATGCGCTTTTGACCAATTTACTCAACGAGATAACCACGATCCCGCACAATTTTATTCTCGTTCTGGATGACTACCATCTTATTGATTCACAACCGGTTGATGATGCGCTTGCTTTCCTAATCAAGCATCAGCCGCCACATATGCACCTGGTAATTGCCAGCCGGGAAGACCCTGCGCTGCCCCTTGTAAAATTACGTGCCGGAGGTCATCTCGCCGAGCTGCGCGCGGCTGACTTGCGTTTTACCCCGGGGGAGGCAGCGGAATTTCTCAATCGGGTGATGGAATTGAACCTCTCAAAGGAAGAAATCAGCGCATTAGAGACTCGTACCGAAGGTTGGATTGCCGGTTTACAATTAGCCGCGATTTCCATGCAGGGTTACGAGGACATCGCCGGCTTTATTCAATCATTCACAGGAAGCCACCATTTTGTGCTGGACTATTTGATTGAAGAAGTACTTCAACAGCAGTCTGAAAGCAGCCTGACTTTTCTATTGCATACTTCTATTCTCAAGCGAATGTGTGGACCGCTCTGCGACGCTGTTCTGGGCAATACGCACCCTTCAGCCCAGCAGACCCTGGAAAGGTTCCACCGCGCCAACTTGTTTATTATCCCTCTGGACAACGAGCGGCGTTGGTACCGCTATCATCATCTCTTCGCTGAATTGCTGCGACAGCGCCTGGGAAAGCCTGCTTATCTTGCCGATCTGCATCTGCGCGCCAGCGCATGGTATGAGACCTATCACGATCTGGCCGAAGCCTTTCAGCACGCTATCGCCGCAGCGGATTTCGAGCGGGCGGCCCGTCTGACGGATGAAGCCTGGCAGGGCATGGAACGCAATTTCCAGACTACCACATGGTTGGGATGGGTGAAAAAATTGCCACATGAGACTGTTTATTCCCAACCCTGGTTATGTGTCCATATTGGGTGGGCGTATTCAGATGTCGGCGAATTGGAATCCAGTGAGACCTATCTGCAATACGCTGAAATGGCATTAGCAGGCGCAAAAGAGCTGGACGGGTTAAAGTCGATCCCCATGACCATTGCTCTGATTCGCGCGGGGAACGCCCAGATTGAAGGCAACCTGGCCGAGACAGTGCGGTACGCAGAATTATCCCTTCAGCTCATTCCTGAAGGTGAGCTGTTAATCCCTGCGCAGGCGGCGATCACACTGGGGTTTACCCAATGGGCAATGGGAAATGTGGAAGCTTCGCTGCAAGCCATGCTTACCTGGGTGGATGAAATGAAAAAACTGGGTAATCTGATGTATGTGATTGCCAGCGCCTTTGTTACAGCGGACATGCAAATGACCTTGGGACATCTGGACGAAGCGGAAAAGGCTCTTCAACAAACCCTGCAAATGGTAGCGGCATTGGCACCCGAAGCGGAAGTGGTTACTGCCCATCATTACCTGGGGTTGGCTATGCTCGCCCATGAACGCGGCAATGATGAAGAAAAAGCACAGCTCCTGCAAAAGGTCGCGAATCTGGGTCAATTAACCACATTGATTGACTGGCCGTATCGTTGGGGATTGGCTCAAGCAAGCCTCAATGAATCCGCTCGGGAGTGGGAAGCAGCGCTCAAATCGTTGGATGAAGCTAAGCATGGTTACGTAAAAAATCCAATCCCAATGCTGCGACCTGTAGAGGCTCGCAAGGCGCGTATTCATCTCAAGCAAGGACGATTGGACAAGGCGCAGGCATGGGCGCGCGAACGCGGTCTTTCCGTAACGGATCAGGTGAATTATCTCAGCGAGTTTGAACATCTCACCCTGGCACGTACCCGGTTGGCAGAACATTCCTTTGAGGGTGTCAACGGCTTGCTGGAACGCCTGCTCGCATTGGCAGAAACCCAGAATCGGACAGGGAGTGTAATTGAAATCCTGCTGACTCAAGCGCTCGTTTACCAGGCACAAGGAAACCTTCACCAAGCCAGTCTCGCGCTTGAGCGAGCTTTGATGCTGGCTGAGCCAGAGGGGTATATCCGCATCTTTGTCGATGAAGGCGAAAACATGCGCCAGCTGCTATTGAATTTCAGGTCAACAAGTGAAAAAAATGCCGCTCATTCGCTTTGCCTCTATGTGGATAAAATTCTAGCGGTATTCCCGCAATTAGAACCCATCAAGTCCATACCCACCATTAATGAACAATCGCTTGAGATCATAGAATTGCTTACCGAGCGCGAACTTCAAATACTGCGTCTCATAGCCGAGGGTAAATCCAATGTAGAGATCAGCCAGCGGCTCTACCTGGCTCTCAGCACAGTCAAAGGTCACAACTTGCGGATATTCAACAAGCTGCAAGCACAAAACCGCACCGAAGCTGTCGCCCGCGCGCGCGAGTTGGGTTTTCTCTAACCACCAAAACAATACTCCAAACAATACTTAAGTTGCTACCCGGCAATACTGTTTTGCCGGTATATTTGCGTTCATGAAACCAATGCAAACACACCCCACTTGCTATGAAATCCGGGTTGAAGGACACTTGCCTCCGCAATGGGCGGACTGGTTCGAAGGCTTGGTGATCATGCTGGAAGACAACGGGAATACATTATTAACTGGTCCATTGGTTGATCAATCCGCGTTGTATGGATTGCTCAAAAAGGTGCGTGACGCAGGTTTGACATTGGTTTCTGTTAGTTCAGTTGAACATAACCCAACGCCTACGCTCCCCTTCCTGGGGGAAGAAGAAGCGAATCATCAGACGTGAAACAGATATGAAACTCATTAATATCACCCAATTACAGGAGTAATCTAAATGCAAACTTTCAATAAAACCACCGAAAAGATGGACGCAAAAGTTCTGCTTTCGACATTATGGATCACAGTCATGATCAATATGCTGAAAGCGGACATTCTTGGAGGATTCATCCCCGGTGCAGTGGAAGAAGTAGCAAAAACCGCTGCCAGCGCTGGTGTGTCCATTCCCCAGTTGATGTTGGCTGGCGCAGTCATGGGGCAACTTGGTATAGCCATGATCATCCTTTCGCGCTTGTTGAAGTACAGTCTCAACCGCTGGGTTAATATCGTGGTGAGCATCATCACCATAGCTTATATCTGGGGCGGTATGTCCTCATATCCCCATTACATATTCATTGCCACTGTCGAGACGCTCTGTCTGCTGCTGATCATTGGGTTTGCATGGACATGGCGCAGCGTCACAGCCTGATTAATTCAAAGTTTAAGGAGCAAAAAATGAAGACCTTACAGAAATTTGGCGGCTTCGCCGCGTTGTATATGGCAATAAGCCATCTGATCGGTATCGTTATCTTCCTCGTCATATTGGACTATCTCAACATAACAGACCCTGCCCAAAAAATGGCACTAAATGTCGACAAGCAGACGCTCATCTTTTCTACCAATCTGCTGATGTACGTGTTCTTTGGTTTTGCGCTGATTATCGTGTCGCTGGCTTTGTACGACCGGCTGAAGGCTGGTACGCCTGCACTCATGCAAGTGGCAGCAGTGACCGGGGTCATCTGGGCTGGATCGCTCATTGCCAGCGGCATGGTCGCCAACGCCGGACTGACCACCGCTGCCGCACTCTATGCCAAAGACCCTGGCCAGGCGGTCATAACCTATCAAGGAATTGAAGCGATGGCCAACGGGCTTGGCAACGCCAATGGCGAGATCCTCGGCGGCGTCTGGACGCTGCTGGTCGGCCTGGCTGCCCTGCGGACCAGCGGGCTTCCCAAAGTATTGAACATTCTTGGCGTCACTGTCGGTGGAGTGGGCATCCTAACCATCATTCCGGTCATGAATGCTTTTACCGGTCTCTTCGGACTGGGTCAAATTGTCTGGTTCGTCTGGTTGGGAATTGTGTTGCTGCGCACCCAACCGCGCACGATGGCGTAGACATTTGCTGGAGGCTCAAATGAAAAATTACCGAAAGACGGCAGCGATTGTAGGTTCTGCGTTCTTGTTCTCCAACTTTACCTTCATCCTTGGAACTATCATGATGGTGGAATCGATCCTTGGCTCCCCCGACTACCTCAGCCTGATCTCCGCGAGCAGGGCGCAGATAGCGCTGGGCGTACTTCTCAGTTTTGCTAATGGACTGGCTTACGTTGGGATCGCCGTGCTCATGTTCCCTATCCTCAGACCGCGTTTTGAAAGTCTGGCTTTGGCATACGCTGGTTTCAGGATAATTGAGTTTATCACACAGATTCTGGCTGATGTCAGTCCGCTCGCACTGCTGACTCTCGCTGGAGATCCAGGCCAGATAAGTGCAGTGCAGGGGCTGGGAGCATTACTTCTCGCTGAGCGTTTCTGGGCGTTTCAAATGCTCAATCTCGTCTTCAGCCTGAGTGCCCTGTTATTGTATGCCATGCTCTTTCGTTCGCGGCTGATTCCTAGGTTCATCTCCACCTGGGGATTGTTCGCCGCAGCGTTGGTGTTGCTCAACACCGTACTCGGCTGGTTCAATCCAGACTTAAGCCAATCGCTTGGTATGGTCACTGGACTCCCCATGCTTTTGAATGAGGTGTTCCTGGGCATCTGGTTGATCTTCCGCGGATTCAGTCCATCTGCTTCTGCCATCGAACCTGCCAGACAATTCGCATTGGAGTCTTAAGATGAAAGCCAGCGAATATATTCAATACGATACCCTGAAAGTTTTTCAACTGGTGAGATTTCCAAAATTAAACGTTTCTTAGCGGCCTGGTACCCCCTGGTTGGCGGCTTTTCTTCAGGAAGGATTTGTTCTGAAAACATTTTTCAGGAAATGAAGTTACCAATGATAAATAATCTTATTAAGG
>Ga0351880_1042_pt1 | contig 38848 bp, 41 predicted proteins | sample BONcelFGM3001E13_FD_206766 | JGI IMG/M metagenome (GOLD analysis project Ga0351880, IMG submission 206766) | Enriched cells from coal bed in the Powder River Basin, Montana, United States - BONCAT cells FGM rep3 HSBNCT.FGM.300.1.E13 ...
CTATTTCGGCAAGACGGCAGGCTTTATAGCCTGCCCCTGCACAGGCGAGACGCCTGTGCCACCTGTTTGGTTGCTCCTCGATATTGCCCGGCCGGAACCCGGTACCCCAAGACCCGGCTCATGGGGAACCAGGCGTTACTCACGGCGTTCCCCTGGTTGCCGCCCAGGAGCTTTACCCGGTTGTCGTCCCAATCCTCCAGGAACCCGACATGGCCGGAATTGGCGCCACGCGCCAGGACCACCACCACTCCTTCGCCGAATTCCCCGTCGGCCGGCTCCCGGCCCCAATCGAGCCACGATCTGGCCCAGGCGCTATTGGTGCCCTCATACCCGGCCAACTGCATAATCCGGTTGGCAAAGGCCGAGCACCAGGCCGTTTCGTCCGATTGATTGTCAGGACGGCCGATCGTGGTGGACTTCAGGCACTCCACGATAAAGGCGTTGGCCTTGGGGCCGGGGATTTCATGGATGCCAAGTTTCTCTCTGGCAATCGCCATCCACGGGTATTCGATCATGGTTCCACCTCCTTATGCGGGGGGGTGCCGCGTCTCGCCGGAGAAGGCCGCGGTCACCTGCACCGCAGTGAGGTATGATTCCCCAGGCGCATCAATTCAGCAGGGACGCGCGTAATGCCCCCGGGGCAGTTTTCCCACGGCCTCCCGGTCCCGGATGAGGTCCATTAACTGGCGGCTGTGGAGCAAATAGCCTCCGAGCAGTTCCAAAAACCCGGGGTCTTGGCCATAGACGGCCTCTTTCTTCAGCCGGATGAGGGTGAGGCAGGTCACATGGAGCCGATTGACCAGACAATCCACCCGATCTTCGCTCATCGCACCACCCTCCCCCGCATGTCGTGGCCGTGGTAATTGAGGGCTTCCCACAGGCCGTGGTGTTCCACCTCATGCTCGAACCGGGGCACAAAGCGGTCCCCCAGTTCCTCCCGGCAACTGAAAAAATGGAGCGACATCTCATCCACCTTCTTTTCCAGGCGCACCAGCATGCGCCACACCAAGAGGCCGCTCACCCCGGCAAAGAGGCCCAACAAAGAGACTAAAGCCCCCACGTGCTCACTCAAGTCGTGGTAATTCATAAGGTAATTTTTCCCGGAATCCCCCACAGGGGGCGAGGTGGCGACACCCCGCCCCGCCCGGGTTCATCCCTTAGCCGTTGGCGCCGATTCTGTACCTGGCCGTAGGTTTGGCGCCCTCGGAGAAGGTCACCGCCTCATCGTGTCCACCTGCTTGAATCTGATCCGCAGGATTCTTGGCTACTCCGGCTCGCAGCGCCGCCAGTCCCAGGGACCCCAACAGACCCAGGATCACCTCGTACTGTCCCTGGCTCAGCCACCCCATGGCCAGGGCAAAACTGGCCAGGGCCGCCGCCACCGCAGTAATATAGGTTTTCTTGCCATCCAGTGTCATCATTCCCTCCAACCCGTCACCTTGACCGCCTGATTGGCGGTGTTGTCGTTATTCAAATACACCTGGCCGCCGGCCAGCACCTGGCAGGCAAAGGGGATGGCCCCCCGCTCGCCCTGAAATTCGGTGGCCGGCGGGCTGGCGTGAACCACCAGGGCCGGGGTGCTGCCGTCATAGGACACGGCCAGCTTCACGTCGTAGCCGGCCGCGGCCGCGGCATACCCTTCCAGGCGATAGGCGGTGGGCGGCGCCACCAGAGCCAGATCCATCAGGATGAAGCCGTTAATGGCCCCGCTGGACAGCTGCCGGGGGCTGCGGTAGGTGGTTAACCCCGCTTCCTGGTAAAAGGGCGCCAGATTGCCGCTGGCATCGTTGAACGCCACCCCCAGGTAACGAAAGTTGGTGGCCGGCAGGACCACTCCCCAATCCCCCTGGGCCAGGGTCAGGGCCGCGCCGCCGTAGGTGATGGTGCCCCCGGTGCCGTTGTCGGCATTGTTGGCGGTGATAGCCCGCAGCAGGCCCCGGGAAGCCCCGCTGAGGATCAGGAGGCCGGCCCCCGCCAGTTCGTTCAGGGTGAAGCCGTAACCGATGTTGGCCCCATTGGCGTTGTTTCTCAGGGTCACCACCTGGCTGTCCTGGGAGGCCACCCGGATCACCGGCATGGCCTTCAGGCTGAAGATGGCGTCAGTGGCTCCCGCCAGGGCATAGACGGCATACCACTGGTTGGACTTCTCGCTCCCCCAGAGATGCGCCGCAGTGGCCAAATTGAGGCTCACCGGGGCGGCATTCTCCCGATAGCGGCCATCGCTCAGGCCCCCGTCCACCCAGTGGCCCCGGGCCAGGGGGGAAGGAAAGCCGCACATCATCACCCGGGCCTTGCAGTCGGACGTGGCGTTGACCCGCAGGGTGGCGCTGTCGACGTATTCCAGCCCGGGCCCCCGGGTGAATTCGAAGGCCTCCGTCACCGCCTGCTCGATCTTGGCGAAATCGCCTTTCAAAATTACCTGGCGGCCGGTGCCGCCGCCCCACTTGGTCTGGGGAAGGTCTATCAGAGACATGGATTAACCTCGCTTTGCCGGTTTAGAAAAGTTCTTGGTGGCACAGGCGTCTCGCCTGTGCGGTAGGGACAGGTTTAAAACCTGCCCCTACACGTTAATTTCATGATTACCCAGCCTCAGCCCGAAAGGCCCAATTGCCGTCATAGGAACTGGCCGCGTCGATGGCCCAGCCGTCGTTGGCGCTGCCCGGGGCGTCCACCGCCCATGACCAGGAATTGTTCAGGGGCCGGTCCAGGCTCAGGCGCACCGAACGTCCCCCCAGGTCCAGGTCTTTACCACTCAAGACAAATTCTTCCTGGTCCAAGCCGTGAAAGTCCGAAGACAGCGCCACGGTGTCTCCCAGTTCCAGGCGCACCCCTTCCAGCCAGGTCTCCACTTCGGCCAGTTCCCGGGGCGCCGAAAGCCTGGCCAGCAGCCGGGAAGCCAGGAGTTGGGCCATCTCCGGGTCTTCCAAGACCACGGCCCCGCCGTAACGACAGTCCAGTTCCAGGGCCGCCTCCCCCCATTCACTGATGGCCGCCGCCTCCCGGGCCTCGGCATACTGGTCGTTGTCCGTGTCGTAGTCGGCGTAGAGGACCCGCACCAGGTTCTTGGGGCCGGTCTGTTCATAGGCCAGGGTGAGAGAGCGAATCTGAGAGGAAGACAAATCCACCCGGTGATCCACCAGGACAAAATCCAGCAGACCCTGCCACCAGGTCCACTCCCCCGTGGCCTTGCCATACTCCAGGGCCGCGCCCAGCATGGCCGTCACCGCCTCCAGGGTCCCCATCTGACGCATGGCCAGATAGTTCGGGGCGTATTCCCAGATATCCGCCGCCTCGCTGTATGCAAAAGGGATCAAATCGGCGTTGAGGACGTTGGGCTTCTCATCTCCGGCATGATCGAATACCCAGGCCATCAAGGCGTCGAAATGTTCCTGGTCGGCGGCAAGAGACGGAAAAACAAACGCCTGGCCCGCCGCGCCCCGGGACGCCAGACCAAAGGCCCGGAGTACCAGGCTGTTGATCCAGGCGTAATGATAGTCGCTCTTATAGCCGCCATAGACGGGGTCCAGGCGGTTTTCCCGGAGATCATCCAAGAGCCGCCGGGTCCAGGTGGCCGTCAGATCATTGCCGTTCCTGAGATAGATCAAGAGGCATCCCAGGGCGATGGCCGCAGTCTGCCCCGGGTCATAGTCCCCGTAGGTGAAGCCGAACTCCGAGAATTGGGCCGGGACCTTCCAGCCGCTGCCGTCGGGGACGCCAACGCCGTCGATCCAGGTGAGCCAGTTCAGCAAAACGGCTTCGGCGGCGCTATCCCCGGTCAGGAAGAAAAATTCCGCCAGGCGCAGGAAGGCCCAATATTGACCCAGGCCGCTGCCCACTTCCGGGTAGGCCGAGCCGTTTTCCAGGCCCTGGATGATCTGCCAATTGTCCTGGAGTTCGGCACCGCTTAAGGCCCGGCCCCGGTGCACCCGGATCAGGTCGACCCGGCCTTGAAAAAAATCCGACCCTGCGTTGGCCCGGCGCCCCACGGTGAAGGCCTCACCGTTATCCAGGCTGCCGGGACGGGCCGCGGCACAAGTGCCTAAAACCCCGTCGACGCAAAAGGTGAATTGCCCGTCCCGGTCCGCGGCCACGGCCACATAGTGATAATTGGCAGTGTCCAGGGTGAGCCCGGGGCTGGGAGTTAGGACCGAAGCGCCGCTGGCGTCCGCAACCACGACCTGCACCGCCCCGCCGGGACCCAGGCACACCTCAAAGCCTGTCCCACCCGTGGCCATCTTGCTGATCAGCCGCGCCCCTTCGGTCAAAACCCCCTGTTTGAGGACCATCTCGAGGCTGAAATCCTCCGTCCCCAGGTTCAGGCCGGCGTCGTCTATGGTCAGGTAGTGGCTGCCGTCCAGGTCGACGGCGGTGGCCCCCGGCTGACAGATGCCCTCGGCATAGGTCGGGGCGCCGCCCCCCTGCCAGGTGAGGCTGTTGTCCCCCCCGGAGGCGTCACTGAGTCCCCCGTTGAAATGCCAGAACCCCGTCACCTTGCCGAAATCCCGGTAGCGCCGCCACCAGGAGAACCGGAGAAAATCCTCCTCGCCGCACAGGGCGATGTTCTCCACGTCATTGCGGGTATGCACCGGGATGATGGGTCCCGGCGGCCCGCCGTAGCGCCGGGTATATTCCTCCTGGGCGTCGCGGTGCAGCTCGAGATAGGTCTGGCTGAGGTCCATGGCCCCCGCCAGATAAGGCGCCAGGGGTTGGGCGTAATGGACCGGGGTGGGACCCCGCCAGGGATTCTGGCCATAAGGGGTCAGGGAAATGGCCAGCCGGGGCGCATATGGATAGGGGTCCGCCGCCGTAAGGTTCAGGGCCACTTCGTCCAGCCACCACTCGTGCTCGGTCAGGCCCTGCTGCTCCAGCTTGAATTCGAGAACCCGGAGGCGGTCGACCGCGGCAAAGCTCACGTGTTCATCGAACTTGAGGTCGGTGAGATAAAACGCCCCGTTGCTGGGAGGAGTTGCCGGGCAGCCTACATCCACCACCTGGAGGGGATGGGTGAGGGGGTAGGCGCCCGATTCCAGCGTCATCTCCCCCAAGGTCACGGTCAGCCGCTGCCAGACGTTGACCTGGACCGTCTCATCCTTATAGAAATAGCTGCCCTGGGCGTCTTTGACTTTGACGCGCAGGCTGAGGGAACCGGCCCCGGCCACCACCGGTTTGATGAGAAAGTTGACGTTGACATGACCGGCGGAGTTGCAACGCGCCGTATCGATCCCGGCCCAAACCCCGAAGGCGGTGGCATACGGGGACAGGTCCCAGGTGATGTGCCGCTGGGTATAAAAGGTCTCCCCCAGGAGTATTTCAGTCTCTTCCCGGGTGCCGATGGTGATGTCGCTGCCGCCCGCCTGGCTGGCGGAGTACCAGCTACCCCACATGGCCTGGACCCGGTCGCCGTCATCGATGAGGTTGGCCCGGCGCCAGAACTGGCCAAACGGCAGGTCAAAGGCGGTGGCCTCGGTAAAGCGGTCCGGAATAGCGTGGACATAGGTATGTTCGGAACCCCAGGGGTCCGAATCCTCATGGCTGGAGTCGTTCAGCGTCACCAGGAGGCGCCGGGGGTGAATGGCGGGCTCGCCGCCCCAAAACATCCAGTAATCCCCCGCCAGCAGGTCGGTGCCGGAGCCTGCCTCCCAAGCTACGGCCAGGTCGTCCTCCAGGGTCACCGGGTGCTGCCGGTCCCCGCTGACCAGACCGGCGGCTTCCCAGGTGAGCCCGCCGTCTTTGGACCAGCGGAAGGTGGCCGCTCCCACCTCTCCCGAACTCTCCACCTCCACCACAAACCACCGCTTCTCCTGCCTGGTATAGTCCCCCAGGAGCAAGAGGGTGGCGCTGCCGCTGCCGATCTTGGTGAGGTTGTGCAGGTGGCTGGCGCTGCCGACCCCCTGCAAGGTGAAGGTGAGACGGTCCATGGTCTTAAAGGGGTCCGCAATCAGGGACCAGTCCAGCCCGTAGCCGAACCAGGCCGCGTCCCCGCCCGCGGGCAGCGCCGCCTTGACGTGGAGCGCCCGGCCGCTCATGCCCGGGGCCAGCTCGTTTTGGAAGACCTGAAAAGCCGTCTCCCCACCGGTGGCGCCCCGATAGAGCAGGTGCGCCCCCCGGTCCCACTGCTGGCGCTCGAAGTCGTCATGCATCAGGGGCGACGTACGAGACTCCTCCCGCGTCACAAAGGCATCCCAGAGGAACCGGATCAACGGTCCATAGTCCCGGCCCCGCTCCCGCCCCGCCAGATGCAGCAAGACCATCAGGTCCAGCATCCGGTCCACCGCAAAATCATAGGTGTAATCGTCCCGGGCCCGGCAGGCCCGGCGGATGCAGGGATAATTGTTCAGTGGTTCATACTTCTCAGCCTGCGCCCCGGTGTAATATATGTAGTAGAGCTGCACCGCGGTTCCCGCCGGCAGCGCCGTCCCCAGGGTGATAGTGGTGAGGTCTCCCTCATTGAGAAAGGACCCGCCCGGGTAATAGTTGGTGAGATCCCCCCCCATGGGCTCGGCCCAAAAACCTTCCCAGGGGAAGGTGGTGTCCGCCGGCCATACCCCCCGGACCCAGCAGACCTGGCCGCCGCCGGGGTTCGGGACGGTGATGGCCACGCAGCCCGCCTCATCAACCGTGGCCACGGCCTGCTGCCAGTTGCCGGCCACCGCCTCCTGGAGCGGGGTCCCGCCCATATTGTCGAAGACCCAATTAAACTGTGAGGCCCGGGTCCATTGAATCCGTCCCATGGTGATTCCTTTTATGCAGATGGCGGTTAATTTCCCCCCTCTTTTAAAGGGGGGTTAGGAGTCGGCACAGGAGAACTGCCTGAGTACGATGGTGCGCAGTGCGCACCCTACATTTCCCCTCTTGTTTTACCGAAAACCGAAAACCGAAAACGGTTTTAAGCCTCCCCCAGATACGCCCTGATCTTGATCTCCCCGAAGTCAATCCAGAGATCGTAGAGGCAGCGCCGGACAATCTCCCGGATGGCCTGGGCCGCGGTGTAATTCTCAAAACTTATCCCGATGGCGTATTCAGGGGTGAGGCTCTTGGCCAGGGCAAAGGAATCCTGATCGATGGCCTGATCGAGGCCGACTTCGGCTAAAATGTCGGCCACCATGTCCACCGGGTGGGTGGTATGGTCCTTGACCACCCGGGCCGAAACCGAGGCGTTCTTGCCGCTCACCTGGATCAGGCCGGTGCCCGCGTCCGCCGTCACCCGGTCGTCGTCTTCTTCCCCGCTGAGAGAGACCGCGGTAATGGCCTCGAACGGGGCCCCAAAAACCTGGTAGTGATAAATCGGCGGAGACGCCGCAAAGGTCCAGCGGTCCCCGGCCACCAAGTCCGGCCCCAGGCCCGGCTCCCAATAAACCGACAAGCCTTCCTCCAGCTCCACCGGTTCATCCGCCCCGGCCGCAATAAGATTTATCTTTTGCCAGCTCTGCCCCTGGTTGTGCGACCACCGGAAGGTGGCGCTCCCCACCTCACCGCTGGTTTCCGCTTCCAGGAGATAATCCTGGAGATAGTCCCCCCGGTAGGCTCCCAGGAGTTGCACCGTGGCGCTGCCGGTGCCGGTGTGGGTGATCTCGCCGGCGGCGGCCTCAACGACCCGGATCAGCTCCCCCCGGGCCAGATAGGTACCCCGCATAAACGGCCGCCGTTCTCCCGTGTCGGCCGGGGCACCGATCCTCTGTTTGAGCCCCGCGGCCACGCTATCCTGGCTTTCCAGGCGGACGCGATGCGACTGACGCCACCCGTGTCCCATCCCGGCCAGGCACTGCAACACTCCCTGGTAAACCAACTGCCAGGCCACCGTGCCGTCGTTCAACTCCCAGCCGTGATACAGCGCCAGCTGCTTCCGGGTCCAGTCCGGCTCGTACATACAGGCGGTTTCGGCCCGGTGCAGCCATTGCCCCCCCCGGTTGTCCAGGACCAAAACGTGGTCGCCGGTCCGGAGCTCGCTGAAATCCTGGGCCAGTTCCACCCGCACCCCGCCCGAATCAATGATTTCCCGCTCCGGCAGCGTGAGCCTTCCGGCCAGGCTGAAGCCGGTGAGACACCCCGGCCCGTTCGAGGCGTAGCTCTCAAAACCTCCGTCCGGGCACTGGTCCACCGCATAGGCCGTAAACGCATCCGCCTCCCCGGGATCGTCCAGTCCCCAGGCCCGGATAGTTTCGTTGAAATCCACTTTCACCTGAAAATACGGAGCCAGGGACATGTCCTGCCCCGAGGTGAGCAGGGTAAAAGCCGCCTGGGCCAGCCCGGCCGGGGTCTCCCCGGTACGGAGCCGAATCTCCACGTCCATGTGTCCCGACGGATCGTCCCAGGATGGAACCGCCTCGTCCAGGTAAGGCGAAAAACTTTGGACCACCGGGGAGGTCCAGGAACCGGAGGTGAGGTAGCCGTCGCCCATCATCAGTTTCCCCGGTTCGCCGCCATAGGCGGTCTGGATAAACTCTCCGGAACCCGGGGCCAGCCCGTAATCCAGCCCATAGGGGAAGAGCACCGCCTTCACCCGGGGCCGGGCGCCCCGGCAGCGTCCTTCTTCCTGTAAATAATCCGCTCCAGCTTGCCGCATAAAGGCTCTCTTTTCAGGTCCGTCTTATGCCCCCCTTTTCTAAAGGGGGGTTAGATTGATTCCGCTTTCGGAAAATACTTGTTGCATTCGCTATAACTGCTCACTGCTCACTGCTTACTGCTCCCTGCTCCCTGAAAATCACACCTCTTCCAGCATCATGGACCCGGACCATAACCCGGGAGCCACCTCCCGGAAATCCAGATCATTGGTCCAAACCCCGGTGAAGGTCTTGGCCCCGGTCCCGTCCCGGAAAAAATCGATATCCGTCTGGGCCTGCTTGATGGCCACGAGGGCTTCCTTCTGAGCCGTGGAAATGTACTGGAACTGTAAATTCCATCGCTGCTTCAGCCCCCGGAGATAACTCCGCAAGGTGCCATCCACGGCCCGCTCCCGGTCGGTCTCATCCTGGGCCAGTTCCTGATAGTCCCAGGTGAAGTTGACCGGCAAGATGTAGCTCTGGCTGCTGCCCCCCAAGGGGGTCCATTCCAACCGGGCGTTCGCCATTTCCTCTCCTTACCAGCGCCGATCCGCTTCTTGTCTGAGAGCCGGCGCCAGGTGCCGCTGCACCAACCGGTCCCAATCCAGGCTCGCCACCCCGGAGGCATCCAAAGTCTGGACCTGTATGGTCACGTCATAGCGGGGCGCGGCTTTGCCCCCGGAGGACTCGAACCGGCCGCTTCTCAGGGCCTCGAAGTTCTTCTCCCCCAAGCGGGCCATGCTCTCCCGGGGAAGGACCCCCTCGCCCGCCTGGGCCATGATGAGCTGTTCGTCCCCCATCAGGGTCCCCGGGGAAATCACCATCCCCTGGTGGGCCTCCACAACCCCGCCCTGGTGAAAGATGCCGCCGAAATCCAGGACCCCGCCCAAAAGCGAGGACCAGCCCGTGGAACTGCTGCCGCTCCCCAAGGCGCTCGCCCAAGCCGAGGCCACCTGCGCCAAGGTCTGGAGAAAGCCGGCGCCCCACTCTTCCACCGCCCCGGAGACGTCCGACAGGTTCTTCTGCCAGCTCTGGGCCAGAAGCCCGGCCGAGGCCTCGCCCCGGGCGGCCATCTCTTCGAACTTACTCCCGGCCAGGGCCGTCGTCTGCTCCAGGTTGGCCTGCCACTCCTGGGTGAAACCGTTCCAGGTGTCGTGGAGGGACCGGGCCTCGTCAGCCCATACCGCCAGGCGGGACTGGCTATATTCCCGGCTGATCTTGAGCATCTCCTCCTGGTAGGTGCGATAATCCTCCAGTTTTTTCTGATGCGTGCTGCTTTTCACTCTATTTGTGGCCATGTTGTCCTCGCGGGGTTCCTTCTAAGGCCCGGCGCACCGTGCCCATGAGGAGCCAGGTTTCCAAACTGAGATCATTGGCCTTGAAGGGATACCCGGCCCGGCTCAACTGGTACAAGAAGACCAGGTGCCAGGTCCAGGGGGAGATGGCCTCCGGGCGCACCCGCTCGGTGCAAGCCCCGCAGGCCCAGTCGGCAAAGGCCCCGCTCTCGCGGCGGCACCGCTGCCGCTCCTCCGGGCCGCAGAGGCGTCCGCCGGCCAGCACCTGGAGTTCTTGATTCAGCAGCCAACCGTCGCGGCCCTCCCCGGGGGCCGGCCTCAGTCCCACTCCGGCTCCCCCCGGGAGGCCACCCGCATGCCTTCAAAAACCTGTTGGGCCAGATACGACACCAGGTCCGGGGCGTCTTCAGCCAGACGCTCCTTCCAGTCCGGATGGAGAGCCGGGTCCATGGCGGTCTGGCCGCCTTCCGCTGTGATGACAAAATCCCCGGCCCCAAACCCGGTCAGGATCTCCAGCCCGAACTTGAGGCGCGTCTCCCCCAGGCAAAACCGCCGTTCGCCGCCTTCAAAGCGGAAGGCGGAGAGCTGGTAGGCTACCCGCTCTTCCGAGGTCGGCCCCCGGTAATGCAGCGTCACCACCGAACCGGAAACCGGGTCCTGAATCGCCAGGGTATGGCGCGGTTCTCCCAAAATTCTCGCCATCTTGTCTCCTATGAGGGGCCTCGAAGTCAGAGGCTTGTCTGCCTCTCCCGGGGTCTCATCTCAAGTCGCAATCAAACCGGTAGCACAGACGTCTCGCCTGTGCAGGCGCAAACTAAACGGTCAACCTGACATTTTCCCCACCTCGAAAATAAAAATCTTTCGTAGGGGCGAGCCGGTGGCTCGCCCTGAGGGTGGAAGTTTCACGGCAAAGCTCGCTCACGCCGCATAACCACTCACCTGGTTCTGGACGTAAGCCACCACCGAACCGTAGGCGTCGTCCTCCAGGATGGCAAATTCCACCTCTTCCGAAAGGCGCCGCTGATAGACCTTGACCGTGGCCCCCTGCACCGACACCCGGGGAAAGATAAGCTCCACCTGGTATCTGACTCCCGGCTCAAATTCCGGCCCCGTCGCCAGCAAGCGGACCCCCAGGGTGTCGTTGTCTTTCAGGTTTTGGGCCAGGAGGAAGTCCCGGAAATCCCGGTCGAATTTCAGGCTCTGTTCCCGTCCGGTCCTAAAGGCGCGATTGGCATAATTGCCTCCCGCTCCCGGGGTGGATTCCGGCGTCAGGTTGTTTTTCATGGTCCAGGTGACGCCTCTGAGTTCCGTGGTCAGTTGATACCCGCCGTTAAAGGCGGCGCCGTCCCAGCGGCCCCCCAGGGTCACCTCCAACTGGCTCACCTTCAGGGGCGGCTCCTCCACCCGGGCCGGCAGGTTCATCCAACCGCTCTCTTCGGGCACATAATAGACCCGGTAGGTGGTGGGCGTCCCGCTGCCCCCCGGCGGCGTAATGTCAATGACCCCGGGGACCGCCCCGGACACGGCCAGGTATGCCACTTCCTCCCAGGCCTGGGTGGAGGGATTCAGCACCTGGACGGCCTGGACGTTAGCCAATCTCTCCGCGGCAGTCTCCCCCGCCACCCCGTTGACCGACAGGGTCAGGCTGGCGGCATTGTGGGCCGCGGCCACATCCTCCACCTGGGTGTTGTCCACCACCTTGCCGCTGCCTTTGACGGTCCCGTTGAGCTTGGCCCAGCCGTCCCGGGCAAAATCCATCCTGATCTGGTCAATGAAACAGGAGGCAAAACGCCGTTTCAGCACCTGGCGACCGAGGCGCATGGCCGCGGTGAAAGACGGGTTGGACCGGGCTATATCCACCTCCCCGGACCGGGGCCGGATAGTATGCCGAAAGCCCGTGGCCCCGGCGGGGCTGCTCTCCACCTCCCCCAGGCCGTAGCCCAGCAGAAAGGCGAAATGCTGCGGCTGGGCCCGGGAAAAGGCCAGGGTCCCCACCACCTTGCCGCCGAAATCATGCAGCCGGTCGGCCTCTTCCTTGCCGGTGAGTTCCTCCCGGTTGGGGTTTTTCTGCGCCTGATAATTGAGCACCGTGTTCAGATCCACCAGCAGCGTGGTGTCCAAGGCCTGTTCAGTGTTCATGGCCACCTCCTGCTGCCTGGCCGATACCGCCAGCAGATTATGGGTGGCTAAAAAATTCCGGATGGACCGGGTCATAATCCTCTCTCCTCGTCAGCTTCACAGATCCTGCACCAGGGAGGTGCCGTAGTGGGCCGCGTATACCGAAAATTCCTGATCGCTCAAGAGCGGCTCCTCCCGGATGAGATTGAGGGGTTGCAATTCCAGCCCCAGGTCCTGGTGCCACAAGGCCTTGCGCACCCCTGCCAGCACCTGGTAGATCCCATCGGCCTCCCGCCGCCCGGCGGCTTCGCCCCGCAGGTGCCGCACCAGCACCAAGACGGTAAATTCCAGGTTCAGGTCATAAGACCCGATAGTCACCTGTTCCCCCCGGCTCTGGCGCAATTGCACCAACACCGCCGGGAAGCGCCAGTCCTCCCGGTGCAGGTCGGTTTGCCAGTCCCCCTGGTAGGTGGCCAGGGTCTTGACCTGATTTTCCAGCTCCGCCTGCAGGGCGGCCACCACCGCATCTTCTACCGTGGTCCAGAGATCGTTGGCCATCGCCTTACCCCTTACCAGTCCGCCTGGGTATCCCGGGTGAAGGCCCGGATAGCGCTGGTGGCGTCAGCCACCTCTTTAGCCACTGTGGGCAACTCGCCTTGGGACCCGACGATCACCAGCTGCCCCGCCGCCGCCTGCTTCAGGAAGGCCACCGCCGCCTCATACTTCTGCTGACGCACCGCTGGCACCACGCTGCGGCGGGAATAGAGGTGGTAGATGGCCAGGTCCACTGCCAGGGCCTTGACACGGTCCGGCGGGGTGGCCAGGGGCACCACATACCTGACCCCCAGGTAGGAGTCGATCTCGGCCCCGGCCTTGCTGATTGCGTCCATGATGATGAGGCTGTCGGGGACCTCCCCGGACTCCGCGGTCAACTCGGCCAGCTCTGACTGGGGTATCATCTTGAGGAGGTCGTCCTCGGAACAATAAGCCATAATTCCCTCGCTTGACAAGGTGGCACAGGCTTTCCAGCCCATGCGGCCGGTGCAGCCCGGCAGAAACCCACGCTACAAAGAGCCGGGTGTTATGCTTTAGGTTTCGGGAAAAGCAAGAACCTGAAACCCACAACCTGAAACCTAAAACCTAAAACCTGAAACCTGCCTTCAAGTTACTGCCCGCTTGACCTGCAAAAAGAAATCCTCGCTCTTCTTGATCACCGGCCCGTCCCAGGCGCACCTGAGTTCTCCGATGTAGGTCGCCTCGGGCTGGTCGGTGTCCGCGGCGCTCAGATTTACCGACACGATGCCGTCGGCCGCCTGGCTCTTGTCGAACTCCGGGTCGGTCTTGGAAAAGGTGTATTCCGCCTCGGATTTGTCTTTCTTCACGCCCAGAAGTAAGGCCGCCCCGGATAGATCCACCCCGCTCCCCAACGCATCCTTCACGGTAAAGGTGACGGTCTTGGCTTCACCCTGTTTGATCACCATCTTTTCCATTCGGCTCTCTCCGCCTCCCTTGGTTTCCCGGCCTTTATGGAAAGAGCCGAAAACCAAAAGCGCCAATTTATTGGTCCGGTTTTCTTTCCGATTCCGGTTGTTCCCGGCAGTTTCCCAAAACCTAAAACCTAGAACCCAAAACCCGCTTTTAACGGTCCTCGCTCAACTCCAGGATGATCTCTCCAGCTTCGAGGCTCACTTCCAGGGACTCCGGGGCCGATAGGCTGATCGCCACTTCGCCGCTGGGCACGTTCACATACACCGGCGGGGGCACCGGCCCCAGCGCCACCTCCAAATCCATCTTCCGGTTGATGGACAGAATTTCCTGATAGTCCTGGTAACCTGCCTTGGTGATGGTCAGGGTGTGGGGGTTCTTGTCGGTGATGATTTGGTAACCGGGACCCACTCCCCCGCCCGTTGCCGGGTCGTGGTCAATGGTGCACCGCAAGGTGTAAAACGGGAAGCCAGCCCGATCTCCAGCCGAACACGCCGTTACCAGGGTGTCCATCAGGGTTAGTTGGGTCGCGGTATTGCTCTTGACCACGCACCGAAGACCTGCGTTCACGCCGCTGGTGATAATAATTTCCTTGCCCCGGTGAGCGTCAACCGTCCAGCTTTTGGAACTATCCGTTATGGTCGTGGCCGTGGCTGCGGTGATGGCGATCGTCTCATCCAGAAAGTAGCCGTCGGTATTAGTGATGGTGGTCTTTTCGGTGGCGCCGCCGCTATCTCTGAGGGTTACCAACGCCCCGCTGACGGCGTTGCCGTTTTGGTCGGCCACCCGCAGCAGGCAGGTATGATAGAGATAAACCGTCGGCCAAATAGTGTCGCTGGCATATTTTGTCCAGTCGATGACCGGCAGATTATTCTGCCTGAATGGACAATAAATATCGTACATGGAGAGATGATAGGTGGTGGAAACATGGCTCTTGCACATTAAATCAGAAGGTCCGGTGCTCACAAATGACATGCGGTAATGCTTGCCGTAGGCATTGGAATTTGGATAGACACCGGGACCGCCATAAATAATGTTCATATCCCACGTTACTTGGGTATCGCTTGTTATGAGTATTAATGCTGTTGATATTCTATTGAGGTCTACCCAAGAACTATCAAATATGGCGCCGTCAAGCAGTACTACATCTTTAAAAATTGTTCCATTAGGAGCAAACCTGATATCACCCAAAACAAACGCAGCCGATAAATAGGGCCCTTTTCCACTGACTCGCACCCCGTAAAGAGCCAGATTTGCACCCCATGCAGACCCAGCTACCGACGCGAGATATAAAAAAGTTAAAGTAGTCGGATATCGGTAACTACTGCCGATTGGTTCTCCTAACGTGATGATGCAATTTGGATTAGTGTTGTAAATAGTCCCAAGTAAAATTATATTAACGCCCTTGGCGGTAAGTGATCCCGCCGTACTGCCGGTAATATAGATGCTGCCGTTGAGGACAAAATTAATGCCGTCCCAAAAGACATGGGTGCTGTAACCTGCCGCCACGATGGCATCGTAAATGTCCTTCAGAGTCACGGTGCCGTCAAAATACACGTTGATACGGCTCCCCACCCGGGCAATTCCTCCCGGCATGGGGAAACTGGTGGGGGAGAGCATCGGCCAGGTATATTCGTTCCGGCTGGGAGCGGCGGTGGCCGTATAGCTGTTGGTGGTGGTGGTCACTTGGGTGTTAACGGCTCCGAGCCTTTTTGACCCGGTGTAATCCCCCGGCACCGTTGACATAATGATGACGTATCCGGTGGCCCCGGGCACGGCATCCCAGGTGATCGCCGCCTGTTTCTTGGTGGCGTCGGTGTCGAAATACTGCTCCGGCGACCAGGCGCTGCGCAACAACCAGGCCGGCATATAGTAGACCGAGGTGGAGTTCTGGGCCAGGATGCGGTAATAGTACCGGGTGCTGGCCGCAAGGCTCCCGCCGGCCTGGGGCGTAGCCACGATATTCGCCGGGGTAGTCAGAGGTGCCGTAATGGTAATCGTCATGAGAAAATCCGCCTGACTGTTTGAAATCCCCCTCGGCTGGCCCCCTGGCCAACCTCTCCGGCCAGGGACAGGTTATGCACCGGAGCTTGGACCGCCGGCAGGGTTGCCGCAGGGCTCCGATCCGCCGCCGGCCCGGCACCGCCACCGGTGACGATGGCGCGGTCAGTAGCGGCAGTGTATAAAAAAATTCTCGGCATCTATTTCTCCCTTATCCCTGCCAGGTGGACTTGAACACTTTCATAATGCCTTGAAAAGTTTTTGCGTAGGGTGCGCACTGCGCACCGTTGGCCAACTCAGTAGCGGACGAGAACGCCCGCCCTACCTGATTTTTCATGATTTACGGGTAGACACCGTGCCCCCGCAGTCACTCCGGCCCCCATTAATAAAAATACGTCACCCGCAGCACCCCATCCGTATCGCCGCACCTGATCCCCCGGAATTGCTGGATGGCCTGGGTGCCGGTGAGCACCAGGGTGTCGCCGCTGGCAAAATAGTGGCCGCTGCTTGTGGTGGGCAAACCGCTGTCAATGCGAAACCGGATGTCGCCGCTTTCCGAGGACACCAGGGCCGCCCGGGCGGACATACGCGCATAGGGTCCCGTGGCCGGCATGATTTTGGCTTGCGAAAATCCCGCTGCGGTAACTCCCACGGTAACTTCTTCATAATCACCCGGAATCCGGTTGTACGTTTCTAAAGTGAAGCCGCCAAACCAGGCCATAATCGTTCCCCTTGTATCTTATATAGGGGGAGGGCGGCGACGGCGCCGCCTTCCCGGTAGGACGGGCGTCCCCGCCCGGTGGCGCAGGCCTCACGCCCGTGGCGCAGGCGTCCCGCCTGCGAATCCTTATGCCAACTCCGGCACCACCAGGAGGTCCGCCGTGCCCTGCCAGACATTGGTCCGGGCGCCGCCGGCGGTGGGATCGCCGATGATAAACTGCGCCTGCAGAATCTCCCGGGCCTGCGCCTCCAGAGACGGAGGCACCACCAGCAGGTTGGGCACCATCCCCAGGGGCCGCCCCTCGGCGTTGGCCACCGACATCATGGCGGCCCGGGCCGCGGCATAGTTGGTGTCATTCAGGGTCTCTTTGCAGGCATAGGCCATTTGCCACAGGCCATAGGCCGCCGCTCCCCGGTAATCCACCCCGTAGCGCAGTTTTTTCCGCATGAAGGAGTGCTCGTCGTCCTGCCGGTCCATGCGCACCAGTTGGACGTCCCGCCGCAATTGAAAGATGAACGGCTTCACTGCCCGGCTGGTGTCCAGGAGAAACCAGGCGGTGTCGGCGCCGCCGCCGAAATTGGATACGGTCCCGGCGCCTACCGGATGCGTAGTGGCGAAAAAGTTCTGGCCGTCATAGCACGCTGTGGAAAAGCCCCCCACCATCAGGTCCGCAATCAACTTCTCCGGGTGTTTCCGCGCTTCCTGGGCCAGGGCCGCCACGATGGGGTTGTAGAACCCCAACTGGTCGTCTTCGATATCATTCCGGTCCACCTCGATGGTAGCTTCCCAGTCCTTGGTTTCCACCTGGAAGGCCTTGGGCTCCAGGGAACTGATCTGCCGGTCACCGATCCATTCCCGGACCATGGGAAAATCCAGGAGAAACTTGTAATCCATAATCCGGGTGTTGGCCGGTACCGTCATGGCCACCCGCACATACCAGGTCTGGGTCTCCTGAAAGGCGGCGTTGAACACCGCCGTGAATCCCGTGTACAGCCGGGCTAAACTTTCCATATTGATAATCATCAGAGATTCCTCCGTTACCTGGCGATGTCGATCCAGCCTTTAGTGGCTGAAACGTATTTGACCAACAGGCCCACCTTGATGTCATTGGTGGGGCCGGCAGCATCATCAAAGGTGTGATCATCCGCAGCGTACATGGGCGTTCCCACCATGTCCTGGCTGATGGACACGGCGTCAAACTCGAAGACCCCGGCCCGCCGCAGCCGCACATCCTTGCCACCGTCGCTGCCGCCGCTGTTGTCCACCTGTTCCAAGGCCACCCCGGCTATCTGATAACCGATGGTGTCCGCCGCCGGGGCCGCATAACCCGCGGCATTGACACATACCAGGGAACCGGCGTAGATTTTCGTGTTGGCTGCCACCGGGTATTCCACCTCAATACCTTCCCGGTAAGGCGTAGCCCGGTCACGGGTTAAAGCTGACATATCCTTCTACCTCCGCTTGTAGTGGTTAAATCACGTCCAGCTAAAAACCTTCCTGCTGCGCTTCATTTCAGGAGCTGAGCCGGGGTCGAGGCGGCAGGCGGTCTGGCCATGTTCTTCTTACCACCCCCTGCCCTGCTCATCTAAAACGTCTCCCGGGGAGAACTACCCGGTCTGGGACTTGGCCTTCAGGTAGGCTTCCGGGGAAACGTTCAGGGATCGGCAAACGGCCAGTTCCTCCGGGAGCAACCCCTTCTCATCATGGTGATCATCCCGGCGGAGTTGCAGTTCCTCCCCCAGGGGCACCAGTTTCGGAGCCCGGTCCGCATAGGTCTGGAAGCCTTCCGGGTCCCGCCGGCAATATTCCAGCGCCCAGCCGTGTTGGGCCGGGCTGACCTTGCCGGCCTTCAAGGCTTCCTCCACCAGACGGTCGGCCGTTTCGCTCGCCAGGCGGCCTTTAAGCGCCTGCAAAGCCTCCTCGGTCTTGACCAGGCGCGTTGCCCCGGCTTTTAAAGCCTCCACCGCCCCCTTCAGCTGAGCCACGGAAACTTCACCCGGCAGATCCAAGGTCGCGGCCAGGTCCCGGAACGCCTCCATCGCCTTGCCGCAGACCGCCACCTCCTCCACCTCGGGTTCCAAACCCATCAGGCGTTTAAGCTGTTCCACCATCTTTGCCTTCTCCTTTACTGAGTCCATTTTTGCTGCCCGGGGCCTGACCGCCCCTCCTGCCGGCCGCCGCGGGTCCGCAGTGGCGGCTCCACCCCATCTGGCCACCAGAGGCGGCAGGTGCTTGATAGCCGGCACGTTGGTCAGGCCCATGTGCATCAGGGCGACGGGCCGCCGGGTTTCGGGGTCCAGCCGCAGCACCGGCGAAAAATATCGATACTCCCTCTTCTCCAGGTAATCCCGGGCCTGCTGGGTCCAATCCACCCGGGCCCAGAGGCCGTCGCCCCGGGCCTCCAGTTCCTTGATCCAACCTGCCGCCGGGGCCCGCTCTCCCTGCAGGGATTGGTGCTCGTAATCAATGACCAGATCTACTCCCCGGGAGCGAAACTCCGCCGCCATGGACATCAGCGACGCTTCGTCCACCATGAACGGTTCCCGATGGTCCGACAACTCCACCGCACCCCGGGGAAGCACTCTGATCCACTCGGGCAGGGCCGGCGTCTGGTCCTGGCTTACTGCGTTCGACGTCATCGTCATCTTTCCTCACTCCGTGGTGTGCACAGGGGCCCAACCGTCCTGCTTCCCGTCCGCGACCCCCGCCTGAGTTCGAGGCCTGGTCCCGCTTCAAAATCCGTCCCCATTCCCGCAGGCTCGAAAAATCCCGAGCAGGACCAGGAGGACCGCGAACATACTGCTCATGATCCATTTGGACCAACGCTGTTTCCTGCCCCCGTCAATGATGATCGCGGGAGGAGCATCAGGAGAACTCTTCCTCATCCGGGTGTTTGGCCGAAATAAGGGCCCAATAGTCATCACAGAACCCCCGTTGAAAATATTCATAGGGCAGCCAGCCTTTGCCCTTATCCCCCCAATCTCCCCAACTGTTGATAAATCCGATGGCCCCGGCTGGGTCGTCCCAATACCCGGACTGCTTGACATTGGAATAGGCGCAGGTATAAACGGCATGCCCCCCCAGCGGCCGATCCCCGGACTTAGGCAGCGGCACCCAACCGTCTTCTTTCGCCTGGTCAATGGAAGGGAACGCCGTGAACCCGAAGACCACCGGGAAACCGGCCCGGATATACGCCTTGATCTCCGTCAGATCTTTCAGCCTGACATAGCGCAACGCCGCAAAATGCTGAGCATATCCGGTGGCCACGAAATCAGGCTGGGCATCAAAGGTTTCCACCTTATAGGGCCAGAGGGTTTCCGGCGGCGCCCCCAGTCTCACCAAGGCCCGCATCCCGTCGCGGATATAGGCCCCGGAATCCCCGCTAAAGCCTCCCAATCTCCGGGCCGCCTTATAGAGATAAAGGCGGGACACGGGCGTATACGTGCCGGTGGTCTTGATGCCGTCGAATTCATAGGCGCCGGCGATACTATTGGCGACGCAGGAACCAAGGTGTCCCTGGTCTTTGATGGGAGGAATCCAGTGGAAAAAATCCACCTCCGGTAATTCCCCCGTGGCATTCACCAGGTGGGACACCTTGGGGATATCCCCGTGGGCAAAATCCCGGGGGTCGGCATGTTCCTTGCGCCACCCAAGACCTTTCACGGCTTGTACCCTAACTTCAGAGCCATCGTCTGGCTGGCTTGGATGGTAGCCTTGGCCGCGGTCTGCTGCTCCGCCGAGGCGCAGATACCCGACTTGATTTGATCGAACACGGCTTTGGCGATTTTGAGGGCGGCGATCACCGCGCTCACCTCGGCGCTGGGGGCCAGGGTGTTCATAAAGGCCACCAGGGCCTCGGCATTGGCCACAAAGTCAGCCGCATCCGCCACCTCCTGCGCCGTGGGGGAACAGAAAGCGCTTTTCAAGGTCTCGCACCCCATGATGCTCCCCATCAACAACCCCAAAATGACTCCGGCGATAACCAGTTTTCTCCCGATCTTCATCTGCCCTGTTCTCCTTATGTGATTTGCGTCCATGATTCCCCCTCTGACTTGCACCAATCCCTAAAGCGTTTGCCGAAAGTCCTTTCCTTATCCCCTCTCCCCCCAACGGGGGGAGAGGGTTAGGGTGAGGGGGGGTGACATATGACTTGAGCGTATCTAAAAATTTCTGCCCCGATTCAGCTCCCCGTCCCGCCGGCCCCTACCACGGGAATACCGAAACGCTCCGCCACGTGCTCCATATCCAGGGGCAGGCCCATGGCCGCCAGGTTGCGGTAAACCTCGGATAAGGTCTTGAGGTCCGTTTCTTCTTCAAACCTGAAGCGGAACCAGGGCACGGGCTTGTCCCAGCCGAAGTTGAATCCCACCAACGGGCGCAGCAGTTGCTCCCTCAGGGTCGCCGCCAGGGACTGGGCGTCGGCTTCCACCAGGTCCCGGCGCACCTGCCCGTGCACGCTGGCCGCCGCATAGGTCCCCGTCGACCCGGCGGTATCCGTCGTCAGGGTTTGGCCCAAAACCGCCTTGGACATTTCCCGGTTGCAAAATTCCGCCATCAACTGGTACGGGTTCGCCCCGCCGGACCGGGACGCGGCCTCCACAAATTCGATCTCCGTGGACTTGCTGATCACGCCCGCGGCGTCGGAACCCAGGTTCCGGATGGCCTGGACCAAAGCCTCCCGGTCGGCCGGGGACGCAGTGTTGTCATACTTGCCCAGCCTGAGCGGCATTCCGAAGACCTCGTTGAACGCCGCCCAATCCTTCAAGGCAAAATTCTTCAGCAGGTACATCCAGCCCACCACCCTCAGCACCCCCGATCGCGTCGCGTGGCCGCTTCTGGCCTTATAACGGTGGTAAATAGCCTTCCAGACCGGGGGCATAACCCCTTGATAACTGGCTTCGGCAGTCAGCAAACGCGGCTTCCAGTCTTCGCCAAAGGTCACCTTTTTCTGGGGAATCCACCTCAGCTCCGACACCCGGGCCTGGCCGCCCGCCACCTCCCAGAAGATCTCACACAGGGCAAAACCCTTGCCGATGGCGTCCAGCAGGTCCAGGAGGGCCTCTTCCAGGTTGGGAATGCCATAGACCATCTCCCCCACCTGCGCCGCAATCTGTTCATCTTCCGGGGTGCCGGCATAGGGCATCACCTCATAGTCTTTGCCCAATACCGCCATTTTCCGGGTTTGGAGGATTGCCGTCAGATGGGCGTCCTTCTCCTCCATTTCCTCGAACAGCTCCATCTGGCGATAAACGTTCCCCTGGTCCGCCTCCCGGAAAATCCCCGCCAGGCGATTCGGGGTCAACCCCGCACTGGGGTAGGTGCTCCAGCGTTCTGCCAGGCTCACCGCCGACAATCCCCGGGTTTCCGGCCGAACCGTCTCTTTAAACAGTCTCCCGAATAAATCCTTCAGCCCCATGGTTTCTCCTAACCGTGAACCGCGCCCGGTAAGCTAAGTTCATACAAAGATCGCTAAAATCGTCCTCACTACTCACTACTCACTTTTCACTTTTCACCGCTTACCGCTCACCGCTCCTAAAATGCTCCCCGCTGCTGGAATAGCCGCGGTTTCGCTGGCTTCAAGCGCGGCGCCGTTCCCGCCGGCAGGCCTTGGGCCAAACACACCGCCCCTTCCAGGGCGTCCGGCCCATCGTCATGCAACGTCCGCGATGGGAAGAATAGCAACTGCTCCACCAGCAGTTCCTGGTCCGAATGCCCCCGGATAAAGCGAATCTTGCCCCGCTCCAACAGCGGTGACAGGCCGGCCACCCGGGTCTCTTTGGCGATGCGGTGAGTCACCCCTCTCAGGGGCAGAAATTGTCCCCGCTCTACCCCGATGCGGTCGAACTCCTTGAGCAGTAGCCGCTGAAAGAGATTGTCTTCCACCCCCACCAGTTGATAGCCGAATTGCTGGTGCCGGTTGAAAATGGCCCGCATAATCTGATCCAAAGTGGTTTTCTGGATGATCGCATCCATCACGTAAAGCACCATTTCCCGCCGGTCCCAGCCCACCGTGATAAAAGCCTTGTAATCCGCAGTGGCCCCGGTCTCCAGAGAAGGATCAAAAAACCCCGTTACCACCAGGTCCCGATCCTTCAAACTGTCCGGATGATAATAGTGAATCCAGTCTTCCTGGAAAAAACCGCCATCCGGCGCCGGTTCATTCATCTTCTCCCGGTTGAAGGCCACGGTACCCATCAACTGCTTCTGCAGCTTGAGCCGGGCTGCCGGGTGCCGGGCCTCCCACAGAGACGTCCCGTCTTCCTGGTAGGCCCGGTAAACCCGCCGCTGAAAATGGCAGTAGGGTTCATCCGGACTGGTCAGCATCACGTGCAGGGCGCTGTGCCACCTGAGAATAGTGCCGATAATCATCAGGGTGCCCCGGGCGTCCACCGCGGGATAGACCGCCGATTTCACCCAGTCCAGGATGGATTGGACGATTTCCGGGTTCCGCACGTTGGCGTCATTCTCCAGGTCATCCAGGACCACCAGGTCCGGCCGCCACTGCTTGTGCTTGAGACCCCTGAGGCGCTGCCCCCGCCCCCGGGCTTTTATCCGGATGTCGTTCAAAGTCACGAAATCGTCCACCGGCTTGTTGCCTTTGACCAACTCGCCGAAATCCTGTTGCAGCCGCTCGTTGTAGAGCAGCTCCAGGTAGATGTAGCCGGTGAGATCCGAGGCCAGGTCTTCGGTGTCGCTGCCGATCAGGATGAAATGCCGCTTCCGGAAACAAATCTGATGCAGGACATAGCCAAAGGAGCACACCGTGGTTTTGGCGAACTCCCGGGGGGCGGCCACCGCCATGGGCGTCACCACCTCATCGTTCCGCTGCTCCAGCATCCGGATCAGCTCATGGTGAAAAGGCGCCGGGCCGTGGGGGAAATAGTGCGGCAGGTAGGTGCGGCAGAAATACAGGGGATCGCTTACGGCCCGCTCCAGCCGCTGCTGGTGCTTTTCTTCGCTGTCGGCCCAGAAAGGCATCACTTCCAGTGACAGACGCATCAAAATTTTATCGGCCCGCTGGCGAAACTCGCTCTTGGTCAACTTTTTGTTTAAGGTCATTGCCCTTCCCTGTGCCGGTGGGACGGGCTTCCATGCCCGCCATCAGAATCATCCTGCTTCACTGTTGCCTGCTTGTGGGGGGCGCCCGGCGCCCCGCCCTCAGTTGTCCGCCAGATCAGGATTCTTCTTCCAATTGCCGGAAAAACTCCTGTACCCGGTACGAAATCCGCTTCAATTCCTCCGGGTCCTTCACCCAGCCTCGCAAAAATTCGATGAACCGGTCCATCACTTCCAGGGCCGCCGCCCGCATGTCCCATCCCTGGCTGCACAGGCGGTCGAGGAGCGTCACAATCTTGCTCAGTTCATCCAATTCCGGCGCCTTCAGGTCGCCTTTGATGATGAGCCGTCCGGCCTTTTCCCGTAAGATCCCCTTCAAGGCCTCTCCCAGCCATCGGGGCGATACCGGTACCTGCCGCCGTTTTTCTTCCCATCTCTCTTCCTGGTGCCACCGCTTCAGGGTTACCAGGGCCACCGGCAGCAGTTCCTGAATCTCTTCCAAGTCCTTGCCCGCCAGATAGAGTGATTGGGCGTCTTCCCCATAAAGCTCACGTTTTCCCTGCCTGGTTCTTTTCTTGATTCCCGTCATGGTTGCCTGGATATACGTAATAATCCGATTAATCTCCAGCACGCCTGAAACAGTTGTCTCTCAGCCCTGATTATCTCCTCACAGCCGGCGTCAACCATTCCTGCCCCCACGTCTCGCCTATTCGTTCTCCCCGTTCTAAAATTTTCCGGTGGCACAGGCTTTCCAGCCTCTGCGGCCGCCGGGCAGGCGCTGAGGCCTGCCTTACCAACTTTTTCCTGCTTTATAGGTGGGCAAAAGCCCGTTAACCCATGAATGACTCCCCCGAAATTCCGCTTCCCCTCAATAAACCTCGGCCATCTTATCCCTGACCGCGCTCTCCAGGATCCTGACCGTGCCTCCGGTAATCTTGACGCCCTTGAGCTTGCCTTCCCAAAACCAGCGGTACACCGTGGATCGGGACACCGCCAGGCGGTTGGCTACTTCCCTGGGTCGTATCAGACGTTCTTGGGCCATTTCTTCTCCCTCCCTTTTCTGGCGTATTGCGATTACTCAATTCAAGAATCGTGCAACCTAAGAGACACCTGTCTCCTCCTGTCACATATCCGGCGTTTGGCCTGCCCCGGGGACGCCAAAAGGCGGATAAGACCGCGGCAAGGATCCCCCCGGCTTTAGACTCCTTGGGCAAGCCCAGCCTGATTCACCGGCATTGAGCTTGCATTGCTGCCGGCGGCAAATCTTGGTCTCTAAAAGCAGGGCGACTAAATAAAATATCGCCCGAAGGGAATCAGTTGACCCGGCGGATTGGCCGGCCCGGGAGGACGAAAGGCATCAGGGGCGGGGCAATCAGTATAGAAGGATTGGCCAATCTCTAGAGGAATTCTCTGAAAACCCCCTTAATTTCCGGGGGTATATAGCGTTTGTTTCTGCTCTGAAAGTGTAGGAGACCCGCCCTCGGGTGTCCAGGCATAGGATGGAAAGCCTGTGCCGCCAGTTTCATGGTTTTGGGTGGGCCGGAGGCCCATAAACGGCTGGTTCCCAAGCTCCAGCTTGGGAACCCCCATTGCAGGCCAAGCTCCAGCTTGGCGAGAGAATCATCTCTTTATTGCACCAGGTGCCCCAAGCAGAAACTTGCGAACGAGGGAAAGGGGGGAAGCGCTGCGCTTACCCGCCCGGCTACGGGCCTCCGTGCCCGCCTTGCCAAAAGTTGATGGTGCGTAGGACGCACCCTACGAAAAACCTTAAACTTTGAACCTTGAACTTTGAACTTATTGGCTTGCCCCTTGCATTTAAAATTCACCAGGACCTTCAAGGAAGATGAATCTGCAACCGCAAGGAGACTCGAAGAATGGAATTGTTAACCCAAAAGCGTTTTTTTCGGCCGGATGAGGCCGCGGCGATCCTGGTAATCTCCCGCCGCACCGTCTACCGGATGATTCGTGACGGCCGCATCCCCGGGGTCAAGTGGGGCACCGGCCCCTGGCGCATCCCCCGGGAAAGTCTGGCCAGTCTGCTGCCGGGCGAGAGATTTTAAACCCGCCCCATCACCGCCCGGCTTAATTACCACCCTGCCAGCCCTGGACCCGGCCATCTCTCTTACGAACGGGGAGAACCCCGGGGTCTGGGGCGCCTCTCCCGCCTGCATTCAGCCAACTTCATATTCACCTTGCATTTTCCGCCCGCGAGACGTAAACTAATCTATGGTGAAATCCATATAATTGACATAACCATGGCTTCTGCCTGCGTTTAAGGACCCAATGAATAACCGTTTGAGCCCATTTTATAAAAATATCGCCCTGTGGCTGCTCATTACCCTGGTAATGATCTTCCTGTTCAATTACTTCAACAGCGTCGAACACGCCCGGGGCAAGGCCACCATCAATTACAGCAAGTTCATCGACCTCGTCAAGGCGGACAAGGTCCAAAAAGTCACCCTGCAAGGCGATGAGATCTCCGGCGAAATGGAAGAGGGCAAGGCCTTCAAGAGTTACGCCCCCCCCGACCCGGACCTGATCAAACTCCTTCAGAGCAAGAAGGTGGAAATCACCGCCAAGCCCAAGGATGATTCTCCCTGGTACACCACCCTGCTGGTCTCCTGGCTGCCCATGCTGGTTCTGGTGGGCATCTGGATATTCTTTATGCGGCAGATGCAGTCCGGCGGCGGCAAGGCTATGTCCTTCGGCAAGAGCCGGGCCCGGCTCATGACCGAATCCACCGTCAAGATCACTTTCAGTGATGTGGCCGGTATCGAGGAAGCCAAGGAAGAGGTGTCGGAAATCATCGATTTCCTTAAAGATCCAAAGAAGTTCACCCGGCTGGGCGGCCGCATCCCCAAGGGGGTTCTCCTGGTAGGCGCCCCAGGCACCGGTAAAACCCTCCTGGCCAGGGCCATCGCCGGCGAAGCCGGGGTTCCCTTCTTCAGCATCAGCGGCTCCGATTTCGTCGAAATGTTCGTGGGCGTAGGGGCCGCCCGCGTCCGAGACCTGTTCATCCAGGGCAAAAAGAGCGCCCCGTGTATCATCTTCATCGACGAAATTGACGCCGTGGGCCGGCACCGCGGCGCCGGCTTAGGCGGCGGCCACGATGAGCGGGAACAGACCTTGAACCAGCTCCTGGTGGAAATGGACGGCTTTGAGGCCAATGAAGGGGTTATCCTCATCGCCGCCACCAACCGCCCGGACGTCCTGGACCCGGCCTTGCTGCGGCCCGGCCGCTTCGACCGCCAGGTGGTGGTCCCCATTCCCGACCTCAAGGGGCGGGAAGCCATCCTCAAGGTTCATACCCGGCGCACTCCCCTGGCCGACTCCGTGGACCTGTCCATCCTGGCCAGGGGCACCCCCGGATTTTCCGGCGCCGACCTCGAGAACCTGGCTAACGAAGCCGCCCTCTTCGCAGCCCGCCGCGGCAGTGAAGCGGTCACCATGCCCGACTTCGAAGAGGCCAAAGATAAGGTCCTCATGGGCACGGAACGCCGTAGCCTTATTTTGACTGAGCAGGAACGCCGGAACACCGCCTATCACGAGGCCGGTCATACCCTGGTGGCCAAGTGCACCCCGGGCGCCGACCCTATCCACAAGGTCACCATCATTCCTCGGGGCCGGGCCTTGGGGCTCACCCAGCAACTGCCCCTGGATGAACGCCACACCTACCCCAAAGAGTACCTCGTCGATGTCCTGACGGTGTTGTTGGGAGGCCGGGCCGCCGAGCAACTGATCTTTAATCATTTCACCACTGGCGCCGGCAATGACCTGGAACGGGCCACCGACCTGGCCCGCAAAATGGTATGCAATTGGGGCATGAGCGATGAATTGGGCCCCGTTACCTTCGGGAAACGGGACGAACACATCTTTTTGGGCCGGGAGATCTCCCAGGCCAAAGATTTCAGTGAGGAGACCGCCCGGGTCATCGACCACGCCATCAAAAACCTGGTCTTCAACTCTTACAATCAGGCACGGGATCTGCTCACCACCCATCGGGCCCAGCTGGAAGCCCTGGCCCAGGCCCTGCTGGAGAAAGAGACCCTGGACAGTACCGAAATCAACCGGATATTGGACTCTTTCCCCAATCCCGATGAATCCCCGGAAATCCCGGCCCAACTGCCGCTCGGCCTTCAACAGGCCTAGCCATGCCGGGTCCGGCCCATCTCTCCGGCCTGGCGGAAATTCCCGAGCGCCGGCATATCTGGGCGGCTCTGCTGGCGGCTCCCCGCCCGTTGGTCATGGGGGTGCTCAACGTCACCCCCGACTCCTTTGCCGACGGCGGCCGCTTTTTCGACCCTGACGCCGCCCTGGCCCAGGCCCGCGCCCTGGTGGTGGCCGGCGCCGACATCCTGGATATCGGCGGTGAATCCACCCGGCCCTTTGCCGATCCCGTGCCCCTGGATGAGGAACTGCGCCGCGTGTTGCCGGTTATCGAAACCCTGGCCCCCGAAATCAATGTCCCCATCTCCATCGATACGTATAAGGCCCAGGTGGCCCGGGCCGCCCTCAACGCCGGCGCCGCCATCATCAATGACATCAGCGCCCTCTCCTTCGACCCGGATATGGCCCCCCTGGCCGCCGAAATGCAAGCGCCAGTGGTCCTGATGCACATGCAGGGCACCCCCAGGGATATGCAGCGCCAGCCGCACTACCACGACCTGCTGGGAGAGATCAGGGACTTCTTCCGGGAACGGTTGGATTTCGCCGCCGCTCAGGGCCTCCCCCCCGAACTCCTGGTCCTGGACCCCGGCATCGGTTTCGGCAAAACCTGGCGTCACAACCTGGAGATCCTGAACCACCTGGAAGTCTTTCTGGATTTGGGTTGTCCCCTGCTGGTGGGGGCCTCCCGGAAGGCCTTCATCGGCCACATCCTGGACCTCCCCGCCGGCGAAGAACGGGATGTCGGCACCCTGGCGGCCCTGGCCATCGCGGTTTTGCGCGGCGCCCGGATTGTTCGCACCCACAATGTCGCCTATGCGCGCCAGTTCCTGGCCGTACTGGAGGCGATTCGCACCGCCCCGGCTGAAAGTAGCTCCCTGTCAGGCTGCTGAACAATGGTTCCTTTGTCATCCTGAGTGAAGCGAAGGATCTCAAGGCCAGCGCCTCATAAGCCGGCGCAGTTATTCCCCCCTTTGAAAAAGGGGGGTTAGGGGGGATTTGCATTAACCCCTTTAAATCATTATAACTCCCGGCCTTATTTAGGGGTTGCGCCCTGTGCACCTTATTACCACGTGGCTTAACGTTTTTCGCCCTGAACCCTTCTAACCATAAGGTTGGAGATGCCCGGCGGGGTTCGAAAACCTTCGCCTCCCCGTCACAGGTCATCTCCGGAAAGGATTCGCCCTCGCCCCCATCATGTTGGATTTTTTAGGCAATCTGCGCTGGCAGGATGGTGTCGATATCATCCTGGTCGCCATCATCATTTACCAGGTGGTGCTGATCCTGCGCGGCAGCCAGGCCATCCCGGTCCTGGCCGGGCTCTTCCTCCTGTTTCTTGCCTATGTGGTGGCCCGGCAATTGCAATTTTTTACCCTGGAATGGCTCCTGGATATAATCGTCAAGAGCTTCGTGCTCATTGTCATCATTCTCTTCCAGGCCGACATCCGCCGGGTTCTCAGTCAAATGGGCAAAAAGGCCCTGGCCCCGGGTGGCATCAACGCCCCCCTCACCGTTGAGGAAGTCTGCGAGGCCGCCGACACCATGGCCGATCGCCGCATCGGCGCCCTCATCGTTATGGAGCGCTATATCGGTCTGTCGGATTTTCTCGAAGGGGCCATTAAATTGGACGCCCTGGTCACCAAGGAGTTGCTGGTTACTCTGTTCTGGCCCCACAACCCCACCCACGACGGCGCCGTCATTCTTCAGGGGGACCGGGCCGTGGCCGCCGGTTGTCTGCTGCCCCTGTCTCGCAACCCCAACCTGGACCCCACCTTAGGCACCCGCCATCGGGCCGCAGTGGGAGTCACCGAGCAAAGTGACGCCCTGGGCCTGGTGGTCTCCGAGACCTCCGGACAAATCTCCCTGGCCTACGGGGGAAAACTGCGACGCGATCTTACCCGGCTGCAACTTCGCCAGACCCTCCGGGACCTCCTGGAAACCCCGGCCCATAACCGAGGAAACTGGATTGACAAACTGGTTCGGCACTTTAAAACGCAATAGGCTCCTAAAACTCCTTTCCCTCCTGCTGGCCATCGCCTGCTGGTTCGCAGTCAGTGGTGAGGAGCGCACCGAGACCTCCCTCAACATGACCCTCGAAATGGTCAATCTGAACCAAAATCTCATGGTCACCAGCGAGATCCCCCCCGCCATTCAGGTCCGGGTCATCGGCGCCCGCTCCATTGTCAACAACCTGTCCCAGGCCCGCCTCACCCAAACCCTGGACCTCATCGGTTATAAAAGCGGCCGCCACACCTTCTCTCTGGGCCCCAACAGCTTCTCCCTGCCCCGGGGGGTTCAGGTGGTCCGCATCCAGCCCAACCCCATCACCCTGACCCTGGCTGCAACCATAACCCGGACCCTGCCCATCAAACCGGTCCTGGAAAATAACCCCGCCGAGGGCCACGAGCTTATAAGCGTTACCACCCGCCCGGCCCAAGTAACCGTGAAAGGCCCTTCTACGGAACTTTCCGAACTGAAATTTATCTCCACCCTCCCCATTGACCTGTCCTTCCTTAAGGAACCCACCGTCATCGCCACGGATTTGGACTTCAAGAACCTCCACCTGGCCCTGAAAGATCCCGTCCCCATCCTGGCGGACCTCCAGATCGGCGCCAAAACCCTGACCCGGACCTTTTCCGGGGTTCCCGTACTCACCGATGCCCCAGCCGCCAAAGTCTCGCCGGCCCAAGTCACCCTCACCATTCAAGGGCCTTGGCCCCTGGTGCATAACCTCAAATCCGAAGATCTCAAGCCCCGGGTGAATACTGGGAACTTGACCCCCGGCCGCCATAGCCTCAACGTCTCCGTGGATTTACCCGATGGCGTCAGCCTGGTGCGCTCCCGCCCCGCCACCGTCACCGTCACCGTACCCAAGCCCTCCTAAATCCTGGCGGCCCTGTCCTGAACATATAATCAGGAGTCCGCCTCGCGGTATTCCAGGATATCTCCAGGCTGGCAACCTAGGTATGTGCAAATAGAATTCAGGGTTGATAACCGAATTCCTTTCACTTTTCCGGTCTTGATCAGCGATAGATTCTGTTCGGTGATGCCGACATACTCAGCGAGCTCTTTTGATTTAACCTTCCGTTTGGCGAGAATGACGTCCAAATTAATTATGATGGCCATAGCATTTCCTAGACGATAAGCGCCTGGTCTTCCTGAATCTTTCGACCTTCATCCATCACCCAGGAGAGGATGACCACCACAATGCCCACGAATACCGCCGCGAAGTCCGCTGAACCCAACCCCACCGTGATTACCCTCGTCCCTGGCGTCTTGTCCAGTGTCAGGACCATGCTCAACAATGAATTTCTCAGCACATCGCATCCCACCCAAACGATCAGCGTCCGCCCCAGACTGCGGAAACATCTCACGTGCTGCTCGGTGAATATCAAGCCTTTTTCATAGAGCCGGAATAGGTCCTCAAGCTTTCGCAAACCGTAAATGATCGCCATCATGGGAATCATATCGACCAGGAAGGCCAGAGACCGCGTCAGACGGGGAAGATCATGATCCACTCGCACCGGCAAAGGTACCAATGGCCCCATGTTATAGAATTGATTGAAGAAAGTCCAAAAAATCCCGTATATCACTGGCAGGCAGATGATCAACCCTTTACAGGTAATCCTTAACTTGCGGCTTACGGCTATGATGCGTTGGGTGTTCTCCATGATTCAATTCCTCCTCCTCACCAGGTTCAATTTCAGACTCAACCCATTGCCAAATCTGCCCTCCTCCCCACCGGCCATGGTCCTATCACCTCGGTTGTGGGCGGAAGACAGTTCGAAAGGGTTCAAAAATCGTCAGGATGCCGTGATTTTATAAAAGTGCAACGATTCGGTCAAGAGATATTTAATGTTAAACGATCATTTTTTAATGTTTAGCAATCATTTATATCTATAGGGAAACCCCAATTGCTTCGTGACAAATCGCCAGACTCCTGGCCACTCCCCAGGCTCAAAAAACCGGGGCTGGCTATCCTATTTTTTGGCGTCAAATCTTTTCAGATTGCCTGCTTTTATCCCCCGTGATACATTCCCCAATTATGCACCCTCTTATGGCCCTCCTACTCGGCGTAGTCCAGGGTATCACCGAATTCCTGCCCATTTCCAGCTCCGGCCACCTGGCCCTCCTGGAGCACTACCTGAAGGTGCCCCAAGCCGGCCTCAGCTTTGACATCCTCCTCCACGTCGGCACCCTGGTGGCCCTGGTGGCCTATTTCTACCAGGACTGGCTGGACATGCTCCACGCCTTTATCTCGCCCTCCCGGTACAACCGCCCGGAGCGCAAGATGCTCTTCTTTATCATCATCGCCACGATACCCGGGGCCTTGGCCGGGCTGCTGCTCGAAAAAAAGGCCGAAACCATCTTCCGGGAACCGGCCCGCATCGCCATTCTTCTGGGCGCCGTGGGGTTGCTCCTCATCCTGGCCGAAATCCTGGCCCGGCATAACCGCCCCCTGGACCGGATCAGCCTGAAGGACGCCATTCTCATCGGCCTCTCCCAGGCCTTCGCCATCATGCCCGGGGTCTCCCGAAGCGGCATCACCATGACCACCGGCCTCTTTCTGGGCTTCAACCGCCGCTCCGCCGCCCACTTCTCCTTCTTGATGTCCACCCCCATCATCGCCGGCGCCGGCCTCCACCACATCCCCAAGTGGATCAACGAGCCCGCCGGGAGCCTCCCCCTGTTGCCCGCCACCCTCGGCTTTCTGGCCGCGGTGATCTCCAGCTATCTCACCATCAAATTCCTCCTGCGCTTCCTCCAGCGCCACACCTTTATCCCCTTCGGCGTCTACCGCCTCCTCCTGGCCGCAGTGATTCTGGTCGCCGCCTTTTATTACCCTGGGCGTTGACCATAACCGGCCAGCCTCGCCGCCAAGCCCCTCAGTTGCACCCTGCGGCTCCAAAGATTCGCTGCTGGTTGCAGTGATGGGAGCAGCTAGTGGCACAGGCTTCCAGCCTGTGCAGGGCCGTTGCCTGGCCAGATTGTCCGTGACCGTTGAAAAAACTGGAAAGCCATTGCTTGCCAGCCTCATCACCCCTACTTTTCCCACCCCCTGGTAATCCAACTCCTGCCCTTGTCAGAAAATTTATTACCTGCATATCAGAAATCATCCGATTTCCAGAACCGCCCGGGTCTGATAGCCTCTGATCAACAACCTCGGGACTTGAGGCCTTGGGGATAACCGAATATCCTCCAGGTCCCAGAGGAATCCTGATCTCTGAACCGAAGCGCATCATAAAATCTTTGACAACCAATTCTTCTTGAAATATATTCAGAAATTGGGTTTGCACAAAATTTCACATTTACAGAGCCGGTACTCATGGGCCTTTGCCTAAAGCAAGAAAACCGGCGGCCTTTTTATCATGGCGCCCGGTGCATATTCTTGATTAACCAAACCTTGAACTTCGAACTTTGAACTCTTATCAGAAACAGGTGACCCGGTGATCTTACAAAAACTTCTGGCCAAAAGTCCCAAGCTGGAAGCCCGCCTGGAACTCCTGGAACTGGCCACCGGCCTGATGCTGTTCGGTTTCCTCCAGTTCCACATGTTCGCGGTCTCCAGCATTATTCTCGGCGTGGACGCCTTCAACCGGGATTCCGCCCGCATGGATGAGTATTATCTCTCCTATATCGGCATCCCCCTCATCATCCTGGCCCTCCTCGTCCACGGATTGGCGGCGATGCGCAAGGCCCCCTGGCAGTTCCAGGAAATGCGGGTCTTCGTGCAGCATTCCCGCCGCCTGGCCCATCTGGACACCTGGGCCTGGGGCGTCCAGATCGCCACCGGCCTGATCGTCCTGGTGCTGGCGGTTATTCACATTGCCCAGGTGCTCCACACCTGGCCCATCTCCGCCGCTACCAGCGCCGCCCGCATCCAGGGAGGCTGTTTTTCCCACTTCGTCGTCCTGATCCTGGCCGCCGAAATCCACGCCATGGTGGGTCTCTACCGTATCCTGGTAAAGTGGAGCTGGATTCACCGGAAAAAATTCACCAACTACCTGGTTTATGCCACCATCGGCATGGTCGGGTTGGGATTCCTGACCCTCCTGGTTTTCTATTTCCGTAGCATCCCCAAAGGTCTCTCATGAACTGGTCCGACGCACATATATCTGACGTTCTGGTCATTGGGGCCGGCCTGGCCGGCGAACGCGTGGCCATCGAAGCCGCCATGAACGGCCACAGTGTCACTATCTTAAGCCTGGTGCCGCCCCGCCGCTCCCACAGCACCGCCGCCCAGGGGGGCATGCAGGCGGCCCTCGGCAACGTCGCCCAGGGCTACGGCGACAATCCCGACATCCACTTCGAAGATACGGTCAAGGGCTCCGACTGGGGCTGCGACCAGGAGGTGGCCCGGATTTTCTGCGAACAGGCTCCCGTAGCCGTGCGCCAATTGTCCCAATGGGGCGTGCCCTGGTCCCGGGTGGTCGCCGGCAAGCGCACCCTCCCCGACGGCACCGAAGTCGAAGACCTCCAGGAAAAGGCCGGCCTCATCGCCCAGCGCCAGTTCGGCGGCACCGCCAAGTGGCGGACCTGCTTCGCCGCCGACGGCACCGGCCACGTCCTCCAGTACGCCATGGATTCCGTGGTGGTGAAGCTGGGGGTGACGGTGCACGATCGTTGCGAGGCCATCAGTCTGATCCACAACGATGATACCTGTTTCGGCGCCGTGACTATGGATCTGCGCACCGGCGAGATTCGCCCCTACCTGGCCAAGTGCACGGTCATCGCCACCGGCGGCTACGGCCGCATCTACGGCACCTCCACCAACGCCGTGATCAATGAAGGCACCGGCATGGCCATCGCCCAGGACACCGGGCTCGTGCCCCTGGGCAACATGGAGGCCGTCCAGTTCCATCCCACCGGCATCGTGCCCGCCAATATCCTGGTCACCGAAGGTTGCCGGGGAGACGGCGGCATCCTCCTGGATAAAAATCTCCACCGCTTCATGCCCGATTACGAGCCGGTGAAAAAGGAAATCGCCTCCCGGGACGTGGTCAGCCGCTGGATGCTGCACCATATCCGCCAGGGCTTCGGGGTCGACAGCCCCTACGGCCCCCACCTCTGGCTGGACATCCGCCACCTGGGGCCTGAACATATCTGCACCAACCTCCGGGAAGTCCATACCATCTGTCAAAACTTCCTGGGTATCGACTGCGTCGAAGCCCTCATCCCGGTCCGGCCCACCCAGCATTATTCCATGGGCGGCGTCCGCACCAACAAGGACGGCGAGGCCTATGGCCTGAAGGGCCTCTTTGCCGCCGGCGAAGGCGCCTGCTGGGACCTCCACGGCTTCAACCGCCTGGGCGGCAACTCCCTGGCCGAAACCATCGTCGCCGGCATGGTGGTCGGCAAACGGGTCGCCGAGTTTGCCAGGGAACAGTCCCTGATCTTCCCCTTCTCCCTGGTGGAAGACGCCATGGCCACCCAGGCCCAGCGCCTGGCCGACCTCCGCAGCCGCAAAAACGGCACTGAAGACGCCTTCGTCCTGCGGCACCTGATGGAAGACACCCTCCTCAATAACGTGGGCATCTTCCGCACCGCCGGCGCCCTCCAGGAAGCCGTCACCACCCTTCAGGGCCTTTATGAGCGGGCCCAAAACGTCCGGCTGCGCTCCAGCGGCCTGGGGCCCAACCCTGAGCTGCTGGCCGCCCTGCGCCTCCCCGGCATGCTCCGCCTGGCCCTGTGCATCTCCTTCGGCGCCCTCCAGCGCACCGAATCCCGGGGCAGCCATTACCGCGAGGACTACCCCCGCCGGGACGACGACAACTGGCTGAAACGCACCCTGGCCTACTGGAAACCCGGCGCCTCCATGCCCGACCTCCAGTACGAGCCGGTGAATATCACCGAACTGCCGCCGGGTTCCCGGGGCTACGGCGAAATGCCCATCGAAAAGGGCGATTAATTTATCAGGTTTCAGGTGTCAGGTTTCAGGTTTTAGGGGGCAATTATTTGCCCTGAAACCTGAAACCTAAAACCTGTCACCTGCACCAAAGGAAGTCTAAAATGGCCGACCGACTCCTTACCTTCTCTATTTTCCGGTACAACCCCATCACTCCCGAGATTCCTCCCCGGATGCAGGAGTATCAGCTGGAGGAAACCATGGGCATGAGCCTCTTCATCGCCCTGAACCGAATCCGGGAGGAGCTGGACCCCTCGCTGATGTTCGACTTCGTCTGCCGGGCTGCCATCTGCGGCTCCTGCGCCATGCTCATCAACGGGCGTCCCGGGTTGGCCTGCAAGACCCTGACTCAGGACCTGCCGGACAAAATCACCGTCATGCCCCTGCCGGTCTTCAAACTGGTGGGCGACCTCTCCGTGGACACCGGCGTCTGGTTCCGGCATCTCAACGTCCGTACCGAGGCCTGGATTCACACCGATAAGGTCTTCGACCCCAAGGCCATCGAAGAACGCATGGACAATCCCACCGCCCAGGCGATCTACGACGCCGAGCGCTGCATCGAGTGCGGCTGCTGCATCGGCGCCTGCGCCACCGCCAACATGCGGGCCGACTTCATGGGCGCCGCCTTCTTGAACCGCATCGCCCGCTTCATGATCGACCCCCGGGACGAGCGCCCCATGGCCAAATACTTCGACGTCGTCGGCACCGATGAAGGCGTCTTCGGCTGCATCGGCCTCATGGCTTGCGACGACCTCTGCCCCATGGAGATTCCCCTCCAGGGCCAGTTGGCCTTCGTCCGCCGCAAAATGGCCCAAATGGCCCTCAAGTGCGCCCGATGCAAGTAAGCGCCATAAATGCCCCGGCCCTTATAGCAACCCTGCGATCATACAGGTAATTTATCACTCGTAGGGGCGGACCCATGTGTCCGCCCTTCAGTTTGGGGCACACGCGAGTGCGTGTTTACTGATCGTGAGCTTTTCTTACTTCTATAAACGCAACTTGGTCTTCTACCAGATTCGCTTATTTAACATATTGATATTCATATTTTTTAACCGAAAACCGAAAACTGAAAACCGAAAACGGTCTTAAGGCTTTAGACTCCCATGTTTGACGGCCTCAATTATATTACCCTTTATTGGCTCTCCGGCTTCGGCGACCCCAAGTATGAAATCTGGGAGGCCAAAAAGGCCACCATCAGCCGCACCCCCACTTCCTTGAGCTTCAGCCTCTATCTCGCCTGGCCCCTGGAAGAAGCCGACGAAGGCCACGTCATCATCCGGGAAAAAGAGTCCGGCTTAACCCTCGAGACCGATTGGTTTCCGGAGGAAGAATTCGACCTGCAGACCTTCAATTCTCAAGACCAACAGGAAATCTTTTTGAAGGGAACCTTCGAGCGGGAAAACATCTTTATCCATTTTCACAAGTAGCTGCTTGCCTCGATGCGTCACCGAAGCATTCAGCCAGTCTCAAGATGTTAAAATGCGGATATATCCTGCTAACCAGTCTACAAAATCCTTCCGAGATAATTTTCCCGAAGCCATTTCCAAAATAATCTTCTCGACTTCGTCCACCAGTGCTTCTATTTCCTTACCATTCAGCACCAAAAAAGTTTCCAGCGCCGCATGACCGCAGCGCTTATTACCATCCATAAATGGATGGTTTTGGATGATAAAAAAAGCCAGCGCCGCGGCCTTATCCTCAATGGTCGGATACAAGTCTTTTCCCTCAAAGGTCATGCGAGGCTGGGCTACCGCAGACTCCAACGCCGCCAGGTTCCGCACTCCGGATGCACCGCCCGTTTGCTGGATAATCCGGCGGTGCAACTCCAGGACCTCTCCCAGGGCTAAGTACCGCATCAACTAAGCCGCCGATAGAGTTCCTGGTTTTTATGCAAAACATAGTCTGCGGCTTTCTGGAAATCATCTTGAAGGACTCCCAACATATCAGCCAGGCCGGCTCGGGCCAATTCCTCCGGGTTTAAACCGAGTCGTTCGGCCGTACTCTGAAAGATTCGCGCCTGCTCCTGGGATAGCTCTATCGAAATTTTCATAATCCGCACCCCGTCAAAATGACTCGATTAATTGAATAATCAAACAAATTTACTTAACTATATCCAACAGATGACCAAGAGTCAACCTACCCCATCTTTTCCTCGCAGAATAGATATATTGGCCTTGATTGCCAAGAAAGAAAAGGTATATTCATAAATTAATCGAACCTATGATTAATTTTCAAGCTAATCCATGAACTCTCCCAAAAACCCTAACCTCAGAAATCACCTCCTGGCCATTTCCGCCTCTCTGCTCATCGGCGCGGCCTTGATGGCGATCAAGTTCCTCGCCTATTATCTCACCGGCTCCGCCGCCATCCTCTCCGATGCCCTGGAGTCCATTATCAACGTGGTGGCCGCCGGCTTTGCCTTAGGCAGCATCATCATCGCCGCCAAGAGCCCCGACCCCGATCACCCCTACGGGCACGGCAAGGTCGAATATTTCTCCGCCGGCTTCGAAGGCGCCCTCATCATCCTGGCGGCCCTGGGAATCTTCTACGAAGCCTGGCCCCGTCTCCTCCACCCCCAGGCCATTCCCAGGCTGGAAAAAGGCCTGCTCCTCATCCTGGGCGCCGCCCTGGTGAACCTCGGCCTGGGCCTGGTCCTGGTGATGCTGGGCCGGCGCACCCAATCCATCGTCCTCATCGCCGACGGCAAGCACGTCCTCACCGACGTCTACACCACCGCCGGGGTCATCCTGGGCCTGATGGGCGTTTATTTTACCGGCTGGCACTGGCTGGACGGCGCCGTTGCCATCCTGGTGGGCCTCAATATCCTCGTCACCGGGGCCCGGTTGGTCCACCAATCCGCATCCGGTCTGATGGACAAATCGGACCCCGAACTCTTGGAAGAGATCTGCCAAGTCATCGCTGATAACCGACGACCAACCTGGATCGATATCCATCAACTTCGGGCCCGCCGGGCCGGCGCCCGCATCTTCATAGACTTCCATCTCATCCTGCCCCGGGATTTTTTGCTGGAAGCCAGCCACGCTGAGGTCAAACATCTGGAAAAAGTTCTCAACGATTATTTTCATGGTCAGGCGGATATCCTCATTCATGCCGACCCCTGCATGGACCCGGAGTGCCCTATCTGCGGGCATGAACCCTGCGACCAGCGCCGGGCCGGCACCAGTATGCAGCGCCTCTGGCGAACCGATACCCTGACCTGCGACGGCCCTCATAAAACTCCCGGCCAGCCCGGTGAAGAAACGTAGGGTGCGCACCGCGCCCCATTAACAATTGCACTCAGCCATTCAAAGGAAAACGCATGGAACCTCAACGCGTCGTTATCATCGGGGCGGTGGCCCTGGGTCCCAAGGTGGCCTGCCGCCTCAAACGCCTCCGTCCCGACTTCGAAGTCACCATGGTGGATCAGGGCGAATACATCTCCTACGGCGGTTGCGGCATCCCCTACTATATCTCCGGGGACCTCAGCGATATCAAGGAGTTGATGAGCACCAGCTTCCACATGCTCCGGACCCCGGAATTTTTTGAAGGCGCCAAAGACGTC
>Ga0351880_1045_pt1 | contig 38089 bp, 37 predicted proteins | sample BONcelFGM3001E13_FD_206766 | JGI IMG/M metagenome (GOLD analysis project Ga0351880, IMG submission 206766) | Enriched cells from coal bed in the Powder River Basin, Montana, United States - BONCAT cells FGM rep3 HSBNCT.FGM.300.1.E13 ...
AACTTCCTCTCGTCGATAGTGATGGCATGCTCAAAGGGCTTATCACTATAAAGGATATTGAAAAAACGATACAGTACCCGAATTCAGCTAAAGATCAGAATGGCAGACTGCTTGTGGGCGCTGCGCTCGGGACCACTGATGATATGTTGGAACGGGCTGCCGCGCTTTTTGCTGCCAAAGTGGATGTCGTCACGGTGGATACGGCACACGGGCATTCTGCGGCCGTACTCACTGCGATCGAAAAACTCAAAAAGGCTTATCCGCAACTTCAGGTCATTGCGGGAAACGTGGCAACCGCAATGGGCACCCAAGACCTGATAAAAGCAGGTGCGGACTGCGTTAAGGTTGGTATGGGGCCGGGTTCGATCTGCACGACGCGTGTGATCGCAGGCATCGGCGTACCTCAGTTTACTGCCGTTCTTGAGTGCGCTGAGGCAGCGGCAAAGTATGATGTGCCCATCATTGCAGACGGAGGCATCAAGTTTTCGGGGGATATCACCAAAGCGCTTGCTGCCGGTGCCTGTGCGGTGATGATTGGAAGCCTGCTTGCCGGAACCGAAGAAAGCCCGGGTGAGTCGGAAATCTATCAGGGACGCAGCTTTAAGGTGTACCGCGGCATGGGCTCATTGGGAGCTATGCAAAAAGGAAGCAAAGACAGGTATTTTCAGGAAAGGGCGGACAAACTGGTTCCCGAAGGTGTGGAGGGGCGTGTGCCTTTCAAGGGATCTTTAAGAGATACTGTGTTTCAGCTTGTGGGCGGTTTAAAATCGGGTATGGGTTACTGCGGTGCTGAAGATCTTGCTGCGCTGCGCAAAAATGCAGAGTTTATACGGATCACCGGCGCAGGCTTGACAGAGAACCATCCGCACGACATTTACATTACAAAAGAAGCACCCAATTATACAGGAAGGTCATAGAATCACGTGAGAGAAAAAATCATCGTTCTTGATTTCGGGGGGCAGTATAACCAACTGATCGCGCGGCGTGTGCGGGATCTGCATGTCTATGCAGAAATACTCCCATATGATACGCCTCTGGAACGTATTATCGAGATGGCACCCATCGGGATCATCTTTACGGGGGGGCCTAGTACTGTGACGGATGCGGATGCGCCTTGCTGTGACGCCCGTCTTTTTGATGCCGGCATACCGATCCTCGGCATCTGTTATGGCAGCCAGCTTCTGGGCAGTGCACTTGGGGGCAGCGTCAAACGTGCGCAACACCGGGAATACGGAAAGACAAACATCAGCTATGATGTCACATGCCCGTTGTTTGCGGGTATTGAGCAGCAGTCTGTTTGCTGGATGAGCCATACCTATTATGTGGAGGCACCGCCGCCGGGCTTTGTTGTTGCGGCCTCCACAAAAAGCTGTGAGGTTGCGGCTTTTGCGGACGAAAAAAGAAAACTGTACGGCGTACAGTTTCATCCGGAAGTTGTGCACACGCGTTTTGGCAATGAGATACTCAAAAACTTTCTTTACCTCATTTGCGGCGCGAAGGGTGGTTGGACGATGCAGAACTATGTGGAAGCCGCCGTTGAGGATATAAGGTATCGAGTGGGCAGCGGACGTGTGCTGCTCGGGCTTTCGGGCGGAGTGGATTCTTCGGTGGCAGCTGTACTGCTTGATAAGGCGGTGGGCAATCGCCTCATATGCATCTTTGTTGACCACGGGTTACTGCGCAAGGACGAAGCCAAGCAGGTCAAAGAGGTTTTTGATGATGCTTATGACATGAATCTGATATGTGTGGATGCGTCAGGGCGCTTTCTTGATAAGCTTGCGGGCGTGATAGAACCCGAGAAAAAGCGCAAGATCATCGGCGAGGAGTTTATTCGCGTCTTTGAAGAAGAAGCCGCCAAGATAGGCGCTGTCGATTTTCTCGCGCAGGGCACCATCTATCCGGATGTCATTGAGTCTGGCAATGGCAATGCGGCGGTCATTAAAAGCCATCACAACGTAGGGGGCCTGCCCGATCATGTGGATTTCCGCGAGATCATTGAGCCGCTACGTGAGCTGTTTAAGGACGAAGTTCGCGCGCTCGGCGAGACGCTCGGCATGCAGCACCATATCGTCTGGCGCCAGCCTTTTCCCGGCCCCGGCCTTGCCATTCGCATCATCGGAGAAGTGACGCGCGAGAAGGTCTGCACTTTGCAGATAGCAGACCATATTTTCCGGGAGGAAATCGCTCTTGCGGGGTTGGATGCGGCTATCTGGCAGTATTTCGCGGTTTTGACCGATATGCGCAGCGTGGGCGTGATGGGCGACGAGCGCACTTATGAGCATACTATAGCGCTCCGCGCTGTCACAAGCGTTGACGGCATGACGGCCGACTGGGCACAGATTCCGCATGAGGTGCTCGGCAAAGTATCCTCTCGTATCATCAACGAGGTGGCTGGCACCAACCGTATCGTCTACGACATCACATCAAAGCCGCCTGCCACGATCGAGTGGGAGTGAGCACAAGAAACTCGGAAAGCCGCATGAATACTGGGTTTTTAGAGAGTTTCAGTCTCCGGTGATACTGTTTTGATACTATAACGTCAAAAAATTATCGGAGAGCAATTCCATAACAGACGTGAAGATGTCCGACGAAACAATCAAGCTCAGCTTGGAATCGTTCGGCTTCAATACGAGGATAGTTGTAATGCCAAGTGTCGTATTCTTCTTTAGTGATTGTGCCAGCTTTGAGCTTTTCGGCTTCATGCTGCCAAGAGTTGAGCATAACAAACATGGAAAGGTAGGTGCTTCCCTTGGTTTTATCAAGCGTCAGACAAAGCTCTCCGTCAATGCTGTTGACTTTGAGGCCGTACAAGTCCTCCAGAGCGAACAGCGTATGCATGAGGCCGACATAACTTTCAATGTTAGGAACTGTAAGCGCATATGGACTGACGTCTGTCGGCACAGATCATAAACATTCCTCAAACAATAGCGAATTACTGTGCTTCCAAGGCTGCATTGGCACATTTAACCAAAGCGCTTGCAGTAGAACGAGCCAAATACAATATACACGTGAATTGTGTCAGCCCAGGATTTATACAAACAGAGCTTCTTGTGTCTATGAAAGACATGTTGCCAATATGGGAATAAATGGTACATGAAGCAGCATACTGGGTTGCCCGGAAGACTTGATTGGGGCTTTTGTGTTCTTTGCTAGTGATGCTTCATTGTTTGCGACAGGAACAGATTTAATAATTGATGGAGGATACACTTTATTATAGAAGCTAAGCAAATGATATAAAAACGGCTTAAAGTTTCCGATAGTATTAGATATTATTTACATTTTTTTGGCGCTGTTAATAATTTTCCTAAATAAAACACCTTTGAATGTAAAAAACAAATAGAGCCAGAGCGTACTTTTTTTGCTGTTATGAATAAAGCATACCCTTCAACTTAAAACAGGACACAAACATATCCTTGAAATGTAGTAGCTAAGCTGCAGCCGGATCACTGCAATTGGCTTTCGAGTACTTTGTTTGTACGGCTTCTCTCTCCGCCATGTGATTAATAGGAAACAAAAAACGAGTTCCTAATCATCCTGCCTTACTGCCTATACCTGTGTACACGATTGTGGTTGACATTTCACCCTTCCCTCCGTAATTGTATCTCAAATTGCATATCGAATACAGCTAATGAGCACGGCCTACGCCGGCGAGAACATGTGAATAATGAATCCAGAGAGTTACTGAAATCCGGGCATTAAAACCATGGAGGTGTATTTGCCCAGACACAATGACATGGCTCTATGCCCATATTGCTTTTTGAATGAGGCCTGTGTGATTCGAAAGTAATACTGTCACCTTCATTTAAAAGATAGGATTCATCTTCAATCGTGATAAGCAATTGACCCTTTAATATAAGCCCACACTCATGACCGGGATGAGAGTATTGCTTATTGCCCGTATTTGAACCCGGCTCATAAATATTATAAATAAATTCAATAGGGCCGCTCAAATCAGGATTAAGCAGAAAAAATGTCACGCCTTTCCCGGGTGAAAGCATCTTTCGCTCAGACGGGTGAACGACAGGATATACTTTTCTGACAGAATCTGTTGGTAATTTTGAAGAACTTTTTTCACTGTTTTGTTCCGAATTTGAAAAGAAGTAACTTAGAGGTGTATTAAGTGTTGTGGCAATTTTTTTCAAGGTGTCAATTGAAGGCGCAATGATGGCTCGCTCGACTTGGCTGATCAGACTAGAAGATAAACCTGTTGCTTTAGCGACATCAACAATTTTCATTCCATTTTCAAGACGTAGATTTCTTATACTTTCTCCTAGACCAATATTAGTTTGACTCTTCTTTTTTGGCATAGCACCCTCAAATCATTTAAGCATTAATTAATTTTTTATAACATATTAAAATATGAATGTCAAATATACGGGTCTATGTTTACAACTAAATATTGAACAAAGCTATTTGGGCAAAACTCAAAGCAGTAATCTGGATATATAATTAATAAATAATAAAAATAATCTTTACAATTTAAAAATAATAAACTAGTATATATACATCATAAAATTATTAATAAAAACTGAATCCCATTTAACAGAACATATCAGAGGAATGGTGACTATCTAAGGAGAATAAAAAATGGACTTTGGCCTGAAAGATAATGTTGTGTTGATAACCGGCGCTGCTCAAGGAATCGGAAAAGCGACTGCAGAAGTCTTTGCTGATCTTGGGAGTACGCTTGTCTTATTTGACATTAATGAAGATGTGCTTAAACAGACAGCAAAAGCGCTTGAGAAAAAAAACGTTCAGGTTCTGCCTTTGGTTTGTGATGTCAGCAATGAGCAAAGCATTGATGTCTGTATCAATAAAATTAAAGTGAATTATGGCAGGCTAAATGTTCTGGTCAATTGTGCTGGGATAACGAACTCTTCTTTGTTATATGAGATTCCTACGAGCGAATGGGATCGCGTCATGTCGATAAATGCCAAGAGTGTTTATTTTTTGTCACAAAGGGCAGCGCGAATAATGATCGATCAAAAGATTTCTGGCAGAATCATAAGTATATCTTCGCAAGCCTCAAAGATTGGTGAGTATGGAAATGGTGTATATTGCTGTTCAAAGGCTATGGTGAATATGTTTACTCAGGTTCTTGCACTTGAATTGGCGCAGTTCAACATTACTGTGAATGCAGTCTGTCCGGGATATGTCGATACAGAGATTATGCAGCGTGTTTTCAGGGAAAGAGGACCATTGGAAGGCATGACACCTAAGGAATATGAGGAACACCTGCTCAAAAGGGTTCCATTGAACAGAATGGTTACGCCAAGAGAAATTGGAGAGTTTATTGCATTTCTCGCGTCAGATAGAGCACGTTATATTACCGGCACTTCACTCACCATTGCCGGCGGCTCAACATTGATTTAACAGGGCTCAACTGCTATAGGGTCTCAAAATCATTTGTGAATTCTGTTGTGCCATTCGGACAAATAGAAGGCATCGCGGTCGGATATATCGTTTCAGCATCCTTGATCTAATCAAAGAACCACAGCTGATGAGATAAATGGATTTTATTGAAAGGGCAGGTTATCAAGCATGTTGGCAGCAGTTTTTAAAGGCAATGGTATTTTGAATCTTGAGGAGCGCAGTGTTCCGACGATAGAAGAGCCTGATCAGGTTATAGTCAAAGTCATTGCCTGCGGGATTTGCGGCTCGGACTTACATGCTCTTCATGTCCCTCCGGGCCAAAGCGTGACGCCTGGAACCATAATGGGCCATGAAATATACGGTGAAGTAGTCGAAAAAGGAAAAGGGGCTGCAGGTATTTCTATTGGAGATCATGTGGTGGTCAATCCCAACCTGAATTGTGGCTTCTGCAATTATTGTAAGCGCGGTATGTACAATATGTGCGATATGGTGCCAACACACTCCTATGGACAACAACAGGATGGAGGCTTTGCACCATTTGTCGCTATCAAAGCGAGTTCCCTTGTATGTTTTCCCCGCAAGGTTAAGGGCATGGTTGGTGCGCAGACTGAGCCTTTGGCTTGTGCGATGAGCGGAATAAAGAAATTGAAGCCCTCTCCAATTGATAACGTGGTGCTCTATGGAGCAGGACCGGTCGGATTGCTTTATTTAAGATGCCTTATAATGTATGGGGTGCGCAATATTGCTGTGCTAGATATCTCGGAATACAAGCGCAGTTGGGCCGAAAAATGTGGCGCGCCTGTTGTGCTGGATCCTACAAAGACTGATGTTGGACAATATTTGCTTGAAATTTGGGGCGAGCTTGCCACAATCGTTATCGATGCGGTCGGCGCCGGCCCTGTTTTGGAACAAGGCGCGTATCTGATGCAGCGGGGAGGAAGATACCTGATATTTGGGCTTGATAATAATGCCAGATCAGTAGTAGCGCCGGCTCATATCAATGTTGGGGAACTGCAGATAACGGGGTCGTTTCTTGGAAAATTTTGCTACCCTGATGCAATAAAAATGCTTCTGTTTAATGATTTTCATGCTGAGTTTATCGTTAGTCATAAGCTTGAGCTTAAGGATATCCATCAGGGCTTAGAATTGGCCCAAGCGCGCAAAGCATCGCGAGTCATTATTTATCCTAACGGGTTTGATGAATAATAAATACACCTGGCGAAAGAGAGGAACGAATATGTCAAAGTGGAAGTTGCCCGCTAAAGGCGGACACATGGAAATCAATGACGGAATCTATTATCAAAACATGACCAGTCTTGATGTTGAGGAAAGGTTGAAGAAGAATGATATAATATTGATTCCCGTAGGCTCAACAGAGAACCACGGCCCGAGCGCTCCATATGGAGAGGATACCTATCTTGATACCCGCCTTTGTGAACAGGTCGCAAAAGCAACGGGCTGTACAGTAGCACAGCCAATTTGGTACGGTTCCCATCCATATCATCATTTAGGGATGCCCGGCACAATAATGATCCCTGAAGAAATTCTGACTGACTATTTATGCTATGTATTTGCAGGTTTCTGGAATACAGGTTTCCGCAAAATGATCGTTGTTAACGGGCACGGACAGGACTATGTTATTCCGGCAGCTATACATAAATTCGGGAAGAAGTTTCAGGTTCCTGGCATTGTGCTTTATGTACATTTCTGGAATGCAGCAAAACAGGAACTGGAGACTAAGGCGAATGGCGGACCTTACGAAACACCTTTTATCCATGCTGACGAAGTTGAACAATCCTGGTCTCTGGCATTATTTCCTGAGCTTTGCAAGCAGGAGAATGCTGTAGCGACTAAACCTGCTCCAATGCTTCCTCCGGGGCATATAAACAATTCTGCTGAGACCGCGCCTGGTCCCATCAAATGGTATAATGCATACGGGTCTGTGGGAATGGAATGCATCTGTACTCCTGAAGGCGTTATCGGTGATGCCAGCCTTGCAGATGCTGAAAAAGCAAGGAAAGGTGTCGAACAGACACTTGATTATCTTGAAAAGCTGGTGAATGAGATCATTGCCAAATACCCAGCGGGACAGCTTCCGCCGATCGAGAAGGTAACACAAAGAAATCGCGAAGATATTGAGGCTGTGATTAAAGGACCTACGAATGGCGGCAGACACATTTATACCTTAACATATTAAAAAGGAGACAAGAAAATGAAAGCAAAGATAGCATTTTTATATGGACCTAAGGACTTAAGGGTTGAGGAAGTAGAATTATCTTCCCTGAAACCAGATCAGATCCTTATAAAATTGAAAGCATGCGGGATTTGCGGATCAGATATTGAATGCTATGAAGGCTTGTCTGCCGAAGGGCGCTATGATATTGCGCCCTATACACCTGGTCATGAATGGGCTGGACAGGCAGTTGAAGTTGGAAGCGATGTGACTTCAGTGAAACCGGGCAACAAGGTTGTAGGAGACTGCGTGCTTCCATGCAACAATTGCGCAAACTGCAAAGATGGAATGATGCCGTCGGCATGCTTGAATATGCGTGAAGTGGGATTTCGTCCCGATTCTCCGGGTGGCTGGGGTGAATATATGATCCTTGAAGAACAATATACCCACGTGATACCGGACGATTGGGATTATGAGCTTGGCGCATGGGTTGAAACATTTAATGTGGGTTATTGGGGCCTGTGGGGAACCGATTGCAACCCAGATGCATCAGACAGTGTTGCAATAATAGGTGGAGGGCCTATTGGGCTAACCGCTGCTATGACAGCAAAAACATCCGGTGCAAAAGTTATTGTTATCGAACCCATTGCTGCGCGGAGAGAGAACGCGCTTTTGTACGGAGCAGATGTTTGTGTTGACCCCACGAAGCATGATGACCTTGAGGCTGAACTCAAGAGGCTGACAGATGGCAAAGGCCCTTCGGTTGTTGTGGAATGCTCGGGAAATGATGCGGGCATTGCCTCGTTGTTTGATATTGCCGGACATAATTGCCGCATCGGCCTTATCGGGCATTCCATCGGCAGAAAGGTCAACGTAGAATTGGGTAAAATTATCTGGAAAACGCTGAAAATCACCGGGTCTGGCGGTACAAAAAGTTGGTTTCCTCGGACAATACGTTTTCTTTCGCGGATTAAAGATAAGTATGATTTTGCCGCATTGAACACGCACCATTTTCATTTCAGGGATTTGAATAAAGCCGTCGAGTTTGCCTGCCACAACAAGGATGTAGCGCGAAAAGTCATGCTGACTTATGACGATTAGAACAGCTCTTAATTATAGTTCGATTTTGGCGGGCTTAAGGTGTTAAAGACAGTAAAGTTTTAACTATGGTGAGGATGATTATTTATTAAGAGGATAGATATGAACGAATGGAGATTTGCAATTTCCTCGGCAGATGATGCACCAGTTAATGCACCAATATTACTAAAAGGTCATGTTTATGACAATTTAGAAATGGCTGCCGCTCTTGGCTATGACGCAATTGAAGTTCATATGCGCGAAACGGAGCTTATTGACTATGCCCGTGTTACACGTATAAGCAAAAACCTTGGTATAAAAGTTGCCATGCTCATCACAGGCAGGCTGAATACGCAAGGGCATGTAAGTCTGCTCGATGATGACGCAAAAAAGGCAGAGCAAGCCCGACAAGGACTGAAACGATACATTGATATTGCTGCGGAGCTTGATGCCGGGATCGTGATAGGCTGGGTTAAAGGCAAAGTTCCAGAGGGGGGAAACAGGGAACACTATACTAAACGGCTTGCAGAGCAGCTCCATGCGCTTTGCGCTTATGGCCAGTCACATAATGTCCCTGTAAATGTTGAGGTAATCAACCGGTACGAGACAAATATATTTAACACAGCATGTGAAACAATGGATTTTATAAATAAATACAGTATTGGTAATTGCTATATCCACCTTGATACTTTTCATATGAATATCGAGGAAGCTGATATCGCGAAAGCGATTGCGGAATGTAGCCAAAAACTTGGCTACATTCATTTCGCAGATAGTAACCGAAGGTATCCGGGTTCGGGACATATTGATTTTTCTTCAGTTATTGGTGCGCTTTCCAGCATTAATTATAAGGGGTATATTTCCTTAGAATGCCTCCCGTACCCGGACTCAAAAACCGCTGCAATAAAAGCGTTAGAAATATTTAAGAAATCCTGATACATTTGTATGTTTTCTATAAAATCAGGTGGCTTGATTTCAGTATGTTATATTGCTCAAATTCAATACAGTATGCTTAGCTAGCTAAAATGATAAACTGTTGGAGTTTAGAATTAATTGTGCTTTAGAATGCCTCGCTTATTCAAAAAGTTTAGGTGGTCTCATGGCACTTGAGGCCGCGTTCAACATTACCAGACGGGCTAGCAAATCTTATATTGTTGCATTTCTAAGTCTATAAAGAAGAGTAACGAAATTTTCAGACGTTGTCCTTGATTTTCGGTTCTTTTTTTAATCGCCTATTTGTATTCGGTATTGCCAGAGGCTTGACCGATACGGCAAGTTTTACGAAGGTTGGCTTGTTTTTGAGGCCGAGCAGGATCCGCCCAAGGCAATACCCATATAAATATGCAAAAAAAGCAAGCGAATTGTTTTAGGCCAAAAAACCGGCCTGCAGAGAATAAGAAAAAATACAAAAGAAGTAAATGTAATAATTCAATTGACAAATTCCCTGCAGCTTATTAATATTTAATTTATATTTAAGAAATTTAAAACGTTTTCATTATTCGGAAAGGAATCGGCTAATGGCCATTACAATCAAAGATATTGCAAAAATATGCGGGGTATCATATACAACTGTATCCAGAGCGTTGAATAATGACAAAGAAATAAATCAGGACACAAGAAAAAAGATAATGAAAATTGCACAGTCATTAGATTATATACCAAATGCGATTGCACGCGGGCTGGTTAAGAATAAAACCAATATGGTTGGTTTGCTTATCCCGGACATTACAACACCTTATTGGCCTGAGGTAGCAAAAGGCGTTGAGGACTTCGCAAATGAACAAGGATACCAAGTATTTTTGTGTAATACAGACTGGAGTGAAGCTAAAGAAATACTATATAAAGAAACGTTATTAGAAAAAAGAGTTGACGGGCTCATTGTGGGTCCGGTATCAGAAAGAACGAGCCATTTATTTATCGAAAAAGAAACACCGATCGTTTTTTTGGAGAGCCGCCTTGACAATGAACAATCCAGCTTTATAGCGATCAATAACGTAGAAGGAGGGATTGAAGCTACTAAGCATTTACTAGACTTAGGACACAAGCAAATTGCATGCATTGTTGGAAAAGAAGATATTGTTACACATAAGCAAAGGTTAATGGGGTACAAAGAGGCTTTAGGGTTATATAATATTGAAGTTGATAATAAGTTGATAACGATGAGTAGGAATAATACGATTGAAGCCGGATATGATGCTGTGGCGCGTCTATTAAAGAATAATGTTCATTTCACTGCTATTTTTGCTTTAAATGATATTTTAGCTTTAGGTGCTATAAAAGCCTTTGAAGATTTTTCATTATCGATACCTGAGGACATTTCTATAATCGGATATGATGATATTATGTTTGCGGCATTTCCAAAAATCAATCTGACTACAGTACGGCAACCTAAATATGATATGGGAAGGTTAGCCTCTGAAATATTAATTGAAAAAATTCGTTCAAAAAATACAATGCAGCCCAGACAGATTATTTTAAGCCCAAGTCTGGTAATACGCAATACGTGCAATAAAAATAAGAATTTACACAAAAAAGTATAAAAAATATGTTGACAAACTAGAATAAGAATAGTATTTTAAAAAAAGATAGAATAAATTTAAAACGTTTTCGAAGCATTATTAATAGTCAGATTCAAATAAATCATATTACAGAGAAGCTTATAATATGTAACTAGATGCAAGAACGAGTTGCCAACAACAAAAGCGATTTTGCTTTAAGGGTTTTTTATGAGAATAGTTACAGTAGGAATAATGGGTGCCGGAAGAATAGGTAAAATGCACGCAGAAAATCTGGCCAAGATGGAAAATGTAAGGATTAAAGCAATAGCGGACCCTTATGTTGATGTTGATGTTGAAAATTGGGCAAAAAGTATCGGCATACAGAATATCATAAGAAATGTTGAAGACTTATTTGAAGACAATGATATTGAAGCGCTAATAATTTGCAGCCCGACAAATACACATCCGCAAATGATTTTGCGTGCAGCAGAAAACGGGAAGCATGTATTTTGTGAAAAGCCTATAGCCTACGATTTGGATGCAGCTAAAAAAGCTGTCCAAGCAACTGAAAAGCATAAAGTAAAACTGGAAATTGGTTTTAACCGTCGGTTTGATCCGCGATTTGCTCTTCTTCATAAAAAGGTGTTAGACGGGCAAACAGGACAATTAAACTATATAAAAATTACCACAAGAGATTCTGTGTGGCCAAATGTAGATTACTTGAAGATATCAGGCGGCGTTTATTTTGACATGATGATACACGATTTTGATATTGCGAGATATGTAACAAACAGCGAAATAACGGAGGTCTATGCCCGGGGAGCAGTAAGGATTGAACCTAAAATCAATGAGTTTAATGATGTGGATACCTCAATTGTATCGCTTGAATTTGCTGATGGGTCTCTGGGCTTGATCGATTTGTGCAGATATTCAGGTTATGGTTTTGACAGCAGGGTGGAAGTATATGGTAGGGATAATACATTCTATTCAAATGACTGTGCAGATAAAAACACATTGTACGCTAATGACATGCTGGGATTATATAAATTAAAAACGGAATTTGCATCTTTTATTGAACGATTTAAAGAATCATATTTCATCCAAGTTAAAGGTTTTATTGACACATTGCTCAAAGATAGAGATGTTGCGGTAAGCGGTAAAGACGGTTTACAGGCTATGATAATTGCAAAAGCAGCTCAAGAATCTCTTAAGCAAAACAAACCAGTCAAGATTAATAGTATTTAATCATGCGCAATCAAGTGTTTAAAAAATTTAAAAGTAAATAATTTGGCGGGAGATATAAAAATGGAGAGAAAATTGAGAATTGCTTTGCTTGGAGCAGGGAAAATCGCTACAATGCAAGCATATCATCTCTGTAACAATCCCAAAGTCGAAATCGTCTATGTCTATGACATAATAGAAACTTCTGCAAAATTATTAGCCAATAAATTGGGTATAGAGGCAGTATCAAACCTTGAATCAGTACTGAACGATAAATCCATAGATGCAGTATTCATTTCAACATCCACAAGTAGTCATGTAGATCTGATTGTTCAGTGTGCGAAGGCAGGTAAACATGTATATTGTGAAAAGCCTATTTCACACGACTTAAAAAGTGCATTATGGTGCAAAGAACAGCTTATTGATGTTAAGGTATCCATTCATATTGGTTTTAACAGAAGATACGATCCAAATGTTCAAGAAATAAAGGAAAGCTTAGAAAAGGGCGAAATAGGTAATCCGGAAATGACTTTTATTTGCGGAAGGGATTGCGCACCTCTGACAAAAGATTATTTATCTAAAAGTGGCGGGTTTTTCAGAGATGTCGTTGTCCATGACCTTGATCTAACAAAATACCTATTAAGAAGCGTCGAAGATGATGTGGCTGATATCTATGTTGCTGGGAGCTGCCTGCATAATAAGGATTGTTATGAACTTGGAGATTTTGATACTGCAATCACCACAATAAAATCAAAAAAAGGGATCATATGCAATATTAATAACTCCAGAAACAGTGTTTACGGCTATGATCAAAGAATAGAGATATTTGGCACCAAAGGTATGATTGTTTCAAAAAACTATAAGAAAAACAGTATTCAAAGATTTTCTGAACTGCATACCGAATCTTCGTCGCCTTATGTTTACTCGTTTATTGAAAGATATTCGGAATCTTTTCGTATACAGTTATTTGACTTTGTCGAGGCATTATTAAACAATAAACCCGTTGGCGTTTCCTTTAATGATGGTCTTGAGTCGCTGATAATGGCCGAATACGCGGATCAATCCGCAAGAACAGGAGAGGTGCTTAAATTTAATTTTTGATTTTAGTTAACTTATGAGGATTGAGTGCCGCCTGAAGCCTGACAATCTATGTGGCTTTGGCTGTTTTATTCGAAAACGTTTTAAATGCATTGCCGAAAGGCTATATAAACAATAATATGTGAAGGAGATACGTGATGACATTTCTTGAAACCAGTTCGGAGTATGTATTTTTTGAAGATACTGCGGTCGGAAGGATGAAAAAAGAGCTTTTTGATTCAACTGATGAAAAAATCGATGCAATCCTAGAGGAATACGGCGTTCCTTCTCCGCCAGAATGGACGAGGCCGGGTTCATACATTCAGACGACACCGCGTTATAAGGTGATTGAAAACCGAAAAAAGAACGACATCGTATTAATTCCTGTTGGTTCCTCTGAAAATCACGGAATGCATTCCCCGCATGCAGAAGATACCCTGTTTGTGACTTCTATTTGTGAAGCGGTCAGAAGGTACACTGAAAAAAAAGGATATACAGTAAACATTACGCTGCCTCCTTGGATTTATGGTGTTCACCCATACCATCATATGGGTCTGCCAGGCACAATACTTGTGCGTGAAGATGTCGCAAAAGAACAATTGATGGATGTCATGTTAGGTTTGTGGAATGATGGATTTCGCAAACAGATAATAATAAACAACCATGGCCAATTATGGACTCTGGAAGCTACAATACAGCAATTCTGTAAGCGTTATCAACTCCCGGGAATCTTCCGTGTCATTGATTGGCATCGTGCTATCAGAGAATTTTATATTACAGAAGACCGCGGCGGTCAATATAAAATGCCTTTTACGCACGCAGATGAGGCTGAGTCCTCCATGGCAATGCTGCTATTCCCGGAGATGATGGCAATGGAAAAAGCCGTTGATACCGATCAGAAGCATTATCTGCCGACCGGGCATATGGAAAACGCAAACGACTTGTATCACCGCCCGAGCAAATGGTCCGAGTGCCAAGGTCATATTCCGCTAGAACTATTCGGGTGTCCGGAAGGTGTTGTTGGACATGCGACAGATGCTGCGGCTCAAAAAGCAAAAAAGCCGATGGCTGCAATCTGTAGGTATTTAACTCTGGTTATCGAGGAAATCCTTCAAACCTTCCCTGCGGGTACACTTCCGCCGGTTGATGAAATGACAATGCGTACGAAGGAAGAACTTGCACCATTTATTAAAGAACCGCAAAGCCCGGGATGGCGGTCTGTCTATGCTTTACCCAAGCTGACTTACCAGGAGTAATTGGAATGAATGCTGAAGATCTGCAAAAAAAGGCAAACGAGATAAGACTAAAGGTTTTTAAGATGCTTTGCAACGCAGGCCATGCACATTTTGGAGCCGTATTGTCAGAGTTGGAAATATTGACAGCGCTTTATTTTGGAGAAATGAACATTTACCCGGATGATCCTGGGAGCCCGAGACGTGATCGCTTTGTTCTCTCAAAAGGACATGGCGGGCCTGGTCTATATGCCGTGTTAGCAACCAGAGGCTTTTTCTCTGTTGATAAGCTGATGGAACTCGATAAAGACGGCGGCATGCTCCCAAAGCATGTAGACAGATTTAAAGTACCGGGCATTGACATATGTTCAGGCGCATTGGGCAACGGCATCGCTATTGCGGTGGGTATGGCCACCGCAGCAAAGTTAATTGATAAATCTAAAATCCGTGTTTACACCGTTCTGGGCGATGGAGAATGTGCTGAAGGCATTGTTTGGGAAGCGGCAATGGCAGGCGCCAAATATAAATGCGACAACTTGTTGGCAATTATAGATAAAAACGGCTCGCAGGTCGATGGATTCACGGATGACGTGATGCCTTTGGGAGATCTAACTGCCAAATGGCAGGCATTTGGGTGGAATGCGATTCAATTGGATGGGCACAATATGCAGCAATTGACAGAGGCATTTAAAAAGGCACGTGTATGCAAAGGAAAACCTACAATTATAATCGCCAATACAATCAAAGGTAAAGGGATTTCCTTCATGGAGAATAATTTGGATTGGCATGCGAAGTCTGCGACATGTCAGGAAGAAGAGCAAGGTGTTGCCGAACTGATGGCCTGCATGAGGTAGTTAAATGGTTGAAAAGCTTGATGTAAAAAAGACAGTTGGATCCATTTTGGTGGAACTGGCAAAAGAGGACCCAAAAATCGTATGTGTGGATGCCGACTTGCAACGCACGACCGGTACGGATGAATTCCAAAAACTGTTTCCGGATAGATATTATCAGGTCGGAATTGCTGAACAAAATCTGCTGGCTTTTTCAGCGGGTATAGCTGCCATGGGCAAAACGGTTTTCCCAGCGACCTTTGCAAGTTTTGCATCGCAGCGAGCATGTGATCAGGCATTGAATGCCATTGCCTACAATGAGTTTAATGTAAAAATTTACGCAACCTATAGTGGCCTGACTTGTGAAAAGAACGGAGGGACACACATCTCAGTAGAAGATATCGCAATTTTCCGCTGTATGCCAAACATGCGTGTTTTCGCACCTGGCGATTGCATTGAGATTCAGGAGATTTTCAGCTATGCTGCAAAAAATGACGGTCCAATGTATATTCGACTTCCCAAAGGCCCGTTGGAGACATTTACACCTAAGAATTATAGATTTGAAGTTGGCAAGTCATTAAAGCTCCGGGAAGGCAGCGATATAGCGATTTTTACACATGGTATCACAACATGGCAGGTGAAAGTGGCTTGTGATGCTTTAGCAGGCAAAGGCATTCAATGCAAACATGTTCATATGGGATCAATAAAACCAATAGACCGTGATGCCATTATTGATGCTGCATTAAGTACAAAGCTAATTCTTGTGGTGGAAGATCATTCCGTATATGGAGGAATGGGAAGCTCAATTACAGAGATCTTATCAGAAACGTTCCCGACAAAAGTATTTCGTGTTGGCCTTAACGATGTCTATGGGGATACTGCAAGCTTACATTATCAAATGAAGAAACACGGATTGGATTCCGAGTCAATCGTACAAAAAGTTATTCAAATAATGAGCAATTCAAAAAAATAATATGGAACAAGGAGAAAAATTATGAAAGCAAGGATATCTTTTATGTATGGTCCATTCGATCTTAGGATTGAGGATCGGGAAGTTCCACAACCGGTTGATGATCAGGTTTTAATAAAACTGCATGCATGCGGTATATGCGGATCAGATGTGGAATGTTACGAAGGAAAATCAGATGAAGGGAAATATGACATTGCACCTTATACACCTGGGCATGAATGGTGCGGGGAAGTGGTCGCCGTCGGAAGCAAAGTGTTGACTTTCAAGCCTGGTGATAAAGTTGTTGGAGAGGCAGCATGGGGCTGCGGTGTCTGTGAGAACTGTAAAAACGGGATGCAGCCGGCAAGCTGCAAAAACTTTCTTGATGCAGGTTTTGATCCGCGCTGCCCTGCCGGTTGGGGCGAATATATGCTCAATATCGAGAGGCATATTTTCAAGATACCAGATGACTGGAAATACACGGATGGTATGTGGGTGGAAACATTTTCAGTAGCATATGGCGGCCTTTGGGGAGATAACTATTGGGTTGATGCTTCAGATACGGTACTAGTCTATGGCGGCGGCCCTATTGGTATATGCGCTACAATGGTTGCAGCGGCTTCCAATGCAAAGATTATCGTTGTAGAACCATTTGAAAAGCGCCGTGAGCTTGCTAAAAAATATGGCGCAGATTATACAATTGATCCCACCCAGCCTGATTGGAAAGAACAGATATTAAAAGTTACGGATAATGATGGTCCTTCTGTTATTGCAGAATGCTCTGGAAATGACAATGCAGTGGCTTCAGTTTTTGATGTGGCCGGTATGGGATGCCGCATCAGCTTTATCGGGCATACAAAAGGCCGCAAAATACCTGTTGAGCTTGGAATGTCTCAATGGAAAAACCTTAAAACAAAAGGTGCGGCAGGATCCAAGGATTTTTTCATCCGTACAATTCGTTTTATGAGCAGAATTAGAAATAAATTTGATTTCGATGCACTCGTAACACATATGTATCCATTTGAACAACTAAATGCTGCAATGGATACAGCCTGCAAAGAAAAAGCTACAGCATTCAAAGTAGCTGTTTCTTTCGATATAAAATAAGACATGGGAGGTTTACCAATATGAAAATGATGAGAGGTTTGCAAGCCCAAGGCGAGTTTAAACCTCGCGATGGCTACATCCCAACAGAACGTGAAGTTAAAGAACAAATGGCTCTGCGTGGGAACCTAATTTGGTACAATCCCAAATTAGAGCTTATCACAAAACCGGTTCCTGTTCCTAAGGATGACGAAGTGCTGCTAAAAGTTGGTGCAGCGGGAGTATGTGGTTCTGACACATTGTGTCTGGGTGCTGACAAAGATAACTATTCAAAGTTCTTTGCCCACTGCAAATTTCCTGTTATTCTCGGCCACGAATATAGCGGCGAAGTTGTTGCGGTAGGAGAAAAGTGCCAAACGATTAAAGTTGGAGATCTGGTAGTTGCAGAGACGATGAACTGGTGCGGCGAGTGTGACGCATGCCGTACGGGTATGTTTAATCAGTGCGAACGCCTTGAGGAAATTGGATGGACAATTGATGGCGGTTATGCGGAATATTTGGTCGCAAAAGAAAAGTTCTGCTTTGGTATTGGGGATATGCTGCAAAGATACCAAACTAAAGAACGCGCCCTAGAAGCTGCAGCTTTGGTTGAACCTTGTGCCGTTGCCTATAACGGTTTGTTCATTCGCGGCGGCGGTTTTCTTCCGGGATCCTATGTGGCTATACATGGCTGTGGCCCTGTAGGACTCGGCGCGGTTGCAGAGGCTAAGGCGGCTGGAGCTTCTAAGGTATTTGCGATGGACGTAGTACCTGAAAGATTGGAGAAAGCAAAAAAACTTGGTGCTGATTTTGTTTATAATCCAGTAGAAGTCAATAAAAATGGAAGCAGTGTTTCAGAAGAAATTAATGCTCATACACATGGAAAAGGTGCATTCATGCATGTTGAGACGACGAAAAACGCAAACAGCACAATACCTGAAATGTTAAAATCACTAGCTGTGGGTGGCAAGATCGTTCAAATCGGTATCATTCCTGACCTCACTTGTTTTGATGCATTTGTTATCCAGACAAAAGGGGCAAGCTATCATGGCTCTATGGGCAGCGCAGGCCACGGGATATGGGCAAATGTTGTTGCATTGGCAGCCTCAGGTCAGATTGATATGGAAGGAATGATTGCAGCAAGATATAAGCTGGACGACGCAATAAAAGCTATGGAACATGCATATAGCGGTGCACCAGGCAAGGTTATTATTACGCCTAACTGGTAACGTCAGGGAGGATGTTGCTTAAGTCAGTATAACTGCGTAGGCGGTAAAGAATATGACTTAAGGAATCTTGTTATTAGTTTTGGGATCAGCTATATGCGAAAAACGCCAGATATTGGCTATGATATTATTTTTGATTTGCTTCGGATATTTTTAAATGATCCGTCAAGAGATTTGCGGCTGGAGCAAATCGTCAAAACTGCATATTCGGCAGCCTGGTCTCAGCAGAAGATTGAGCAGGGCATCAGGGTATTTGAGATATAGAAGTCTCTCGAAAACAGAATATGCAGTAAGGAATAGCAGAAAATACCGGAAGGTGACTGGCGGCCGGTGCCGCCAGAACCTATGGTTCCTTCTGTCTTAGATATATGAGCAATGCAATGCCTTAGATTATGATGAACATAAAGCTTGTGATTTTGCATTGTTTAAAGAAATTAAAAAAAATATTGAATTATAGGAGCAGTCAATGATCAAAACAGCATGCATTGAAACATTATTCACTGGTGTGCCATTTGAACAACGATTTGAGCTTGCTAAAAAAGCGGGCTTTGATTACGTTGAGTTTTGGGGCTGGGAAGATAAAAATATAAGCCGTGTTGCCAATCTTTTAAAAGAAAATGATTTAAAACTTGCCAGCTTTTCGGGGGACAAGGATTATTCGTTGATTGACGATAAGCATTTTACTGCTTATTTGGATTACGCAAAAAAATCAGTAATGACTGCAAAACGCCTTGGCTGCAGGTATCTGGTAATCCATTCCAATGCCTTGGGCGAAGGGGGGGAAGTGGTCAATCCTTACAGCCTAACAGATTATTATGTTTTATACGGGAATATGCTGAAATGCCTGACAGAAATAAAAAAAATTGGGGAAGAACATGATGTGGTTTTTGTCTTAGAAGCGTTAAACACGAAATATGATCATGCGGGGAATTTTTTAAAGTATACAAGGGATTCTGCCGGACTGATAAGGATTTTGAACAGCCGGAATGTGAAAATACTTTATGATGTGTATCACATGCAGATCATGGAAGGCGATATCGCAAACACCATAAGAGAATACAAAAACGAAATTGGATATGTGCATTTTGCAGATGCCCCGTTGCGTAGCGAGCCATGGACAGGCGAAATCAACTATGGCTATTTCCTCTCTATGTTAAGAGAGATCGGATATCAAGGTTTTATTGGATATGAATTATTCCCAACAAAATCAGCGGAACAAGCCGTAAGAGCAATATTTAATGATAAGGTGAGGATATAAAATGAAAAGTATTTTGAATGTGGGCATCTTTGGCGCAGGACGTATTGGCAGATTGCATATGCAAAACCTTCAAAAAAATGTTGAAGGCGTGAAAGTTAAAACGATTGTCGATGTGTTTTTCAGTGAAGAATCAAAAAAACTGGCAAAAGAACTTGGCATCGATAATATTTCCCACGATGAAGATGCGATTTTTTTAGATAAGAGCATAGATGTGGTCGTAATCTGCTCTTCAACCAATACCCATACGGATCTGATTACGCGCTCAGCACAAGCAGGCAAACATATTTTTTGTGAAAAACCAATAGGGAGTGATATTAAAAATATTAAACTTGCACTTGAGGCCGTACAAAAAGCGGGAGTAAAGCTTCAGCTCGGTTTTGTCCGTCGCTTTGACCATAATCATAAAGCAGTTGCTGATGCGGTAAAGAGCGGAGCAATTGGCAAACCCGAGATTATTAAAATAACTTCACGTGATCCATTTCCTCCGCCTGTCGAGTATATAGAAGTATCCGGCGGCTTGTTTTTTGACATGATGATTCATGATTTCGATATGGCCAGGTTTCTTGCTGGCAGTGATGTTACGGAAGTTTCGGCTAAGGGGACCGTTCTTGTGGATGAGGCAATCAGGGACGCTGGAGATGTCGATACAGCAATCGTAACTCTGACTTTTGAAAACGGTGCAATTGGAGTCATTGATAACAGTCGGCGCGCACCATATGGATACGACCAGCGGACTGAAGTGCATGGCGAATTGGGGTGTATTCAAGGGGAAAACGATCGGCAGAACACTACTATGATCAGCACGGCGAGCGGGGTAATGATAGAGAAGCCGCTTTGGTTTTTTATTGAGCGCTACAATAATGCTTTCATTGCAGAGATGGTTGCTTTTGCACAAGCTTTATCGAATGATACAGAAGTTCCGGTGAACGGATATGACGGCTTAGAGTCAGTCAGAATCGCAATGGCGGCTAAAATGTCTATGGAAAAAAAAAGGCCTGTTATGCTAAAAGAAATCGAATAGATCATAAGAGCTTTCAATACAATCTAGATCTGTGCCGGATTAAATTATTGTAAGGAGGGAAATTTATTTGAAATGCTTTGAACTAAACGGAAAATGGTCGCCGAAAAGCACCTATTTACCAAGCAATATGGAAAAGGCCGATCAGAGGGCACGAAGGTCAAATTATGTATGGAAAGATCTGACCTACGGTATTGTAAAAAGAAAAGATTTAAAAATAGAAAAAAATGAAGTTTTGATCAAAGTAGGCTCATGCGGAGTATGTGGAAGCGATATTCATGCGATACAAATGGATTCTGAAGGCTACACAAAGTTTCCTGGGCATTTGAGGCTTCCAGTTATTATGGGACATGAATTTTCAGGGGAAATCGTAGAGACCGGAAAAGATATTAAGAACTTTAAAACGGGTGACCTGATTGCAGTTGAACAAATACATTGGTGTGGAGAATGTCCCGCATGCAGAATCGGGATGTTCAACAACTGTCACTACATGGAGGAGCTTGGTTTATCCAAAGACGGTGCTTTTAGCGAATATGCCGTTGTGCCTGAAAAGTATTGCTGTAATATCAATGATATTGCAGAACTGCTTGGAGACAAGTTGGCGGCTCTGGAAGCAGGTGCACTATCTGAACCTTTTGGTGTTGCCTACAACGGAATGATCGTATGTGGTGGAGGTGTAAAACCAGGGACACATGTTGCCGTTTTCGGTGCGGGGCCTATTGGGCTTTCGGTTATTTCGCTTGCCCGCGCCGCGGGCGCGGCGCAAATATTTGCATTTGATGTAGCAACAGAAAGACTCGCATTTGCTAGGATAGCGGGCGCTAATCATACCTATAATCCTATTGAACTAAATAAACAAAACTCATCGCCCAGTGAAGTTGTACTTGATAATACGAAAGGAATTGGCTGCCACATGGTGGTTGAGGCCGCTGGAAACCCCAAAAAAACTTATTCCGAAATTGTCAAAATGATGTCGATCAATGCTATGGTTGTTCAGATTGGTATGAGCGGCGATATGCCTGCTCTGGACTTGACACCTTTCCAGCTTAAATTGAGCAGGTTATGCGGAACAAACGGAACAGCAGGAAACAACATCATACCTTCGGTAATCAACCTTATGGCACAGGGCCAAGTGGATATGAGAAAGATTATTTCTGGGAGATACAATCTTGATAATACGGAAGACGCGATAAAAGATGCGGGTAATGGAAAGCCGGGGAAAATTCTTATAAGTCAGCACTATAAATAATGAAATTTACTTTTAAAAAATATTGACAAAAGGAAAGTGATGAAATAAAATACAAACAAAATACAAATGAAATACACGTTAAACGTACATCCATTATTATACTATCAAAAAACAGAATCTAAGATAAAAATTTACCAAGGAGTCAAACTTATGAACTTAGGATTGGAAAACAAGGTTGCTTTGGTAACCGGCGCTGCCCAGGGAATGGGGCGTGCGACCGCGAAGGTATTAGCGAAATACGGATGTGATGTGATCGTAACGGATATTCAGAAGGACAAGATTATCACATTGTGCGATGAAATAAAAACACTGGGGAGACGTTGCATCTCAATACCCGTTGATGTATTAAATACAAAACAAATCGAGGATTCAGTAGCTCAAGGAATCAAGGAGTTTGGAAGGATTGATATTCTTATTAACTGCGCCGGCATCGTTGTAGCATATAAGATGGTGGATCTTCCGGAGGAGATATGGGACAAGGTCATGACAATTAACGCAAAAAGCATGATGTTGTATACACGCGAAGTTGCAAAACACATGATCCATGAAGGTATCAAAGGTAAAATAGTCAGTATCTCTTCCCAGGCAGCAAAGCTGCCCGAATATGGAAACGGCGCCTATAGCTGTTCAAAAGCTGTTGTTTCGGCTTTGACATCGGTATTCGGCCTGGAATTAGCCGAGTATGGAATCAATGTAAACGCTATTTGCCCCGGACCTACGAATACACAACTGATGCAAAGTATTTTCGAAGAAAGAGCGCCTTTATTTGACATGACTCCGGAAGAATATGCAAAAGACTGGGTTAAGAACGTGCCGCTCCATAGAATGGCCGAGCCCGAAGAAATGGGTGAATTCATAGCATTTCTGTGCTCAGATAAATCCAGCTATATGACGGCGGTTTCCAGCACAATATCAGGTGGCATGACAATTATTTAAAATGTAAGAAATATGGAGTTCGAGATATGGGCACTTCATGCAAAACAGATTCCAATCTATTCCAATGGTCTTTGATAAAAGAACGAGATTATTATGGGTTTATTAAAAGTCATATTTTATATTTGTCTTGTATTACAAGGCAAATAAAAAAATAATGGAGGAATTGAAATGAAAAAAACTTTCGCTTTATTACTAACCTTGTTACTTGCTGCAGCCTTGTTGGTTGGCTGTACAGGTACTGCGCCTGTAGCACCTGATGCGCCGGCTGCAGATGTCGCTGATGCACCTGGAGCTGTTGATGCTCCAAAGGATGATGGTGCTCCAAAGGGCAGAATTGGCTTCAGCATTAAGACAATCACGAACGACGCCTTTCAACAGAGAATTACCGATTACGCAAGAGGTATTGTGGAAGAAGCAGGCTATGAGTTTGTACTGACGATTGCCGGTTCGGGTGACGCTTCTGCAGTTGACCAACAGGTAAAAAACATTGAGGACCTTGTTAACATGATGGTCGATGGCATAATCGTTGTTCCAATGGATGATACCGCACCAATTCCCGCTCTCCAGAAAGCAAAGGCTGCAGGTATCCCTGTTGTTGTTGCTGATGCCGGCATTGCCGAAGGCAACGAAGATTTGTATGAAGTATTTGTTGGAACAAACAACTTTGAATCTGCAAAAGCTGCTGGCGAACACGCGGTTAAGCTGTTCCCGGATGGCGCAAAAGCCATTATCGTGCGCGGAGCAAGTGGTGCAAAGAATGCAGAATTGCGCTCAAACGGCTTCATGGAAGGCATAAAAGGCTCAAAAATAGAAATTGTGAACCAGGCTGCAGGCGACTGGGTGAACGATACGGCTATGAAAGTTACCGAGAACATGCTGCAGGCAAATCCGGAAGTTAACCTTCTCTTCACAAATTCGGATGTTATGTTTGATGGAATTTGGGCAGCTATTGAGAATTCCGGTAGAAAACCTGGAGACATCACAGTCATCAGCCACGATGGTTTTGCTCTTGCAGTGGATGCGATTAAGACGGGTAAGATGAATTCGTGCTTTATGCAAGACCCAATCGGCGTTGGAGAAACCGCAGCAAAATTCATGATTAAAATCCTTGAGGGCACATTTGATCCGGCTAAAGAAGGTGTGGTTAACAAATCATTTGACACTGGGTTTAGGTTCATGGATTTAAGCAATGTGGATGAAATGGCCCAATATACATTCTAATGTGTATATAGTGGAAAGAATTATTTTCTAAAAAAAAGACTCATTAAAAGTGCTTATTCAGGGGCTCTGCCCCTGAATAAGCAAAAACTAAACTGAAGAACTTTAAAAAGCGGAGGTGTGCATAGAGTTGATGAAAGCAATTAGTATAAAAAACCCGTTAATTAAGGCTTTAGCGTCAGTGGTTCTGTTTGTCGGCGTTTTTATTATTTTTGGCAGCCTTGTTCCATATTTTATGACATACGCTAATTTAATAAACATTACCAGACAAAGTGCGATGACGGCTATGTGCGCAGTCGGTTTATCGGTAGTCATTATCACTGGTGGCATAGATCTTGCAACCCCAGGGTTTTTGGCGGTTTGTCCGATGATAAGCGGTGTTTTTGTTCTCGGTGGGATGGATATTTATCTAGCATTTTTCTTAGGTATAGCAATCGGTACGGCAGTTGGGTTTTTGAATGGAGTATTAATCGCGAACCTAAGAATCCAGCCTTTTATAGCAACGTATGTAATGGGGCAGATTGGAACAGGAGTTGCTCTGGTGTTAAGCGACGGGGCTTCTCTTAGGAATCTTCCTAGAGAGTTTATGGATATGGGAAACAATAATGTAGTGGGAATACCAATATCTACATTAATAATGATATCATTTGCTTTGGTGGGAGCGTTAATCATGGCTAGGACCAAGGTAGGGAAACATATATACGGCATTGGCGGGAGTGAACAAACGGTCAGATTCGAGGGCGTCGATACCCGCAAAGTAAAATATTTTTGCTATACCCTTTCCGCTTTTTGCTCGTCTTCTGCCGGCATTCTATTAAGCTCTCAATTAAATACTGTTCATCCAACACAGGGCGCGAGCTACATGCTGGATGCTGTGGCAGCTGCAGTGATCGGAGGTATTAGCCTCATGGGCGGAGAAGGAAAAGTACAATATGCGGTTATTGGCGCATTATTTATGGGAGCTTTGAGAAATGCGCTAACCATGCTTTCAATGCATCCCTTCTATCAGAATTTATTTGTCGGCGCAGCCGTGATCCTCGTTGCATCCATCAGTGTTACAAGCAAGATCCGTAAAACACGCGTTACAAAAGTATTCTAAGGAGGAAACATAATTTATGAATACAGAAAAAGAGAATTTTTTTAGATACTTTTTGAGAAAACAGGGTGGTGTGGTTATCTTTCTTGCTGTTTTCCTTTTTGGGATTATTTTTACAACAAACTTTGCAGATTTGATTAATTTTAGAAATATTATTCAACAATCGGCAATTCCCATAATCTCATGCTTGGGTATGACGTTGGTCCTCATGACCGGAGGCATTGATTTATCTGTAGGTTATGTTGTCGGGCTTGGGTGCTATTTATCGGGAGCCTTCGCAATACTGTGGGGGGTGCCTATTGCATTGGTGCCGGTTTTAACCTTGATTGTAGGGGCCCTATTTGGAATTTTTAACGGCATGTTGGTTCAAATTATTAAGATACCATCTTTTATAGTGACCCTTGGTACAGGATATATTGCTTTTGGGATTGCGCAGATTTCTAGTGACGGCACTGCATTGAGCAGTATGCCTGAAAATTTCCTTGTTTTAGGCAGGACGATATTTCTGGGAATGCCTATGTCCGTTTGGATTTCGCTCTTTGTGGTTTTGATATTCAGCGTTTTGTTACACAAGACGAAATATGGACGTTTTATCTGTGCCGTTGGCTTAAACCAAAGAGCGACCAAAATGAGCGGAATACGGTCAGACATTATTATTGTAAGCGCATACGCTATTTGTGGAGCATGTGCGGCCATTGCGGGCATGCTGCTGGGAATTCGTGTAAATAACGCAACCCCGGTTATGGGCGGGTCCACTCACACCTTTACAGCAATAACTGCCGCAATTTTGGGAGGAGCCAGCTTGACTGGAGGGAAAGGTTCTGCCTATGGGCCAGTATTGGGCATACTGACAATTGTTATGATTGAAAATATAATCAATCTGTCGAACATCAGCTTTTATGTTTTCCAGGCTGTGCTCAGCGTTGTAATTCTTATTGCTATTGTCTTTGAGAATGTAAAAAATAAGATCATGCAGTAGAGCGTATCAAAAATTTATATATTAAGGAGCTCGCCAATGAACGAAACGATATTGGAAATGAAAAATATTACAAAGTATCTCTTTGATATGTATGGAAAAAAATTAAGAGGTACAGATGTTACTATTTTGAAAGACGTGGATTTCGATCTTCGAAAAGGTGAAGTACATGTTTTAGTCGGTGAGAATGGCGCAGGAAAATCTACACTGATGAATATTTTAGGAGGTTTGCTTCCGCAGGATGAAGGCGAGATTATACTGGAAGGAAATAAAGTAACAATTTCTAATGCCCTTGAAGCAAGGAAAATGGGCATAGCTTTTATTCATCAGGAATTAAATCTATGTTTAAACTTAGATATTGCGCACAATATATTTCTTGGCCGCGAGCCTAAGAATAAGTATGGCCTTGTTGATACAAAGCAAATGTACAAGAAAAGCAGTGAACTATTATCTAAGCTTGGCTTTGAAGATTTAAGTCCCAAAAACACTATACGATCATTATCAACTGCGCATCAACAGATCGTAGAAATAGTTAAGTGCCTATCATATGAATCAAAAATACTTATTATGGATGAACCCACAACCAGCTTGAGTCAAAGTGAAATTGATCATTTATTTGAATTAATAAAAAAACTCAAAAATGAAGGTTTGAGTATCATTTATATTTCACACCGATTTGATGAATTGGTTGAAATTGGAGACAGAATAAGCGTGCTTCGCGATGGACAAATGAAAGGAACCCAGGAGATAAAATGTTTCGATTATAACGAAATAGTTCAGTTAATGATCGGGCGGACATTCAACAAAATGATAGAGCGGCACCACATTCCGTCAGATGAGGTTATTCTTGAAGTCAAAGGTCTTCAGATATCGAGCAGATGCGAGCCGATTGATTTAACTGTAAACAAAGGAGAAATACTTGGAGTTGGTGGCCTTTTAGGCTCTGGGCGTACCGAACTCGCACAGACTATATTTGGAGCGCGCAAAAAGTATGCGGGCAAAGTCATTTATAAGGGAATGGACATCACCACAAAAGAAAGCCCAGATTTTTCGCTGAGAAATGGAGTAGCCTATCTATCGGAAGACAGGAAATTGGAAGGCATAATCGTTTCAATGAACATAAGAGAAAATATTACCTTAGCAGCCCTAAAGAATATATTTAAAGGAAAAGTCTTTACAAATATAAAAGAAGAAAAAGTCATAGCCGAAGATAATATTAAGAGCCTCAATATTATTAGCCGCGGGACAGAACAAGTCGTGAGCACATTGAGCGGAGGCAACCAGCAAAAAGTGCTCTTTTCTAAATGGTTAAGCACCAAACCTGAACTTCTTATACTGGATGAGCCGACTAGAGGCATTGACGTAAATGCTAAGGCTGAAATATACAAATTAATTGACAATATTGCAAAACAGGGCATTGCGATTATTATGATATCCTCAGAACTACCCGAGTTGATTGGATTGAGCGATCGGATGTGTATCATGAAGAAAGGTACAGTTATTGCAGAAATAAAAACACGTGAAGAAATGAATCAGGAGAATGTGTTGAAATATATTACAGGAGGTGAAGCGCAAAACACATATTGCTAATTATATTATTGTCTATTATTTTGTCTTTTTTATATATGGTAGATTTTTCAAACACTGCGTTGTCGTTAAAAACATGGCAAAGAATTCGTAATATTTGAGCTAGGATTTTTTGACCATATCGAAAGGAGAGATTGGATGGGAGTTAAGTATGGCGCCACACAATGGTGTTTTCCGGGGAATGGCGTATTTGCGATTAAAAATGCAGCAAAAGTCGGCCTACAGGGTTTGCAGTTGGAATTAGGGTGCGGAGCCAATGGTTATTACATGACTCAGAAAAGATTACAACAAGATTATCTTGAGGAAGGAGAAAAATATTCTATTGAATTTCCCTCAATATCTTTGAACGATCTGGATAAAAACGGATATGTAAAGGGGGAGGCAAGGCCATCGTATCAAATTGCGCTTGACACAATTGATATGGTAATCAAAATGGCTAAGGATATGGGCATTGGAACTATTATGATGCCACATTATAATGACAACGCCATTGTGGATGAGTTTACAATGGAAAATGCGGCAAAAGTATTAAAGTTGGCATGCGAAAAGGCCTTTGAATATGGCTTAACCATTGCATGTGAATCCGCTTTGAATGTAAAGGATCAGATCATTTTGTTTGAAAAAATTGATATGCCTAATATTACGCTGTTTTACGACTCGCAAAATTACCATTATTTTGCAGGCTTTCTGCAAAAAGAAATGATTGAGGGACTATACTCTTACATTGGGGATCAGCTGCATGTAAAAGACGGTTTTGGTCATGCATATGATGGTGGGGCTTTAAGCTGCGCCATGCTAGGACAAGGTGACTCGGATTTTATGTCTACCGTTGATTATCTGAAGAAAAAGAACTATTCTGGCTGGTTGATTTTGGAGAACTATTACTATTCAGACAAACTCCGCGTACTGAAAGAAGATGTTTTTGAAGTAATGCAAGAAGACATTCAATATTTAAAATCCTTGTTTGATGAATAAAAATCATTTAGAGATGTTTTGAAAGAACAAAATAGAATTGCTTTTAGAAATTAAAGAAGTACGAGTTTTTAAATGAATATCTATTCAAAAAAATAGTTTAGATATATAATGTATGAGAAAATATGCGAATTAAGCTTTTAATGAAGGTTTTAAAAAGAGTCGGAGGATATAATGAATTTTACAGATAAACAAAGCAAAACTGAATATGCGTATAACGAGATTAAACGCAACATCATAAACGGCGAATTAAAAGCCAATTCAAACATTAATGAACTTAGAATCTGTGAAACGCTTAATATAAGCAGGACTCCGGCTCGTCAAGCTTTATTAAAACTAATAAATGAAGGATTTATTGATTTTATTCAAAATAAGGGCATGTATATATCTGAAATTAGGTTATCCGATATTATTGAGATTTATGATATCCGATCAGTTCTTGATCCATTTGCAATAGAGATTTGCCTGGAATTTTATAGTCCTAAAATTGTAAAAAGCCTAGAAATGGCAATAGAAAACCAAGAAAAAGCTTATAAAGAAGGCAATTATAAAGACTATTTAAAATATGATTTAGAATTTCATAAAACATATATTAACGAAAGCAGGAACAAAAAGCTTCAACAATTTATGAACACAATATACGATCAGGTGGAACGCATTTCCAATACTACAATAGGGGATTCGGAAAGAGCACAAATATCCATATCCCACCATAGAAAGATTTTTGAAATGTTTGTATTAAGAGATTCCCAAAAACTAAATGAAATGGTAAGAGAACATATGCAGGGGATCAAGGCGTATTACATAAATAAATTATATAATACATAAACCCAGTGATCACATTTAAATCGGAATTATTAAAGGCTTGAAACTCACAAAAAGCAAATCGCAGGCAAATAAAGAATAGAAATAGAAATGTCTTAAAATGTGGGCTTATTCTTAATCCTCTCGATTTGCCCAAAGAGAGTTTATTTCGAAAAGCGTTTTAAAGTATGGTGATTGTGAAATATTAATAGGCATGGAATTTATTATAAAGCATAGGAAGTATATTTCTTAAAATAAGTATTAAACAATGTGTAATTATGTTGGTTAAAGGTGATAAATAAATAATTGCCTACTCATCATCAAGTCTACTAATGATACTGTCAATATAATTAATGGCATCATAGATAATCAAACAGTTATGAAAGGTTAAATTGCTCTCAAGAGACATAATGTGACATAGAGACATTGCATATCAAATGAGGGGCATTGAAAAAAAGAGAATTTATAAATGCCTAAGTAGATAAACAAACGCAGCTATGGATATACCGTACCATGAATGAAATATGGCATTTCGAGAAAAAAGCAAATGAGCTTTTCAGTAAGAACAAACTGAGAGGCTCAGTGCATCTTTACATCGGCGAGGAAGCTGTCGTCGCTGCGGTCTGTGCACAACTCTCGGATGAAGATTATATCATGAGCACGCACAGAGGGCATGGCCACGGCATTGCCAAAAGCGGAGATCTAAAAGCTGCCATGGCAGAACTGATGGGCAAGGAAACGGGTTTTTGCAAAGGACGGGGAGGCTCGATGCATATCGCGGACTTAAAAAAAGGCAACCTGGGAGCCAATGCCATCGTGGGCGGGGGCATACCCATCGCCGTGGGCGGCGCGCTTGCGCAGAGCTATCTCGGCACGGACAGGGTGATAGTTTCGTTTTTCGGGGAGGCCGCTAATCAGGGCACGTTCCATGAAAGCCTCAACCTTGCTTCAGTCTGGAAACTGCCGATTATATTCATCTGCGAGAACAACCATAATGCAAAGCGAACAAGCAAACAGCATACAAGGAAAGCCCTTGTCTGTTTTTAAATTCAAATCGAGGTATACGGAGGCGGAATGGGTGAATGTTACCTATGGTATGGACCTGCTGGAAGAGTATGTAAAAGAAAAGGGAATGAAAGTTTGCTATCATCATCATGTGGGAACCGGCATATAGACGCCGGAGGAAATAGACAGGTTCATGGGGGCGATAAGCCCAGATGTCAACATGCTCTTTGATTCCGGGCATCTTGTATTCTCCGAAGGCACAACAGAAGCGGCATATCAGGTGCTGGAAAAACATGCAGGCCGGGTGGCGCATGTGCATTTGAAGGGCATTCGTGCTGATGTATACAAGAAAGCTGTTGGTCAAAACTGGAGCTTACTTGAAGCGGTCAAACTTGGCGTATTTACAGTGCCCGGCGATGGCATGACGGATTTTGTGCCCATCTTTAAGATCCTGGATGAATCGGGTTACGAAGCTTGGTTAGTCCTTGAAGCCGCACAGGATCCGGCCAAGGCAAACCCTTTTGAATATGCAAAAAAAGCAAGGGAATACATCAGGAAAATGATCGGTATTTGAGTGAAACATCTCAGTGTTTTTACATGGACCACCTAGAAATACTTAAGGAGTATGCAAGCTTAGGTTTACCAATGATGACAGGACTCTGTGCGATATTCCAGATCAAATGTTTTTTTGTGCGGCTGATCGGAAAAGGTTATGTTTCTAATTTGGAGTTGAGCGCGCCTGGTAAAGTCAAAGCTAAAAAGCGTTACGTGTATGCTGAATATTAACGAGAGGGGTACTGGAATGATAATAGACGGAAATGAACTTTGCAAACTTGAACTCAAGCTCGCTCGAAGCGGCGAAAGCGAAGAAGGTTTAAAGCACAAACTGGAGTTCTTAAAGCAGGTCAAAGAAAGCGGTATCGATCACTGCAACTGCCCGCAGGAATGTATGCACCATGGAAATTGCTACGAGTGCATCATTGTACATAGGGGACACCGCGATCACCTCCCCTATTGCCTGTGGGATATGATCAATGAAAAACTATTCGCGCTTACTCAGATTACGGAAGGCAGTCTGGCTACTTACAAACCTTCCTGCTGCTGTGGCTGTTCACAGCGCGAAAGCGACCAAACAGATTAGAAAAAGACATTGTTAATAAAAGGAACATACTTATTTTTAATGACCGGCAACAAAAAACAATCAGCAAAACTCTTCGCGGCACAAGCCCTCCTAAAAACATTGGGAGTTCGCGCACTTAGGCTTTGAGCATGTGGGCGGTGCAATGAGAGAAAAACTATTGACGGTACCATTTGCCTAAGCGGTTTTTTCGTTGCGCTTAAATGGACGGGAGACAATGCGGGTGATTTCATCAAGGGCTCGGTGCTCATTGCGTTAGCGGCAACACCCGAGAACAATGATGGTATCATCAGCTTAGGCTTTTTGAGCGTTCTCTGTTTACGACAATGATGCCGACAGCAACAAGCAGCGCAGCCGCAGCCATTTCAAAGCCAAAATGTTCTCCGGGTACGACCAGAAAGGAAAGCAGTGAGCCGAATAGCGGAACAGCGAATCTGTACTGTTCGACCATAGTGGCTTTATGGTGTTTGAGAAGCAAAAACCAAAGGGAAAAGGCAACTGCTGAGATGAAAGCCATATAGACCAGCAGCAAGGCAGCTGCGGCGTTGAAAACAAGAGGCTGAGCACCTCCGGCAAACGCGGCAGCCAGTAGCATGACACCGCCGATAAAAAGCTGCCACCCATTAAGCCTCGCTGTATCCATCCGTCTTGCGTATTTTCGCACCAGTATAGTCACAACGGCGCAAAACAAACAGTGCAGTATAATAAAACCTTCTCCGATAATCGCAAACGAGAATGTCTCTCCAGCAAGCAGCGACACATTGGCTATGAAGACGCCGCCAAACCCGCATACAAGGCCGACCACTTTTTTCCAGCTGAGTTTGTCTGAGCGGAATACAAAATGCGCCATCACAGCGACCATAAAAACGTTTATAGACCCGAGAATAGATCCTTTGATACCTGTTGTGTTTGCCATCCCGATATAAAAAGCCACATACGAACCGAAGGTTTGCAGCAGAGCTATCAGCAGCATGAGCGGGATCTCGCGCCGCAGCGGAATCAGCCTGGTTTTGAAGCGCAGCTTAATAAATATAAGCACCATAACACCGGCCAAACAAAACCTTAACCCTGCAAGAAGTATCTGCCCAAATGTATCTGGAAAGCCTAGTGCGATATATGAAAGCTTGATGGAAGGATACGCGCTTCCCCACAGAAAGCAGCAGACAAGCGCCGCGATGGCCATAGCGCTGCGTTTTTCCAGTATGCCTTTGTTTTGCATGCCCGCCTCCTTCCGCTTCTGCCTATCATATCATAAAAGGCAGCGCGAATACCATCATTTTGCTTGTGACGAACGGTATATGTTATAATGTCAAAGCTGGGATATCTGCTTACAAGGAGGCGCATACATGAAAAAGGTGATCTGCAAACAGCCGAATTCGGCCGAATGTTTTATATGCGGGCGAAAGAACGACAAAGGGCTTAAAACTGAATTTTTCGAAACGGACAGCGCTGAAGTGGTCGCGCTTTTTACGCCGCATCGTTTGCACCAAAGCTATCCGGGGCGTTTGCACGGCGGCATAGCGGCCAGTATTCTTGACGAAACCATCGGACGAGCCGTGCAGATCGGACAGCCTGATATCTGGGGCGTGACCGCTGAGCTCAACCTGAAATATAAAAAACCGCTTCCTTACGGGCAGCAGCTTAAAGCCGTAGGGCGCATCACGCGGCAAAACCGCCTACTGTTTGAAGGCGAGGGTGAAATATATACCCCCGACGGGCAAGTTGCGGTGACAGCCAAAGGGAAATACGTCAAGATGCGTATCGGGCAGATCGCTGACGGAGGCGATAAAATCGACATGGATTGGAAAGTGCATCTGCATATTGATGACCCTGAAGAGATAGATTTGTAAGCATCAGTGCCAAGATGATGCTGTGACTGTTGACACCTTGCGTGTTTAGGATAGAATGAAACAAGATGATACGGACAGGTATGTAAAACACCGTCCCGTCCCGAAGACGGAGGAAGCATGAGTCTGCGATACAGGATCGGCATGAGAGCGGTCAAAACGGTGGTGGCTGTGGGCATTTGCCTGACAGTGTTCCAGCTTCTTGACTTAGGCAGAGATATCAATGGCATCCAGGCCTCGCTGGCCGCTGTGATTTGCATGAAATCTTCGCTGCAGAATACGCTGCGCACGGGGGTAGACCGTACCATCGGCACTGTGATCGGATCATTGATCGGCGTGCTTTTTTTGCTTTTAAGCGGCACCCTGCCTGCATTCATGCTGAGCGTTCTTGGCATTATCGGCACCCTGCTCATTATTTACCTTTGTAATGTATTTAAACTCCAGGCCAGCGTGCCGATCAGCATTGTTGTTTTTCTCATCATTCTGATCGCCGATCGCGACATCCCGCCGGTCTACTACGGCCTTGCGCGCCTTGCGGAGACCGTATTCGGGATTTTCGTTGCGTATATGACAAACAGGTATCTGGATTTAAGGCGTTACAGAAAACGCTCAGACACTCCTCAGGACAAGCCTCTGTATGGCATACGCAGCGCCAGACAGGCGGATATAGGGGCGATCATGCAGATATGGCTGCGCGCCAATATCGCGGCGCACCCCTTTTTGGATGAGCTGCACTGGCATGAAAAATATGATGACATGCGCAACGCGTTTTCGCGTGCGGCACAAACGATCACATATATGGAAGACGGCCGCATACGCGGTTTTTTATCGATCTCGGCTGAAGCTGAAATCATCGGTATTTATGTCGCGCCCGAGGTGCAGCGCAAAGGGCTTGGCAGCAGTTTGATGGGCCATGCCAAGGACACGAACGCCTGTCTTAAAATGCGCGTTTACAAGCAGAACGATCCGGCGGTCAAGTTTCTTTTCAACCGCGGCTTTTCGCTGATGGAGGAAACTGAAGCGGAATATGTCATGCATTGGTGCGGTAAAAAAAATGGCGAAAGCTGCAAAGTTGTATGTGATAATAAAGCTTAAGGAATTTGAATGCACAATATACCGCAGGTTATGCTTGAAGGGCATTGTAAAATAACCGAAAACTGATTACAAAACCTCAACAAGCAAAAAGACCATTATAAATGAGCGGATGTGATACTCTCTGTGTCACAATATATTGACGCTTAATATATAGCCATGATAACATACTGATGGATTAACAAATCAACGACATTTAAAGGAGACAACATGAAAAAAACTAAGCTTGTTCTGGTTATGGTATTGGGAATACTTATGGCTGCCGCATTATTTGCCGGCTGCCAGACGGCGCAAAAAACAGAAGAGAAGTCGGATTGGGATTATATTGCAGACAAGGGTGAGATGATCGTGGGCATCACATATTACGAACCCATGAACTATCTTGACGCAGAAGGTAATCTTGTAGGCTTCGATACGGAATTCACAAACGCGCTTTGCGAAGAACTTGGTGTGACGCCAAAATTCATTGTGATCAACTGGGACACAAAAGAAGTCGAGCTCAGCTCAAAGAACATTGATTGCATCTGGAACGGCCTGACCGTGATGGAAGAACGCAGAGAAAACATGGATTTCTCGCAGTCATATATAAAGAATATGCAGGTCGCGGTGATCAGAAAAGCTGATGCCGCAGCTTATCCAGATATCGCGAGCATGGCAGATGCCAAGCTGACTGCTGAATCGGGATCTGCCGGCGAAGCAGCAATCAAAGATGACGCAATATTAAACCAGGCAAACTATGTTGGAGTGACGTACCAATCCAACGCGTTGCTCGAAGTCAAATCAGGAACGGCTGACATCGCCGTTATCGACTATGTAATGGCGAAGGCCATGGTTGGCGAAGGCACCGACTACAGTGACCTTATGATCGTTCCGGGTATTGAGCTTGCCGTTGAGGAGTATGCCATTGGCTTCAGGGTCGGCAGCACTGTCACTTTGGAAAAAGTGAACGCCGCGATAAACAAGCTTATACAAAACGGAAAGCTTAATGAGATAGCTCAAAAATATGATCTGGCAGACAGTTTGCTGGCAAACCAGTAAAGGCATTGATACCACTGAAAAACCGATCTGGCGGGAACTTGACTCTCGCCATATCGGTTTTAGTGTTATTTTAGTGTTATTATAGAAAGGCAGTTTTCCTAGCTATGACTTTTGGACAAGTCACGCTTCAGCTTCTTGAAGGATTCAAAATGACAGGCTTGATATTCATTATCACGCTTTTTATTTCCCTTCCGCTCGGGCTTGTGGTAACGTTTGGATCGATGTCCAGATTCAGGCCTTTAAGATGGCTGACCAGAACTTTTGTCTGGGCTATAAGGGGCACGCCGCTGATGCTCCAGATTATTGTTGTCTTTTATGTGCCGGGGCTGTTATTGGGCTGGTCGGCGCTGCCAAGGCTGACTGCTGTTCTTGTCGCATTTATTATTAACTACGCGGCGTATTTTTCTGAGATTTACCGCGGCGGTATTGAAAGCATATCCCGCGGCCAGTATGAAGCCGGGCAGGTTTTAGGCATGACAAGAACCCAGATATTCCTCAAGATCGTGCTGATGCAGGTCATCAAACGCATTATACCGCCCATGAGCAATGAGATCATTACGCTGGTCAAGGATACGTCGCTGGCGCGCGTGATCGCGCTTGTGGAACTCGTGATGGCAGCCCAAAACATTGTCAGTGCCAAAGCGCTGATCTGGCCGCTTTTTTATATCGGCGTTTTCTATCTCGCGTTTTGCGGGATTCTGACGCTGCTTTTCGGTTATATAGAAAAAAAGATGGATTATTATAAGGTGTAGCTTATGGCATTGCTTGAAGTCGAGAACATAAGAAAGAGCTTTCATAAGATCACGGTTTTGCACGGCGTGGATTTTTCGCTGGAAAAGGGAGAAGTGCTTGCCATCATCGGCGCTTCCGGAAGCGGGAAAACGACGCTTTTGCGGTGCCTTAATTTTTTGGAGTTTCCCGAAAAAGGTGTTATTAAAGTGGGCGGCAAGGTGCTGTATGATGCCGACGACGGTAAAACGCAAAGCGACAAAACGATCCGCAGCAACAGGCTGCATTTCGGCCTTGTGTTCCAACAATTCAATCTGTTTCCGCAATATAATGTTTTGAAAAACGTCACGCTTGCAGCGCAGCTTCTGCACAACGATATGCTCAGGCAGAAGAGAAAACAGATGGATCGATGGGCTTTTGCAGAGTATAAAAAAAGCGTGATGGGCCATATCGAGCGCGACGCAAGGCTGCTGCTTGATAAGGTCGGGCTTTCCGATAAGATTAAGGCGTATCCATGCCAGCTTTCCGGCGGCCAGCAGCAGCGTGTGGCCATAGCAAGGGCGTTAGCGTTAAAGCCGGATATACTGTGCTTTGACGAGCCGACATCAGCGCTTGATCCGGAGCTGACGGGTGAGGTGCTGCGTGTTATAAAAACGCTCAAATCCAAAGACAGAACCATGATTGTTGTCACGCACGAGATGGAATTCGCGAGAAACATTGCTGATAAAATCATTTTCATGGTGGACGGACGCATTGAGGAGGAGGGGACACCCGAGCAGGTGTTTGGCAGCCCGAGAAGTGAAAAAACGCGGGCTTTTCTCGTAAACTCGAAAGAAAACTACAGCTGAAACTAGGCCAATAAACAATTTCCTTGTGCAGTCAGCACGCTTGTTCTTAGTTATGCAGTAAGTCAATGATTCCGTATACAAAAGTTGTGTCCAATTCAAAGAATCAATATTGTCTTAACAAGGGGCAGGTTTTCGTCTAGTATATATCTTAAGAATCAAATCAATCCACATTGCATTGAAAAGTTAACATAAGTAAAAACCGACAGATTAAACAAGGGGGCAACCTATGGAAGTATTTGAGGAATATTTAGCGCGTATCAATGATCCGGTACATCGAACCCGCATGGACGAAATTTTAAGCTGGGTCGCAAAGAAATTTCCTGATCTGGCCCCGAGGATCGCCTGGAACCAGCCGGTGTTTACGCATCACGGCACATTTATTATCGGATTCAGCATAGCCAAGCATCATATAGCAGCGGCGCCTGAAAGGGCTGGTATCAATCGCTTTTCAGATGAAATTGTAAAGGCCGGTTATGAGCACACCAAAGAGTTAGTGCGTATACCGTGGACACTTCCCGTTGACTTTTCATTATTGAGTA
>Ga0351880_1033_pt1 | contig 37601 bp, 29 predicted proteins | sample BONcelFGM3001E13_FD_206766 | JGI IMG/M metagenome (GOLD analysis project Ga0351880, IMG submission 206766) | Enriched cells from coal bed in the Powder River Basin, Montana, United States - BONCAT cells FGM rep3 HSBNCT.FGM.300.1.E13 ...
GATGGGGCGTTTGCCCCGTCAAAATGGGTGGTACCGCGGAGTGTTAAGCTTCCGTCCCGTTCAGGGGGCGGTTTTTTTCTGCCCTGATTATTGAAATAACCACGCTGGAGGGAAACGCATGCTGTATCAGAAGGTTGCCACGGACATGGATTTTGCGGGGCGCGAGAAGCGCGTGCTGGCGTTTTGGAAGGCGGAAGGCATCATCGAAAAATCCTTCCGCAACAACGAGGGCAACGAACGCTACACGTTTTTTGACGGGCCGCCCACGGCCAACGGCAGGCCGCACATCGGCCACATCGAGACGCGCGCCATCAAGGATTTGATCCCCCGCTTCCATGCCATGAAGGGCAAAGATGTGCTGCGCAAGGCGGGCTGGGATACCCACGGCCTGCCTGTGGAACTGGAAGTGGAAAAGCTGCTCCATTTGGACGGCAAGCCCGCCATCGAAGCCTACGGCATTGAGCCGTTTATCAAAAAGTGCAAGGAAAGCGTATGGAAATACCAGCAGGAGTGGGAGGATATATCCGACCGCGTGGCCTTCTGGGCGGATATGAAAAACCCGTACGTAACCTACCACGACAGCTACATCGAATCCGTTTGGTGGAGCCTGAAGGAAATCTGGAAAAAAAACCTGCTCTACAAGGGCTTCAAGGTGGTGCCCTACTGCCCCCGCTGCGGCACCGCCCTAAGCAGCCACGAGGTGGCGCAGGGCTATAAGGAGGTCAGCGATACCTCCGCATTTGTGCGCTTTGCGGTCAAGGGCAAGGCGGTTACGTACATTGTGGCCTGGACCACCACGCCCTGGACGCTGCCCAGCAACGTGGCCCTGTGCGTGAACGCCAAAGAAACCTATGCGGAGTTCTTGCTGGATGGGCAGACATATTATCTGGCGGAAACGCTGATCCACAGCGTGTTTGGCGAAAAGAGCCACGAGGGCCGGGCGGTGCGCACGCTGAAGGGCAGCGAGCTGTGCGGCATGGCGTATGAGCCGCTCTACCGCTTTGATGGCGTGCCCTACCCGCGCGAAAAGGGCTGGTACGTGGTCGCGGACGATTATGTGACCCTGTCGGACGGCTCGGGCGTGGTGCACATCGCGCCCGCCTTCGGCGAGGACGACGCGCGCGTGGGGCGCGATAATCACCTGCCCTTTGTGCAGCTGGTAAACCCGCAGGGCAAGTTTATCGAAGGCACCCCCTGGGCGGATCAGGACACCAAGGCCGTGAACGAGCATGTGCTTACGGACTTGAAGGCGCGCGGGCTGTTGCTGGCCGCCGTGCCCTATACGCATAACTACCCCTTCTGCTGGCGGTGCGACACGGCGCTGCTCTATTACGCGCGCAGCACGTGGTTTATCCGCATGACGCAGCTGCATGACGAGCTGATGCGCAATAACCGTACGGTCAACTGGCTGCCCGACAACATCAAGGAAGGCCGTTTTGGCAACTTTCTGGATAATGTGGTGGACTGGGGGCTGAGCCGCGAACGGTACTGGGGCACGCCCTTGCCCGTGTGGGTGTGCGAGGATGGGCATATTCACGTGATCGGCTCGCGGCAGGAGCTGCGCGACATGGCCACCGCCCCCGTGGCGGCGGATATCGAGCTGCACCGCCCCTACATCGACGCGGTGGAGATCGTTTGCCCCCAGTGTGGCAAGCCCATGCACCGCGTGAGCGAGGTGATCGACTGCTGGTATGATAGCGGCAGCATGCCCTTTGCGCAGTGGCACTACCCCTTTGAAAACCAGGATGTGTTTGCCAAGCGCTTCCCCGCCGATTTTATCAGCGAGGCCATCGACCAGACGCGCGGTTGGTTTTATACGCTGATGGCCATCGGCACGGCCATCTTTGACCAAAGCCCGTTTGAAAACTGCATCGTGATGGGCCACGTGATGGACGAAAACGGCAAGAAGATGAGCAAGCACACCGGAAACGTGGTAGACCCGTGGTCGATTTTGGACAAGCAGGGCGCCGACGCGGTGCGCTGGTACTTCTATACCGCGGGCGCGCCGTGGCTGCCCAGCCGCTTTAGCGATAAGCTGGTAAGCGAAGGGCAGCGCAAATTTATGGCCACGCTGCAAAACACGTATGCATTTTTTGTGCTCTACGCCAACATCGACAGCTTTGACCCCAAAGCGCACGATTTGGCCGCCGTCAAGCTTACGCTGATGGATAAATGGATTCTAAGCCGCCTGCACCAGCTGGTAAAGCAGGTGGATGAGGATCTTACAGCCTACCGCATCCCCGAGCCGGCCGGCGCCATCACCGCCTTTGTGGACGATTTGAGCAACTGGTATGTGCGGCGCGGGCGCGAGCGCTTCTGGGGCAAGGGCATGGACGACACCAAGGAGGCGGCGTTTGTAACGCTGTACACGGTGCTAACGACACTCACCAAGGTGATCGCGCCGTTTGTGCCCTTCATGGCGGAGGACATCTACCAAAACCTCGTGCGCTCGGTCTACCCCGACGCGCCGGAGAGCGTGCACCTGACGCGCTTCCCCACGGCGGATGAAACGCTGATCGACGAAAGCCTCAACACGCAGATGGACGCGCTGCTAAGCGTGGTGAGCCTGGGGCGCGCGTGCCGCAACACCGCCGCGCTGAAGGTGCGCCAGCCGCTCAAGGCGCTCTACGTAAAGGGCACCAAGCTGACCAACGCGTTTGTGGAACTGGCCGCGGACGAGCTGAACGTGAAGGACGTTGTGTTTACCGACGATGCGCGCGCCTTTACCACCTATACGCTCAAGCCGCAGATGCGCACGCTGGGGCCCAAGTACGGCAAGCTCTTGGGCAAGATCGGCAACTGGCTGAAAGAGGCGGATGGCAACGACGTGGTAGACGCGTTTGCGCGCGGCGAAACGGTGGCCTTTACGGTGGATGGCATTGATGTGGTGCTGGAGAAAGACGATGTGCTGACCGAGGCCGCCCATAAGCCGGGCTTTGCCAGCCAGATCGACGGCGAGCTGACGGTGGTGCTGGACTGCAACCTCACGCCGGAGCTGGTAGCCGAGGGATACCAGCGCGAGGTGGTCAGCAAGCTGCAAACCATGCGCAAGGAAGCGGATTTTGACGTGACCGACCGCATCGCGGTCACCTACAGCGCGGACGCGGAGCTTTCCGCCGCGATCGAGGCGGGCAGGGCGTTTATCATGCAGAGCGTGCTGGCGACGGCGCTGGAGGCCAAAGCACCTGCGGAGGACGCGACGGTGCAGGATTGGGAGATCAATGATAAGAAAGCGCTGCTAGCCATCAAGAAGGCATAAGGGAGAAAATGGGTCAAGGGCACCGGAGGGAAGCGTTTGCCCTGTGGGCAACGCCGCGAAGCGGCGAGCGACCCGTAGGTGTGAGGTTTGACAAGCACAGGGCACGGCAGTGCCATGTGCGACGATCAAACCGACTGGGGATGGCCCTAGCGGTTGCAGGGCAGCGCCCTGCGCCCCCGCCGCAACGAAAAGCGTAAGCGCGCCATCTGCGCCGCAGGCGCTTTGATGCGCGCGTGCCGCCGCCCAAGCAGGCAGCAAAGCCAATCCCCCGTCACCCCTGTTCCTCACGCGGGTTTGGCTGGGCTGCCCCTCCACCTGAACCACATCCTTTGGCCGTGCCGCCCGCACGGCCAAACCCTTGCATGCGAACGGATTAAAGGGTTGCCCCGCGTCCGGCACGAATGTTATACACGCCAGCCATGCAAGCCAAGCGCGGGCAACGCATGTCCCCCCGACGAACACACACGCCCTACCGATAAAGGAGCCTCCATGTTTTTATGTGACCAATGGCAGGATTATCAGGTGCTGGATACCGGCGACGGCGAAAAGCTGGAGCGCTGGAAGGATGTGATCCTGCGCCGCCCCGACCCGCAGGTGATCTGGCCGAAAGCCGCGCCCGAGCTATGGGCGCAGGCAGATGCGCACTATACCCGCAGCGAAACCGGCGGTGGTAACTGGACGTTTTTCCGCACGCTGCCGGAGCGCTGGGTGGTAACGCTTGGCGAGCTTCAGTTTTACGTGCGCCCCACGGGCTTTAAGCACACCGGGCTGTTTCCGGAGCAGGCGGCCAACTGGGCGTTTATGCAGCAGCGCATCCGCGCGGCGGTGGCGGCGGGCAGGCCGGTCAAGGTGCTAAACCTGTTTGCCTATACCGGCGGCGCAACGCTTGCCTGCGCGGCGGCGGGCGCGCATGTGACCCATGTGGACGCGGCCAAGGGCATGGTGCTGTGGGCCAAGGAAAACCGCTACCTGAGCGGCCTTCCAGAAGATCGCACCCGCTTTATCGTAGAGGACGCCGTCGCCTTTGTGCAGCGCGAGCTGCGGCGCGGCAACCGCTACGACGGCATCCTGATGGACCCGCCCAGCTACGGGCGCGGCCCAAACGGCGAGGTGTGGAAGCTGGAGGATGAGCTGTACAACCTTGTCGACCTATGCGCCAAAGCCTTGAGCGACAACCCCGTGTTTATGCTGATCAACGGCTACACCACAGGCTTTGCGGCCAGCGTGCTGGGCAATGTGGCCACGCGCTGCATGAGTGGGCGCGGGCATGTGGAAAGCGGCGAGCTGGCACTCACGGTGCAAAGCGGCGGCGTGCTGCCCTGCGGGGCCACCGCCCGCTGGACGCCCGATGTGTAACGTGGTCTATGAAGACAATCACCTGCTGATTGTCCAAAAGCCGCCCAACCTGCTAACCCAGGGCGATGCCACGGGCGATGCGTGCCTGCTGGACATGATGAAGGCCTATGTTAAGCAAAAGTACCAAAAGCCCGGTGAGGTGTATCTGGGCTGTGTGCACCGGCTTGACCGCCCCGTGGGCGGGCTGGTGGCACTGGCGCGCACGGGCAAGGCGGCGGCACGCCTGAGTGAGCAACTGCGCACCCACGCCATGCGCCGCGACTATCTGGCTGTGGTGCACGGCACGCCTGCGCCCCCCACGGGCACTCTTACGGATTGGCTGCTGAAGGACGAGGCTACCGGCAACGTGCTGCGCGTGCCCGGCGGTACCCCGGGGGCGCAGCAGGCCGTTTTGCACTATACGACGCTTGCCGCACACGACGCGCCCGGCCGCGCCCTGCTGCACATCGCGCTGGAAACGGGGCGCAAGCACCAGATTCGCGTGCAGCTGATGGGCATGGGGCACCCCATCGTGCAGGACATGCGCTACGGCGGTGGCGAGGCGGGCGAGCCCATCGCCCTGTGGGGCGCGGCGCTGCGCCTTACACACCCCACCAAGGGCGAGCCGATGGTGTTTACCAGCCGCCCGCAGGGTAAGGCGTTTGCCGCGTTTGACGAGGCCGTGGACGCATTTTTGCGGGCGCAGACGGGCGACAGCGCCTGACGCGCCGCTACGCAGTACACACTGATATCGCTTGAAAGGAACACCATGCCGAATTTCAACTTTACCGTAACCAAGACCTGCAAGCAGACGGGCGCGCGGCTGGGCGTGCTGCACACGCCGCACGGCGATATCCACACGCCCGTCTACATGCCCGTGGGCACCGCCGCCACCGTCAAGGCCATGACCCCGCGGGAGCTGATCGAGATCGGCGCGGAGATCATTTTGAGCAACACCTACCACCTGCATCTGCGCCCGGGCGAAGCGCTCATCCGCGAAGCGGGCGGGCTGCATCCGTTCATGGCGTGGCCGCGCCCCATCTTGACCGACAGCGGCGGGTTTCAGGTGTTTTCGCTTTCCGGCATCCGCAAAATCAAGGAGGAAGGCGTTACCTTCCAAAGTCATTTGGACGGCAGCCGCCGCTTCATCAGCCCCGAGGTGAGCATGGATATCCAGCATGCGCTGGGCAGCGACATCATGATGGCTTTTGACGTGTGCACCGCCTACCCGTGCGACCACGACACCGCGCGTGACGCCATGGAGCGTACCCATCGCTGGGCGGCGCGCTGCAAGGCGCACCACGATCAGGACGGCACACACGACCATCAGGCGCTGTTTGGCATCGTGCAGGGCGCGTTTTTTGAAGATTTGCGCATTGAGAGCGCCAAGGTGCTCAGCGACATGGACTTTATCGGCTACGGCATCGGGGGGCTTAGCGTGGGCGAGCCAAAGCCCATCATGTATGGGATGCTGGAAGCCCTCATGCCCCACATGCCGCAGACAAAGCCCCGCTACCTGATGGGCGTCGGCTCGCCGGATTGCTTGGTGGAGGGCGTGCTGCGCGGCGTGGATATGTTCGACTGTGTGCTGGCCACGCGCATCGCGCGCAACGGCACTGTGTTTACCACCAATGGGCGGCTGGTGATCAAAAACGCGACATACGCCCACGACTTCCGCCCGATGGACGAAACGTGTGACTGTTACGCCTGCCAAAACTTCAGCCGCGCCTACATCCGCCACCTGTTCAAGGCGGGCGAAATCACCGGCGCGCGGCTGGCCAGCATCCATAACCTGCGCTTTCTGCTGCGGCTGATGGAGCAGGTGCGCACCGCCATCGCACAGGACAGGCTGGGCGATTTCCGAAACGAATTTTTCGCGCGCTACGACATGACGCGCAACTTTTAGCGCGGCCCCCCGCTACGCTGCCGCCAGCAGGCGCAATGGTTGCGGGGCGCAAAGCGCCGCGCGCAGTCCGGCGGGGCAAGGGCGGCACGGCGGCGTACCGGTGGCGCGCAACCGCCGCATACCCCGGCGGCCGCGCCGCAACAATCAACAGGAGGCAACGCATGATCGAGGTGGGCGCAGCGGTGGTGACCGACGGCGCCGGGCGGGTGCTGATCGCCCGGCGCAAGACGGACGAAGGCGGCCTGTGGGCGGCGCTGGAAGGGCTGTGGGAGTTTCCCGGCGGCAAGCGCGAGGCGGGCGAAAGCTACGAAGCCTGCGTCGTGCGTGAGCTGGCCGAAGAGCTTGCCCTGCCCATAACGCCCGTGCGCGTGCTGCGCGAGCTTACCTATGGCGGCGGCAGCAAGCCCGTGCACCTGGCCTTTGTGCTGGCGCGGGCGGATGGCAGCGCGGCGCTGGCGCTTGCCGCGCACACGGACGCGCGCTGGGTGCCCGCTGGCGAGCTTTTACGCTACCCCCTCTGCCCCGCGGACGCGGCGTTCGCCACGGCGGTGGACTGGCAAGCAACCCTTGGCAGTATTGCTAATATGTATCACATCCAAAGCAAGCATATATAACGAATCGCAACCACTTGTATTGACTATCCCCTCTCGCCCTGCTATACTCAGGCCAGCAACAGGCAGGCGCGGCGCGCCGCCACGGTTGGAGGCGAAGGTATGCAGGTACATCTGTATGACACGGCGGCGCAGGTTGGGCAGGCGGCGGCTGTCATCATCGGGGCGCAGCTCATCGGCAAGCCCGCGTCGGTGCTGGGGTTGGCCACGGGCTCCACACCCATCCCCACCTACCGCGAGCTGGCGCGGCTGCACGCGCAGGGCGTGGTCGATTTTTCCAGCGCGGTCAGCTTCAACCTGGATGAGTACTGCCGTCTGCCGGTGGGTCACCCGTGCAGCTACCACCATTTCATGCAGGCGGAGCTGTTTAACCACGTGAACCTGAGCCCCCGCAACACCCATGTGCCCGACGGCAACGCGCCCGATTTGGCTGCCGAGTGCGCGCGTTACGATGCGGCCATCCAGCAGGCGGGCGGCATCGACCTGCAACTACTGGGCATCGGGCGCAACGGGCACATCGGCTTTAACGAGCCCAGCGACCAGTTTGTGTACGGTTGCCACGTGGTGCGCCTGACGCAAAGCACCATCGAGGCCAACCGCCGGTTTTTTGAAAGCGAGGCCGATGTGCCCCGCGAGGCCGTAAGCCTGGGCGTGGGCAGCATCATGAACGCGCGGCGCGTGCTGCTGCTGGCTACGGGCCATGACAAGGCAGAGGTTGTGCGCAAGGCCATCCGCGAGGACATCGACCCCGCTACGCAGGCCAGCATCCTGCGCACACACCCCAACGTGATCTTCCTGCTGGACAGGGCCGCCGCGTCGCGGCTGTAGCCGCGCGCCGCCCACTCTTCCTCCGCAGCGCGTGCCGCCGCCGCGCGTGACCCCCGCGCGCCGCGGCGCGGTTGCCCACCCCGTATCAGCCCCGCCCGTGCCTGTCCACACGGGTGGGGCCAGTTTGTATCCCCGCACAGGATTTTTGCGCTTCCGGCGAGAATTAAGCGGTAGCAGGCGCGGCGCAAACGCGCCCAACCCTTTGCATGGGGAGGAATCCATGATGAACATCCTGTTTCGCGGCGGCACGGTGGTATCCGCCGAGGCCATGACCCACGCCGACGTGCTGGTGCGCGGGGAGAAGATCGCGGCCATCGGCCACGGCTTGCCCGCGAAGGGCGCGCATGTGGTGGACGTGGCGGGCAAGTACCTGCTGCCCGGCGCCATCGACGCACACACGCATCTGGACTGTGTGTGCAGCGGCATCCCCACCAGCGACGATTATTTTACCGGCACGCGCGCTGCGGCCTGCGGCGGCGTGACCACGGTTATCGACTACCTGTTGCAGGACAGGGGCGAATTGCTGCCGGACACGCTTGCCAAGCGCGTAGCCATGGCCGCGCCCAAGGTGGCGGTGGATATCGCCTTCCACATCGGCGTGAGCGATTTGAGTGAGCCCCGGCTGCTGGCCTCGCTTGCGGACGCGGTGCGCGCGGGCGTGAGCAGCTTCAAGGCCTATATGGTGTATGATTTCGGGCTGGACGACGGCGGCCTGTACCGACTGCTGCAAGCGTCTGTTCAGCATGGCGCGCTGGTGACCGTGCACGCGGAAAACCGGGGGATGCTCGCCGAGCGCGTAAAGCAATACCTGGCCGAGGGCAAAACCGACCCGTGGTGGCACTACAGGAGCCGCGACGAGGCCGTAGCCGCCGAGGCCAACCGCCGCGCCATCGCGCTGGCCAAGGCAGCGGGCGCGCCGCTGTACCTCGTGCACCTGACCGACGCCGACGGTGTGGCAGCCGTAACCGAGGCGCGCGCGGCGGGGTACCCCATCTTCGCGGAAACGTGCCCGCAGTATCTGAACTTCACCAGCGACGTTTACGCGGGGCCGCGCGGGCAGGACTACGTATGCTCCCCCGCCATCAAGGGCGCGGCCAGCCAGCAGGCGCTGTGGGCGGGCCTTTTGCGCGGCGATATCCAGACCGTCGCCACCGACCACTGCCCCTTTACCGCAGCCCAGAAGGACTACGGCCTGCGCCTGCCGGACGGGCGGCCCGGCGACTTTACCACCATCCCCAACGGGTGCGACGGCATCGAGACGCTCTACCCCTACCTGCTCACGCAGGCAAGCCTTGGGCGCATCCCCTTCACGCGCGCCGTAGCCGTGTGCGCGCAAAACCCCGCGCGCCTCTTTGGCCTTCACGACCGCAAGGGCGCCATCCGCCCGGGGCTGGACGCGGACATCGCGGTGTTCGACCCCAAGGCGCAGGGCGTGGTGCGCGCGCAGGCGCTGCATGGCAACCTGGACCATACCATCTGGGAAAACACGGCGCTTTGCGGGCGCATCACCGCCACGTGGCTGCGCGGCAGCCTTTTGTATGTAGGCGGGCGCTTTGTGGGCGCGCGCGGCGAGGGCCGCTTCCAGCCCTGCCTGCCCGTGCGGTTCGAAACACCCGCGCTGTGCTGAGCGCGCTCCGTCCTGACTGAACGAAGGAGGGTATCGACCATGCGGATCACCGTGCTGGTGGGCAGCCCGCGCAAGGGCGGCAACACTGAAATGTTGGCCGACGCGCTGATTGCGGGCGTGCGGGCGGCGGGCGGCGACGCCACCAAATACAGTTTGCGGGGTAAAAAAATCGGCCCGTGCGTGAATTGCGACTTCTGCCATACCCACGACCGCTGCGCCATACAGGACGACATGGCCGAGGTCTACGACCTGATGCTGCAAACCGACGTGCTGGTGCTGGCCTCGCCGGTCTACTTCTTTACGATGAGCGCGCAGCTCAAAGCGCTGCTGGACCGCTTCTACAACCCCGTGCGCGAGCGCTTCCCCATCCGCGCCACGGCGGTGCTGGGCGTGTGCGCGGATGAGCCGCCCGAAACCTTTGCGCCGATGCTGGCAACCTTTGCGGCCATCGAGGCCTACCTGCACTGGACGCGCCTTGGCGAAGTGACGGTGCCCGGCATGGAGAAAAAGGGCGGGCTGGCGGGCCATGCCGCGCTGGACGCCGCCGCGGCGCTGGGCGCAAAGCTGGCCGCCTACGCGGGCTAGCGGCGCGCACCGCCGCCCTGTTCGCACGGACGATCCGGCCAGAAACGCTTGCGCGACCGTCCACACCGTGCGCGTGGCGCGGCAAACCAATTCCAAATCCCGAATGCGTCATAGATGCGAGCGATTAAGTTCTATGGCGAGGAGCGCAAGGCTGCGACGTAGCGGGGCTACGTAGCGCTTTCGCGACGAAGTCAGAGGATATAAGCGCCGCGAGATAGAAGCCTCAATGTTTTTAATCGTATAAAAGCCCTGCCGTGGACGGCACGCCCTGCCGCCGGGTTGTTATCCCTTGCACGAGAAAAGCGGCGGGGTTTACATAAGCCCGCGGCGCAAGCCTTGCCGTGTCGTGCACACGGGGCAAGCCCGCCAGGCGCCCGCAAACCAACGCCATACCGCTATGCCGCAATAACGGTGCCCGCGCGCGGTATCTCCGCCGCGCGGGCGTCTTGTTTGCATATCCCCTTGACAAACAGCTTGGCTTACATTATATTATAAGTAATCAGTCTCATTATGAAATATTAGGTGTGACCCCCCTCCGACCTGCCAAAACCACAGTGTGCCTGACAGCGGATCGTCTGCCGCCCCACAGTTAGCCTTATTGAATTAAAGAAGGAAGTGACCGGCCCTGAACCTGAAAACCGTTTTGCTGACCGGCGCGGGCCTGATGCTGCTCGCCATGGGGGCCATCGGCCTTTTGTTGCCCGTGTGGCCCACCACCCCGTTCGTACTGGCGGCGGCGGGCTGCCTGGCCGCTACGCCCCGCCTGCGCGCGCGCGTGATGCGCCTCCCCTTTGTGAGCGAGTACCTCCAAAACTACCGCGACCGACGGGGCGTATCCCGCCGCACGCTGCGCATCAGCCTTGCGTTCCTTTGGGGAATGCTGGGGCTGTCCATGGCGCTGGCGCGCAACGGCTGGCTTACCGTGCTGCTTCTGCTGGTAGGCGCAGCGGTCACGGCGCACCTCCTGTGGGTCGCGCGGCCAAGGGGGTGACGCAAATGCGTACCTTACACACGCCAGCCGCGCGCGCGCCTGCCAACCGCCGCGCTTTCGGCCTTGCGGAAGCGGTGTTTGACACGCTGTACCTGCTGGCGGCGCTGGGCATCGGCCTATCGCTGCTGGGCGGGGGCGGCCTGCGCCCGCTGTGCGCCGCACTGGCGCTCACCCTTGCGCTGGGCGATACGTTCCACCTGGCGCCGCGCATCCTGATGGCGCTCACAGGGCGCGGGGCGGCCCTCACACGGGCGCTGGGTGCGGGCAAGCTGGTCGCCTCACTCACCATGACCGCCTTCTATGTGCTGCTGTGGCAGGTGGGGCTACTGCTGTACCGCGTGCCGCACGCGGGCGCGCTCACGGCGGGGGTATACGCGCTGGCGGCCCTGCGCGCGGCGCTATGCCTGTTGCCGCAAAACCGCTGGCTGGCCCCCGTGCAGCCGCAGCGCTGGGCGGTAATCCGCAACGTGCCCTTTGTGCTGCTGGGGGCCGCGGCGGCGCTGCTGTTCGCGCTGGGCAGGCCGTACAGCCCGCCCGTAGGCCCTATGTGGGCGGCCATCGCCGTAAGCTTTGCCTGCTACCTGCCCGTGGCGCTTTTAGCGGGCCGCAACCCACGGCTGGGGATGCTGATGCTGCCCAAAACGGCCGCATACCTGTGGATGCTGTACATGGCCGCGCAACTTGCAAACGCCTGACCGCCGCCGCACCGGCGGCGCGTCCCGCGAGGATAGAGAAAGAAGGAGGTCAAACCCATGGACGAACACAAGAAGCTGACCAACGAGGTAGGCGCGCCGGTTGCCGACAACGAAAACGCCGTGACCGCCGGCCCGCGCGGGCCCGTCGTGCTGCAGGACGTATGGCTGCTGGAGAAGATGGCGCACTTCAACCGCGAGGTGATCCCCGAGCGCCGCATGCACGCCAAAGGCTGGGGGGCCTACGGCAAGCTGACCGTCACGCACGACATCAGCCGCTATACCAAGGCAAAAGCCTTGCAGCCAGGCAAGGAGACGGAGCTGTTCACTCGCTTTTCCACGGTGGCGGGCGAGCGCGGCGCGGCGGATTGCGAACGCGACATCCGCGGCGTGGCCGTCAAGTTCTACACCGAGGAGGGCAACTGGGATCTGGTGGGCAACAACACCCCCACGTTCTTCATCCGCGACGTGCACAACTTTTCCGACCTGAACCGCGCGGTCAAGCGCGACCCGCACACGGGCCGCCGCAGCGCGCAGAACAACTGGGATTTTTGGACGCTGCTGCCCGAGTGCTTCCACCAGATCACCATCGTGATGAGCGACCGGGGCATCCCCGCCAGCTTCCGCACGATGCACTTCTTTGGCGAGCACACGTTCTCGCTGTACAACGCCAAAAACGAGCGCGTGTGGTGCAAATTCCACTTTAAAACACGGCAGGGCATCCAAAACCTGACCAACGAAGAGGCCGCCGCCATCAACGGCATGGACCGGGAATACATGGGCAAGGACCTGTACGATGCCATCGAGCGCGGCGATTATCCGCAGTGGACCATGTACATACAGGTCATGACCGAGCAGCAGGCCAAAGACCATTACGAGAACCCCTTTGACATCACCAAGATATGGCGGCACAGCGAGTATCCGCTGATCGAGGTGGGCGTGCTGGAATTGAACCGCAACCCCGAAAACTACTTTGCCGAGGTGGAGCAGGCCGCCTTCACGCCCGCGCATGTGGTGCCGGGCATCGGCTTCTCGCCGGACCGGTTTCTGGAGGGGCGGCTGTTTTCCTACGGCGACGCGCATCGCTACCGGCTGGGGGTCAACCACAACCTGATCCCCGTCAATCAGGCCAAGTGCGCGGTGAGCGACTACCACCGCGACGGCCAGATGCGTGTGGACGGCAACTACGGTGCGGCCCCCGCCTATAGCCCGAACAGCGCAGGCGTATGGGCTGCCCAGCCCGATGTGGCCGAGCCGCCCCTTGCGCTGGAAGGCGCTATGTGGCGCTACGACCCCAAGGACGACCCCACCGACGACTGCTTCCGCGCGGGCGGCAACCTGTGGCGCGTGATGACCGAGGACAAGCGCGCGCTGCTGATCAGCAACACCGCGGCCGACCTGGCGCCCGTTACGCAAAACGTGCAGTACCGCCACGCGGTGCACTGCTACCTGGCGGACGAGGCATACGGCCGCCGCCTGACCGAGGCGCTGGGCCTGGACCTTGCGCGTGTGAAGGCGCTCTCCACGCTGGATCACGAGGGGTTGAAACAGGCGACGCTTTGACGTACAATGGGAACATCTTTACCCTTGGGAGTGTGCCCCATGAAGCGCCAGCGAAGCACCAGACAGCGCCGGATGGTCTTTGAAACCGTACAGGAAAGCCGCAGCCACCCCACCGCGGACGAAATCTACCTGCGCCTGCGCGCAGACCACCCCCGTATCAGCCGCGGCACGGTATACCGCAACCTGAACGTGCTGGCCGAACAGGGCGAGGTTCGCCCTGTGGCCATGCCGGACGCGGATCGCTTCGACTGGCGCACCGAGCGGCACTATCACCTGCGCTGCAAGCGCTGCGGGCTGGTGGTGGACGCGCCGCTCACCTACCAGGCCGAGATGGACAACGCACTCACGGACGAGACCGGCTTTGCCATCGACGGGCATGTGACGGTGTTTGAGGGCCTGTGCCCCAGATGCCAAGTGGCGACCGAGACGGGGGCCGACAAGGCGTGATCAAGCCCCCCGCCCGTAGGGGCGGGGGGCAGACTGTTGCAAAACCCCCGCCACAGCGGAAATGGGTCAACGGTTGTTCCCTTGCGGGACTTGGGACAGGGCCCCAAAGCCTGATGCCGCAGCACATGTGCCAAAGCGAGCGAACAGCCCGAAGCGTCTATGCGGCGAGTGACGAAAACATATTGTGCGGTTCTTTGACAACCTGGCCCCCCGCCCGCAGGGGTGGGGGGTGTCCCTTCTTTGGTAAGAAGTCGGAGGGCGTGATCAAGCCCCCCGCCCGTAGGGGCGGGGGCCCACATGGGCAGACAGGCGGCATGGCGTGAGGGCGGGGGTTCGTTATCTTGACAAGCGATACCCGTTGCCCTATAATGATTTGCGTTGTCCCTTGCGCTTATAGCTCAGCAGGATAGAGCGTCCGCCTCCTAAGCGGAAGGCCCCGCGTTCGAATCGCGGTAGGCGCGCCAACAGGCCCCTTGCAGGCTTTCGTCTGCAAGGGGCCTTATTCGATTCCAAAACATAAACGCTTCAATCTCACGGCGCATTTATCCCTCGCCTTTGCCGCAAAAGCGCCACGTAGCCCCGCTATGCCTTCGCTTCCGCTCCTCGCCGCAGCAAAAAATCGCTCGTGTTCTCGCCGCATTAATATTATGAATTAGTATTATTCCATTCTCCCCTCGGACAAACGCGTCTGCGCACGGACGGCGGCCTGTCTTCGGCGTAAGTTACATTTCTGACACATGACACTTAACATGTAACCGATTTGCATTGCGCAACAGACGTCTGCCTGCGCCACAGGCAATGCCGGTCATGCGGCGTTTGTCCCTGCCGTGCCGTCAAACGCTTTTACGTTATTCATTTCAATTCCCCTGCCCGCCCGCGCGGGGGGACGCATCCGGTATCGCGCGCGGTTACGCGTGTAAAACTACGCCGTAGAAAAGTAACCGATAATACATTGCATTTATCGCATTTTGTAACCACCTATGTAATTCGATGCCGGTATACTGAACCTGTAGAACATGGAAATGAGGGTTTGAAACGATGGTTATGAACATCTTGCTTGCACTGGCGCTTGCCCTACTGTTCGGCAATGCCGGCTTTAACGCGGACGCACTTGTGGCCCTGACGCCCGCCAACGAAACCGCCTATGTTGAAATCATGGACAGCAACGTGCCGCTTGCGGGCCCTCAACACTTGATTTCAGGCACCACCACGCAGCCCGGCGGCAGCGGCGCGCAGGAACCCGTACAGCCGCAGGAACCCGTGCAGCCGCAGGAACCCGTGCAGCCGCAGGAACCCGTGCAGCCGCAGGAACCCGTGCAGCCGCAGGAACCCGTACAGCCGGAAGAACCCGTACAGCCGGAAGAACCCGTGCAGCCGGAAAAGCCCGCTACGCTCAGCGTGGCGCAGCGCCTGCTGCAGCGTACCTACGCGCTGCTCACCCAGTACAACGCCGCCGCTACGCCGAACGAAAAAAAAGAGGTGCTGGAAGCCAGCAACTACTCGCTGGGCAACGACGCCTTCCGCAAGAAGCTGCTCAACGACATGGGCGGCGCCTGGGAAGCGATGGAGGAGGAAGTCGTAGACGCCACGCAATACCAGCAGGGTAAAGCGATGTATGTACAGGTGTACATGAGCGGCCTCTCGACGGACTTCACGCCTGTGGTTTACGCAACGATGAACCCGGACCTCTCCGGCAACCAGTGGGCCACCAACCTTGTGTTCGACGAGGTTACCAATAGCTGGATGGAGTATGTCAAAAAGCACCCCTACAACGACAGCCGCGTCAGCTACGGCATGACCGCGCTCGCCAAGGAAGGCGCGCTGGCGGAATTGACGCAGACCATGGAGACCAGCGAAAACTGGGCCGAAGTGGTTGTGCCGGAAACACCGGCGGAAGATGCGGCCCCTGAAGCCGCACCGGCAGAGACGGCAACGGCTGCAGCGCCCGTCGCAGCAGTCGAAAGTGAACCCGTCGCCCAAGCCGCGCCGCAGCCCGCCGCCGACAGCACCCCCGCCGCAGCGCCCGCCACGCAAAGCGCACCGGAGACCATTACCGAGACCGAAGCGGCGTAATTGGCCGAACCTGAAACCCGAAGCAACGCGGCACAGCCCGCGGGCGTAACGCCCGCGGGCTGTGTCTTTGCGCGGCAGAATGGCGGCGCGGCTTCCGGCGAGCCGGGGAAACACCAACGCGCCCATACGGTCCGTAGCGCGCCAAGACCCTGCGCAGCATATTGCCCCCCTGCCGCCGTGCGGGTCGCGCGTAAACCTTGCGCGGCAAGGCGTCAACCGGCGCGTTCAACCCCGCCAAAATCTGCCTCACATCATGTCAAACGATACGGCAAAGCTTGCACTGCGGCGCTCGCCGGTCATTCTACCCCCTGCACAGGCAGAACGGATGCCCGGCCGGGTCAAACATCGTTACAAAATCTTCGCCGCCAAACTGCTCTTTGGCCAGCCGCGCGCCCAGCGCCAAAGCGCGCGCCACGTCTTGCGCCATATCGGGCACCTGAAAGTCAAAGTGCATCTGCTTTTGCTGGCTGCCCGCCGCCTCCGGCCACACGGGCGGCACATAGTCATCCTCCTGCGCAAAGAGGAAAACAACGCCCTCGGGCGAGCGTACGCCGGGCAGGTCGTACAGCTCGCACGTCGCCCACCCAAGCAGCGCGGCGTAGAACGCCTGCAGCCCCGCCGCGTCCGCGCAGTCCACCATCACATTGCCCAGTTTGAAGCTTTCCATGGCTTATCCCTCCTGTCGATCCACCTATACGTCATGCGTTGAGAAAATCCAGCGCGAACTGGGCGGACAGCGCCGCCCCGCGCGCCAGCACGCTTTCGTCGATGGCAAACCGCTCGTTGTGGTTGGCTGCGGCAAAGCCCAGCGCCTCGTTGCGCCCGCCCAGAAAGCAGAACACACCCGGCGCGTGCGCAAGGTAGGCCGCGTAGTCCTCACTGCTCATCTGGGGCGGGATGTTTGCAAGCGAACCCTCGCCAAACAGACGGGTGGCGGCGGCCCGCGCCAGCCGCGCCAGCGCGGGGTCGTTGATCACGGGCGCGGCCAGATACTCGTAGGCAAACTCGGCACTTGCGCCATAGGCGGCGGCGGTGTGCTCCGCCACGTTTCGGATCTGCGCCTCCACCTGCGTACGCAGGGCGGGGTCGTGCGTGCGTACGGTGCCCACCATTTCCACCGTGTCCGCGATGATGTTGAAGCGCTTGCCGCCGCGTATTTCCCCGATGGTCACCACCAGCGGCACGCGCGGGTCGTTCATGCGCGATACCACCGCCTGCACCTGCAACACGATGGCCGCCGCGGCCACCACCGCGTCCACCCCCTGCTGGGGCGCGCTGCCGTGGGCGGAAACCCCCCGCACCGTCAGCTTGAAGTTATCGCAACTGGCCATGCGGCTTCCGTCCTGGATACTGATGTGCGGCGCGTCAAAATCGCCCCAGATGTGCAGGCCGAACACCGCGTCCGCCCCGTCCATCACGCCCTGCGAAACGCAGTAGTCCGCCCCGCTGCTCACCTCCTCAGCAGGCTGAAAAAGCAGGCGAACCTCCCCCGCAAACTGGTCGCGCAGCCCGCTCAAAATGCGCGCCGCGCCCAGCAGCATGGCGGTGTGCGTGTCGTGCCCGCAGGCGTGCATCACGCCCGCGTTTTGGCTGGTAAAGGGCAGGCCGCTTTGTTCCGCGATGGGCAGCGCGTCCATATCGGCGCGCATCACAAGCGTTTTACCGCCTGCCGCCCGCGTGCCGCGCAGCGTGCCCACAAGCCCCGTGTGCCCCGCAAAGCGGCGGTACGGAATCGAAAGCGCCGCAAGCTCCGCCGCCACGGTATCCGTGGTGCGCGTTTCCTGCCAGCTCAGTTCCGGATGGCTGTGCAAGTCGCGCCGGATGTCGATGATGCGGCCCTCCGCCGCCTTGGCCAACGCTAGGATGTCCATATGCGCCTCCTTGTTTGTGCGGCGGGGTCAAATGTGGTATTCCACCGTATCCGCGCCCATGCTTGTCATTTCGTTCAACAACAGCGCGCACGCGCACGCCATGCCGCGGCATAGTTGCAGTAGCTGTCGGCCTCGCTATTGAACGCATCCCACCGCACGCGGCGGTTGGTGCGCGCGGGTCTATCCGTTTGCACCTACGGCTACGCGCGGCGATGCGCCGCAGCGAAAGCAGCCTGATTATAGAGGACGCACGCCCCGCCGTCAATGGTTTTGTGCGGGCTGGCGGTGTTTCAGCCCTCCGTCTTCGGTCCAAACCTGTTATGTGCGCCGCGGGGATTGACAAATGGGTGGGCTGTATTTATACTTATCCCACGCATTTACTATAGAAATAGCGGTGCGTATCCCCTTCCCGCGAGCGACGCTCCTCGGCGCGACGTACGGCGAGGCCCGTATGGCGCACAGGCCGCAAACATGCTATGATAACACATCACCGTAGTGAAAAACCCCACCATGGAAAGGAAGCGTAAGCCATGCTACACCTGAGCCACTCCCTTGGCGCACGGCTGGTAAGCCTTGCCCTGTCCCTGCTGCTGCTGTTCTCCCTTGGCGCGACCGCCGCCGCCGAAGATGCGCAAAAGGTTGTCAACATCGGCGTTACCAGCACGCTGGGCTCGCTCAACCCCCTGCTGCTGGACGCGGGCGAGCTCAACAAATATGCGCAGGGTTTGCAGTTCCTGCCCCTGTTTGACCTGGACAAGGACTTAAACGTCGTAGGGATGCTGGGCGAGTCGTTTGAAACGAGCGACAACATCACCTACACCGTAAAACTCAACCCCGCCGCCACCTGGTCGGACGGTGTGCCCGTCACCGCGGACGATGTGGTTTTCACCGTGCTCAAGCTCACCAACAAAGCCGTGGGCAACCTGACCATGGCGGGCTACGCCGCGCTTGCGGGCTTTGACGAATACGGCAACAGCCCGGACGGGGCTACCGAAATCGAGGGCGTGACCAAGGTGGACGATAAGACCCTACGCTTCGTGTTCAAGGCCCAAACCTCGCCCGCCACGTTCATCAACTCGTTCGCGCGCTACCTGCTCACCATCCCCAAGCACAAGCTGGAAACCGTCGCGGACGCGGATCTGCCCACCACCGACTGGTTTGGCCATGCGGACGCGGTCAGCGGCCCCTACATCGTGACCGATTTTGACAGCAACCACTACGTAAGCTACGCCGCCAACCCCGCGTACTTCCGCGGCGCGCCTAAAATCGGCAAGCTGAACATCAAGATTGTCGAGGGCAGCCAGCTCTACGCAGGCCTCAAATCCGGCGAGATTGACTTCGTGCAGCCCACCACCGGCGCCATCCCGCAGGAAGATCAGGCGGGCGTGGAAGCGCTTAGTGGCATCACCAGCGTGCGCGAGAAGCCCCTCACCAGCCAACCGGTGTTCATCAACACCGCCAAGCTGCCCGATGTGCGCGTGCGGCAGGCCATCCTTTATGCCATTGACCGCAACCTGCTGCTTGGCGGCCTGCTGGAAGGGCGCGGCGAGGTGGTGGACGGGTTCCTCTCCAGCCTCAGCCCGTTTTATGACGCGGCCATCACCCCCATTGCCTACGACCCCGCCAAAGCCAAAGCCCTGCTTGCCGAGGCTGGGTGGGACGGCAGCCAGAAGCTGAGCTTCGTGGTAGACAGCGGCGACAGCACCTTCGTGCAGGGTGCCAGCGTGATTGCGGCGCAGCTGGCCGAGGTGGGCATCACGGCGGAGATCCGCACGGTGGATTTCGCCTCCATCTGGGATTATGTGTTCGCGGGCGACTTTGACATGTTCTCCGTGCAGTACACGCTCACGCCCATCGACCCGTATCCGGATATCAGCTGGCTGCTGGGCGCGGGCAACTTCCTGGCCTACGCAAACGACGAGGTGAGCCGCCTGCTCACACAGATCGGCGCCGCCGAGGGCAACGACGCGACCCGCGCCATCTACAGCCGCATCAACCAGATCGTGCAGGCCGAGGTGCCGATGTTCAACGCCTACGTGACGGCCCCGCTGGGCGCGGTCAGCAACCGGCTTACAAACGCCGAACCGCATGTGTACGGTTCCTTCAACCATGTGGAGCTGTGGGATGTGGCGCAATAACCAAACTGTGGTATAATAACCGCATACCGTGGGGAGGCCGTCAGTGCTGATCAGGCACGGGCCTCCCCCGCACTGTACGGGGGCAGAGGATGGGCAGATTGCTGAGCGTGGACGGGTTATCCGTGGCCTTTCGGGGCGACGGGGGCGACAGCACCTATGTGGACGGCGTGGCCTTCCATGTGGACGCGGGCGAAACCGTGTGCATCGTGGGCGAATCGGGCTGCGGCAAAAGCGTGACCGTGCTGTCGCTCATGGGCCTGCTGGGCGAGAACGGCCGCGTAACGGCGGGCACGGCGTTCTTTGACGGGCAAGACCTGCTGGCGCTGCCCCCCGCCCAGCTTGACCACGTGCGCGGCAACACCCTCACGATGATCTTTCAGGACGCGATGAGCAGCCTGAACCCCGTTTTGACCGTGGGCAGGCAGCTGACCGAGGCCATTTTGGCCCACCAGCCGCAACCCCGCGCACAGGCGCAGGCGCGCGCCGTGCAACTGCTGGCCCGCGTGGGCCTGCCCGAGCCGGAGCGCGTGATGCGCAACCATCCGCACACCCTGTCCGGCGGGATGCGCCAGCGGGTGATGATCGCCATGGCGCTGTGCTGCGGCCCAAAGCTGCTGATCGCAGACGAGCCCACCACCGCGCTGGACGTTACCATACAGGCGCAGATCATGCGCCTGCTCATGGAGCTGAAAACCGAATACGGCATGGCGCTGCTGCTGATCACCCACGACATGGGGCTGGTGGCGGAAATGGCGGACCGCGTGCTGGTGATGTACGCCGGTCAGGTGGTGGAGGAGGCGGACGTGGCCACGCTGTTTGCCCGCCCGCGCCACCCCTACACGCGGGCGCTGCTGCGCTCGGTGCCCAGCCTGCAAGGCGGCGCGGCCCGCAGGCTGGACGCCATCCGCGGCGTGGTGCCGGAGCAGTACGAGCAGCTGCCGGGCTGCCGCTTTTTTGGCCGCTGCGAGCTGGCCGTGCCCCGCTGCGAGGTGCTGCCGCAGGACATGCAGGCGCTCTCCGGCGGCACACGCGCGCGCTGCTGGCGCGCGTGGATGGACGGCACGCCGCTGATGACGCCGGAGGGCGGCGACGCGGTGGCCGCGTGGCTGGAGACGCGGCGCGGGCAAAACGACCCGCTGGTGGAGCCGGCGCCCGACAACCCTGTAGCCGCATGGCTGAAAACGCGGAGCGGGCAAGGCGCGACCGTCGTGGAGGCAGCACCGCACAGCCCTGCGGCGCAAGGCTCCACGCAGGGCGGCGCAGCTACCGACGGCGCTGCGTATGGTCATGCCGCGCCTGAAACCGCCACATCTGGCGGCATAACCGACAAAACGTACCCTGCGCGCAGCGGTGAAGCCCCCGCGGCTCATGGCGAGCCGCCGCGCAGCGTTCCGCCAACAGGCGCAAGCGACAGCGAAACGCCCGCCAACACCGCCGAAGGCGGCGGCGCACACACCAAGCCCCAACCGGAAGGGAGGCGCGGGCAATGACGGAGCCCATGGAAACGTCCGCGCTGCTGACCGCGCGTGGGCTTGCGAAATACTACCCTGTGCGCCAAGGCGTAATCCCGCGCACGGTGGGGCAGGTGCATACACAACCCCAACCGGAAGGGAGGCGCGGGCAATGACGGAGCCCATGGAAACGCCCGCGCTGCTGACCGCGCGGGGGCTTGCGAAATTCTACCCCGTGCGCCAAGGCGTAATCCCGCGCACGGTGGGGCAGGTGCACGCCGTGGACGGCGTGGATTTTGCACTGCGCCGCGGTGAAACGCTGGGGCTGGTGGGCGAAAGCGGCTGCGGCAAATCCACGGTGGGGCGGCTACTGGTGGGGCTGGAGGCCCCCACGGCGGGGCAGGTGCTGCTGTATGGCGAGCCGCTGCCCGTGGGCGCGGGGCGCGGGCGCAGGCAGCGCGAGAGCCGCGCGCGCCTGCAAATGGTGTTTCAGGATACCTACAGCTCGCTTAACCCCCGCAAGCGCATCGGCGACATTTTGACCGCGCCCATGCGCTACCATGGCATCGTGACCCGCAAGGCCGCGTGGCGCGAGGCGTGCGCGCTGCTGGAGCAGGTGGGCCTGCCCGCCGCCGCCTATGACCGCTACCCGCACGAGTTCAGCGGCGGGCAGCGGCAGCGCGTGGGCATCGCGCGCGCTTTGAGCCTGAAGCCCGAGCTGATTGTATGCGACGAGCCAGTGTCCGCGCTGGACGTGTCCATACAGGCGCAGATTTTGAACCTCCTGCGCGATTTGCAACAGCAGTTGGGGCTTACGTACCTGTTCATCGGCCACGGGCTGGCGGCGGTCAACTACGTCAGCCAGCGCATCGCGGTCATGTATTTGGGCAAGATCGTGGAAACCGCGCCCGCGCAGGCACTGTTTAAGACCCCCGCGCACCCCTACACCGTGGCCCTGTGCGACGCGGCCCCCGAGCCGGACCCCGCACTGCGCGGGCGCGCGCGGCTGGTGCTGGGCGGCGAGGCGCAGGCGGGTGTAACCATCCCCACGGGCTGCCGCTTTCACCCGCGCTGCCCCTATGCCACCGACCTGTGCCGCACAGCCGAGCCGCCGCTGGCACCCGTGGCGGGCCTTGGGGACGGTCGGCTGTGCGCCTGCCACCACGCGGCGGCACTGCTGGTGCAAAAAGGGGGCGGTACGCCGTGAAGCGCTACATCCTCAAAAGGCTGCTGATCGCCATCCCCGTGCTCATCGGCATCACGCTGATCGACTACCTCATCATGAGCCTTTCGGGCAGCCCACTGAGCATGATGCAGGGGCCGCGTGTGTCGCAGGCGGCGGTGGAGGCCAAGGCCATCCAGCTGGGGCTCAACCAGCCCGTATACGTGCAGTACTTTGCGTGGCTGGGCCAGCTGCTGCGCGGCAACTGGGGCTACTCCATCAAAACGCACCAGCCCGTGCTGGTCATGATCGGGCAGAATATATGGCCCACGCTGCTGCTGATGGGCACGTCGCTGGCGCTGAGCTTTGCGGTGGCCATCCCCGTGGGGGTCTACAGCGCCACCCACCAGTACAAGAAAGGCGACTATGCGGCGGTCACGCTGTCATTTCTGGGCACGAGCATCCCCAGCTTCTTCCTGTCGCTGATGTTGGTGTACGTGTTCACCGTGCGGCTGGGCTGGCTGCCCTCCGGCGGCATGACCACGCTGGGCACCGGCGGGGGCTTCTGGGATGTGGCGCAGCATATGGTGATGCCCGTGCTGGTGCTGACCGCCTCGCTGGCGGGCAGCAACATCCGCTACGTGCGCTCCAGCATGCTGGAGGTGCTCCAGAAGGACTACCTGCGCACCGCCACGGCCAAGGGCATCGGGCGGCGGGCGGTGGTGCGCCGCCACGCGGTGCGCAACGCGCTGTTGCCCATCATTACCGTGGTTGGTATGGAGCTGCCCATGCTCATCGGCGGCGCGGTGATCGTAGAGCAGGTGTTCAGCTGGCCGGGGCTTGGGCTTTTGACCATGACGGCCATCATGGGGCGCGACTATCCCGTGATCATGGGGGTGAGCCTTTTGTCCGCGGTGATGGTGCTGGCGGGCAACCTGTTGACCGATATCCTCTACGCGGTGGTAGACCCCACCATCCAACTCAAGTAAGGGAGGCGAGGGCATGACGGTGGTGGATACGGCGGCGGCCATGCCGCGCAGCCGGGGATACTTTGCCACGGTGGCGCGGCGCTTCCTGCGCCACAGGCTGGGCATGGCGAGCCTCTGCTTTTTAACGGGCATTGTGCTGCTGGCGCTGCTGGCGCCGCTATTGACCCCCTATGACCCCAACAAGCTGGTGGGCAAGTTTTCCGCCCCGCCGGACGCAGCGCACCTGCTGGGCACCGATCAGGTGGGCCGCGACGTGCTCACGCGCCTGTTGTACGCCACGCGTGTTTCGCTGCTGGTGGGCGTGATGGCCACGGCCATCGCCACGGTGGTGGGCGTGGTGCTGGGGCTTTTGTCCGGCTATTTTGGCGGCGCGGTAGACATGGTGATCATGCGCTTTACGGACATGGTGATGAGCTTCCCCTACATTTTGCTGGTGCTGGTGGCGGCGGCGGTGTTTGAGCCGGGCTTATGGAACATGATACTGATTTTGGGCTTTGTGGACTGGCCGGGCGTGGCGCGGCTGGTGCGGGGCAACGTGCTCAGCCTGCGCGAGACGGCCTTTGTGCAGGCGGATATCGTGGCGGGTATGCCCACGCGGCACACGCTGTTTAGCGAGATTTTGCCCAACACCATCGCCCCGATACTGGTGTATGCGACCTCGGTTGTGGCCATCTCCATTTTGGACGAGGCGGCGCTGAGCTTTCTGGGCATGGGCGTGCAGCCGCCGATGGCCAGCCTGGGCAACATGCTAAACGGCGCGCAGTCCATCACCGTGCTCACCAACAAGCCGTGGCTGTGGGCCCCGCCGGGCGCGGTGATTATACTGCTGGTGCTGAGCGTAAACTTTGTGGGCGACGCCCTGCGCGACGCGGTGGACCCGCGCAACCTGCGGTAGCCACGGCGGGCGAAAGTTTTCGGCAAGGAGCGCCCGCAACGGAGCGGCTTGCCGGGGCGGCAAGTGACGCCGCCGGTTGCGTAAACCCTTTTCCATACTTCGATTGCGCGGCGTTTGCCGCGCATTTTCGCGTATCAGGCATCGCCAACCGTCGGTCAAAAAAACACGTACAACTTACGAAAATCGTACTTGTATGGTATTGTCTTTCCATGTGCTTTGTGCCATGATAGCCGTGGCACGCCAAAACACCCCCGCGCGGATGCGAAGGAGCAAGCCATGCAAGCACTGGAACCCCTTCAGCCCGACGAGCGCTTGGAATACCTTTCGCTGCTGGCCGAGCAGTACCCCACCGTGCAGGCGCTGTGCACCGAGATCGTGAACCTGCGCGCCATCGTGAACCTGCCCAAGGGCACGGAGCATTTCATCAGCGACCTGCACGGCGAGTACGAGGCCTTCTGCCATATCCTGAACAACGCAAGCGGCGTGATCCGCGAAAAGGCGGAGGCCCTGTTTGGCGGCGAGCTGGACGCGCAGGAGATGAGCGAGCTGTTGACGCTCCTTTACTACCCCGAGGCGAAGCTGTTGCAACTCTCCCAGCGCGGGGCGATCAGCGCGCAGTGGTACGTGCGGCGTGCGGGGCAGCTGATACGGCTTGGGCGGCTGCTGTCCTCCAAATATACGCGAAGCAAGGTGCGCAAGGCCATGCAGCCCGCCTATGCCTACATCATGGACGAGCTGCTGCACGCTCAGCCCGATGAGGACGACAACCAGCTCGTCTACCACCAGAAGATTTTGGACACGCTGATCGGCATCGGCGGCGGGGACGAGTTCATCCTCTCGCTGTGCGCGCTGGCCAAGCGGCTGGCAGTGGACAGGCTGCACATTGTGGGCGACATCTTCGACCGCGGCCCGCGTGCGGACAGCATTCTGGATCTGCTGGCGGGCCACCACGCCGTGGATGTGCAGTGGGGCAACCACGACGCGCTGTGGATGGGCGCCGCGTGCGGCAGCCAGGTGTGCATCGCGGCGGTCGTGCGCGGCTGCCTGCAATACGGCAACATGGAGATTCTGGAAACGGGTTATGGCATCAGCCTGCGGGCGTTGAGCCTGTTTGCCCAGCGCGCCTACCCCATGCTGCCGCTGGACGCGGCGCAGGCACACGCGGCAGCGGTGCTGATGATCAAGCTGGAGGGCCAGCTGATACGGCGGCGGCCCGAATACGGCATGGACGCGCGGCTGCTGCTGGAGCACGTGGCGGGCGGACAGGAAAGCATTTGGCTGGAGGGCGCGGCGCGGCCTGTGCGGCCCCTGCCGCTGCCCACCGTGGACCCCGCCGACCCCTACGCCTTGCGCGCGGACGAGCAGGCACTGATGCAGGAGTTCAGCGCCGCGTTTGCGCAAAGCGAGCGGCTGCACCGGCACATCGCCTTCCTCTACCGGCAGGGCAGCCTGTGCCGCGTGGAAAACGGCAACCTGCTGCTGCACGGCTGCGTGCCCATGACAGAGGGCGGTGCGCTGGCCCACGCCCCGTTTGCGCACGGCACGTGCGCGGGGCCCGCCATGATGCGCCACCATGAGCAACTGGCGCGGCGGGCCTACTTTCAGCGCGACCCCGCCGCGGTGGATTTCATGTGGTACCTGAGCACGGCGGAGCGTTCGCCCCTGTGCGGGCGGCGGCTGCGCACGTTTGAGCGCCTGTTTGTTACCGACCCCGCCTGCTGGCACGAGGAGCCCGACCCCTACTACCGCCACTGCGAAACGCCCGAGGGCTGCGCCCGCGTGCTGCGTGCCTTCGGCCTGAACGAAACCGAGGGGCACATCGTGAACGGGCACACGCCGGTGCTGGCCAGCCATGGCGAGAGCCCCGTGAAGGCGGGCGGGCGGATGATCGTGATCGACGGGGGCTTTTGCCGCGCCATGCAGGAGAAGACGGGCATTGCGGGCTATACGCTGATCGCCAACAGTCACGGCATGCGCATCGTTGCGCACAGGCCCTTCACAAGCATTGCGGACGCGCTGCTATCCAACAGCGACATCTCCGCGGAGTTGCAGGCCACGCTGCCTTTTCCCCGCCGCATGATGGTGGGCGACACCGACAACGGCCACCGCCTACTGCGCCGCATTCAAGTGCTGGAAGAGCTGCTGGGGCTCTACCAGAGCGGCTGGGTGCACGGCAAGGGGCAGTAATACTTCTTCAAATCCTGAATGCGCCATAGATCGCGGTTTTGTACGATGGCTAGGAGCGGGGGCAACGCGTAGCGGTGCTACATGGCGTTTTCGCGACGAAGCCAGCGGGATCAAATCGCCGTGAGATTGAAGGGTTTATGGTTTGAAAGAGTAGAAGGTATCGAAATAGTAAACGGCTGGACGGGTCGCCGAGCGGCTGGCGCTACGGCCCACGGCAACCGGAATGCATTGAAATAATCCGATTTTGGGTATTGCAATTTCGGCTGTTGGTTGCTATAATTATCAGGCTGATTCGGAAAGCAAGCCGGATGGCATGGGGGCTCGTAGCTCAGCTGGATAGAGTGTTTGACTACGAATCAAAAGGTCGTGGGTTCGAATCCCGCCGGGCTCACCAAGGAAACCCGCCTGAAATAAGGATTTCAGGCGGGTTTTGCTTTGCGGAAAGTGCGCCATAGAGGGCATATTTGCGGGTTTGACTGATGTCTGTCGGTCAAAAGGTCAGGCAAACATGGTATTGAACCGGGCTCATATCGTTGATCGAAAGGATGGGCTGCTATCCGGCCCTGTGAGGCGCTATGCCGCACCGCGTGCGTAGCCCTGCGCCTGCACAAGTCCCGGCTTCCGCAGCCAAGCCACCCGCATCGCGGTGCGCAACATACCCTACTATGCTGACATCAACGGCAAACCACACACCGGGCTTCAGCGCCATAATACTGACCTTCCAAATGCCTTGTTAGAAACCATTGCATCCTTTCGAGTATTTTTGCCTTTTACTCATGACACTTCATCCGTCCGTTCTCCTGGTTGATGCAGCATTGCCGATATTCAATGACGTAAAGCTGGGTACCTCATGAAAATTGATCCAATGTCAATCATGAATAATCAAAGATTGTTGCCCATCAGCCGCAAGATTGTTGGCAAATTCACCCGGCGGAAGGTATTGCCGTGCGCTGTGCGGACGGTACTCTTTGCAATCATTCACGATATTACCGGCTTAACCTTGCGTCGTTTCAATAAACACGCCCCACGTATGCGGTTGTACCGCTGTCGAGTGCAGTTTGCAGCCCTATGACGGATGTGTTTTGTTCGCGCAAGCCTTTGCAGCTGCCATCATGCGCGCCGGTGCACGCTGCCGCGCAGCATCAGCGCAGGCTCATAGACATGTTGCGCGCGTTTCTTGCTGGCGCGGCCCTCGATGTACGTAATCAGGCTTTCCGCCATTTCGCGGCCCATTTCCACGGTGGGCACATGTACGGTGGACAGGGGAACCTCCAGCACATTGCAAAACGGTACGTTGTCGCAACCGATCACGCTGATATCCTGCGGTATGGACAGCCCGTACTGGTGCGCGCTGCGGTAAAGGGCGAACGCCATTTCGTCATTGAAGGCAAACACCGCGGTGGCCCGCTGCCCCAACAGGTAACTGAGCGCGGGGTCCGCGCCCGCTGTTGAGTAGTCGCCATAAAAGACCAGCTTGGGGTCATACGTCAGACCGCTTTCCGCCAGCGCGTCGCAGTAGCCGCGCAAGCGCTGCTCACTCACGCGGTAATTGGCGGGGCCGCTCACGCAGCCGATGACCTGATGTCCGCTGTCGATCAGGTGTTTGGTGGCAATGTAGCCCGCGCGGTAGAAATCAAACATCACATCCATGCCGGCGCATGTCAGCCCCACATCGTCATTGCAGATGATGGGTACGCCCGCGCCGTTGAGAAAATCCCGCATGCGAAAAAACGCCTCGTCCGGGTTAAGGAATATTGGTTGCGCATACAGGATACCCTCCACACCCAGGCCAATGAGCTCGCTGGATATGCGGCCCGTGTCCATGCTCTTGTCGTCCAGCACATGACAGATCAGCGTGTAGCCACGGCTTTGCAATACTTCCTCGATCGCCATGAACAGCGCGGCAATATGCGTGTTGCGCAGGTCGCTCATCAGCACCCCCACCAGCTTGGTACGGCGGGTGGCAAGGCTGACAGCCGCACGGTTGGGCGTATAGTTCAGTTTGGCGGCCGTTTCCAGGATGCGCGCGGTCATCTCTGCCGAAACACGGCCCTTTTTTCCGGATAGGGCGAGCGATACGGTTGCTGTCGAAACGCCGCATACCTGTGCGATGTCCTTAATGGTGGAATTCATGATGTAAAAACCCTCTCTGCTCGTATGCATTCAGTATAGGGCGCGCGTCGCCCGCCGTCAACGTCTATCGGTTCCGCGCAAGTTAAACGGATAACCTTTGAATAGATTTCGCGCAAAGCTTTCATTTTCCTTCCTCTTGGAAAACATAAATTTATCTGCAAAAATGCTTGAAAACTGCGCCTTATGGTGCTATAATAGCCACATCACAAATGCGAGCGGATGGCAATCAGGGATGCGGCGGATATGGTGTCTGACATTAACCGCTTAACTAACCGGGATGCTTTTCTGTGGTTTTTCGCTCGGACAGGAGGGCCGGTATGGCCGAGAACGACGTGATCGTTACGCTGAAAGACATCCGCAAGGAGTTTCCAGGTGTGGTGGCGCTCAACCAAGTGAACGTAACCCTGCGTACAGGACGCGTTCATGCGCTGGTTGGCGAAAACGGCGCGGGCAAATCCACGCTGATGAAAATCCTATCGGGCGCTTACGCCAATTATGACGGCGAGATCCTGCTGGACGGGGAGCCTGTGCGCTTTGCGCACGAGCGTGACGCGCTCAACAGGGGCATTTCCATCGTGCCGCAGGAGCTGAACCCGATTCCGGAAATGACCATTGCGGAGAATATCTTTTTGGGCCGCGAACCACAAAAGCGCAAGGGGATCGTGAACATCAGGGAGCGCAGCCGCCTGACCGGCGAGTTGCTCGCCATGCTTGGGCTGGACTATGACCCCGAAACCAAAATGTGGGCGTTGAGCGTTGCCCAGCGCCAGATGGTGGAGATCATCAAGGCAATCTCGCGCAACAGCCGCGTAATCATCCTGGACGAACCCACCTCCGCGCTAACGGGGGTGGAAACCAGCTACCTGTTCCGGCAGATGACGCTGCTCAAGCAAAAGAACATCGCGCTGGTGTTCATTTCCCATAAGCTGGACGAAGTTTATGCCATCTGCGACGATGTGACCGTGCTGCGCGATGGCGAGATGATTTCCACCGGCCTGCTTTCAGACGTCACGCAGGCGCAGCTGATCGCCATGATGGTCGGGCGCGAGGTCAAGGATATCTACCCGCCGCTGCCGCCCGCAGGCGCCGAGCCCCTGCTTCAAGTCAAGAACCTGAGCAGCCGCGGCGTGTTCGACGGTGTCAGTTTTGACATCAAAAAGGGCGAAATCGTAGGCTTTGCGGGCATGATGGGCGCGGGCCGCAGTGAAATCGCGCGCGCCATTTTCGGGCTGGACACGCACGACGGCGGCATCATTTCCATCGAAGGCAAACCCGTGCGTATCAAGAGCCCCCGCGACGCCATCAAAAACGGCATCGCCATGGTTACCGAAGATCGCGCCACCTACGGTTTCGTGCGTGTGCGCAGCATCCGTGACAACATCGTGCTGCCCAATACCGACCTGTTTGCCCGGCGCGGCATCCTGAAGAGCAAGGTCATTCGCGCCAGCGTAACGGAAATCTGCCGCAAGCTCTCCGTCAAGGCCGCGGGTATTGACACCCTTGCGGGCACACTGTCGGGTGGCAATCAGCAAAAAGTGGTGTTGAGCAAGTGGCTGGTGCGCAAAGTCAAGCTGCTCATTTTGGATGAACCCACACGCGGCATCGACATCGGCGCCAAGCAGGAGATATACCGCCTAATTGCGGCGTTGGCTGCCGAGGGCATCGGTGTGTTGTTGATCGCATCCGAAATGCCCGAAGTGTTATCCATGAGCCACCGCGTCATCATCGTTACCGACGGGCGCATCATCGGCGAACTCAAACACGCCCAAGCCACACAGGACAAAGTGATGAAAATGATCGTGGAGGGCAGGAAGCAACATGAATCGTGAAAAGCAACCGCTCAGCATCGCATCAATTTACCGCAAGTACGGCATCTTTCTGATTTTGGTGCTGCTGTTTGTAACCTCAGCCCTCATCAACGGCAACTTTCTCAAGCCGCAGAACCTGATCAACATCATGAAGCAGATCAGCGTGGTCACCATCATCGCCTGCGGCGAAACCATGTTGATTGTATCCGGTATGATCGACCTGTCCGCCGGGATGGTTTGCACCATGAGCGCATGCTTTGCGGCCGGTGTGCTGGCCGCAACGGGCAGCATCACCCTTGCGTTTGTGGTAGGCATCGGGCTGGGCATGGCAGCCGGCTGGCTCAACGGCTTCCTGATTACGCGTTACAAGCTTCAGCCCTTCATCGCTACGCTCGCCATGACCAACATCGCCCAAGGGATCACGCAGATTTACACGAACGGGCAGGCTGTCGGCGGCGTGGAGAAAATCCGCTTTCTGGGGCAGGGCAATATCATTGGCATACCCATGCCGGTTATCGTCATGCTGCTTGCGGTCGCCGCCATCGCATACATGATGAAGTATACCACGCTGGGCGTGCACATCTACGCCATCGGCGGCAATGAGAAGGCAACCATCGCCAGCGGCATCAACACCAACCGTTCCAAGCGTATCATCTTTACCCTCAGCGGCGCGCTGGTGGGCTTGGCGGGCGTCGTACTGATGGCACGCCTGATGAGCGGCCAGCCCAGCGTAGGCGCGGGGTATGAGTTTGACGCCATCACGGCGGTCATCGTCGGCGGCACCAGCTTCTCCGGCGGTATCGGAACCGTGACCGGCGCGCTGATTGGTTCGATCATCGTTGGCTTGATCAACAATATCCTCAACCTCCTGCATGTTTCCACGCAATACCAGCTGATCGTCAAGGGCCTGCTGATCGCGGGCGCGGTGATCATCGACGTCAAAACCAAGGAGAACAAGAAGGCCGCCTGAGGCGTGCCGGTCTTGCGCGGGGCGCTGCGTCGCAAGCGTCCGCAATGTGAGCTGAACAGCGCGTGTGCCGCTGTAGCTAATACTTTTGGAGGTGTAACACCATGAAAAAGGGAACCAGACTTTTCGCCATCCTGCTGCTCCTGTGCTTGCTGATGGGCATTGGCTCCGCCGTTGCGGAGGACAAGTTTGTCGTTGGCTTCGCCAACAACAACGACGTGTACGACTATTGCGCCAAGTTCCGTGATTACCTGAAAGCCGAGTGCGAGGCGCTGGGCATGCAAGTGATCGTGACCGATGCCGGTGGCGATACCAACGTGCAAAACGGCCAGATCGACGACATGATCGTGCAGGATTGCAAGGTGATCTCGGCCATCAGCAACGACCTGGACGGTTCCGTGCCCGCACTGGAGGCCGCCCGCGCCGCCGGTCTGCCGTATGTGAGCTTCCTGACCACCGTCCGCAATGCCAACGATTATGACAAGTTCATCTACATCGGCTCGCAGAACTACGACGCCGGCGCCATCCAGGGCGAGTTCCTTGCCGCCGCCCTGCCGGAGAACGCCAAGATCATCTACTTCACCGGCGCGCCCAACGATCAGCAGTACATCGACCGCAAGGCGGGCCTGATGGACAAGCTGGCCGCCCGTACCGACGTGACCGTGCTGGCCGAGTACAACGTGGAAAACAAGAAGGACCTTGGCATGAGCACCACCGAAGACTGCCTGCAGGCCTTTGAGCATTTTGACGCCATCGTGTGCCAGAATGACGATTCCGCGCTGGGCGCTGTGGAAGCCCTCAAGTCCGCCGGCAAGCTGGAAGGCATTATCACCGTGGGTCTGGACGGTTCCGCCGGCGCGCTGGAGAGCATTGCCGCGGGCGAGCTGACCATGAGCGTGCTCCAGGATGCCAAGGCGCAGGCCAAGGCCGGTGCCGATGTGTTCGCGCAGATCCGCGATGGCGTTGATCCCGCCACCATCGCAGATGTGTTCGTACCCTTTGCCGCCATCACCAAGGCCAACGTGGCCGATTTCATGGCGAAGTAAGCATCGGCGATACACACACGCGCCGACGGCGGCGTAACGCAGCGTGCCAGAACGCGCCGCAACCCCGCGGCAGGCGCTCCGCACTGCCGGTGCGTGTGTGATAGCCCAGTACAGTCGCATCCGACCCGGCAAGGCAGGGTTTGACATGTAGGCGGTACACTCCTTCTGGTCCGTCCCGGGGGGCGCGCGTACCCGTCCCCCGGGACATTTATCCGCAGCCGCCAGTTACGAGTTTCGACCTTTCGCGCATGCACCGGCAGGCGCCAAAGGTTGGCACTTGCATCCACGGTCACGGCTGTTTTTTCAAATGTCCGGCCCATCGCAAAGGGGGGTTCGCCATGCCGCTAGCCATCGTGATTGACAGCGACGCTTATAACGAGATGGACGACCAGTTCGCAATCGCCTATGCGCTGTGCCGCCCCGGGCAGCTTGCGGTGCAGGCGCTGCTGGCCGCGCCCTTCCTCAACGAGCGGGTAAACTCGCCCGCAGACGGTATGGCCAGAAGCCTGACGGAGATGCGGCGCATACGCGACCTTTGCAACAGCCAAGTGCCGCTGTTCGGCGGTTCTGCCAGCTACCTTCCCCCTGACGGCGGTCATGTGGAAAGCCCGGCGTGCGACGAGCTGATACGCCTTGCCATGGCAGTGCCGCAAGGCAGGCGGCTGTATGTGGCGGCCATCGCCGCGCTAACAAACGTCGCCTCCGCGCTGCTGAAAGCACCGCAAATCAAAGATCGCATCGCGGTGTACTGGCTGGGCGGCAACGCGAGGGATTTTGCGGATCAAAACGAGTTCAACCTGCGGCAGGACCGCCGCGCCGCACAAGTCGTGTTCGACAGCGGCGCGCCGGTCGTATGGTTCCCCTGCCGGGGCGTCAGCAGCCACCTGAGCCTGAGCCTCTGGGAAGCCATCCACTGGATGCAGGGCAAAAACCAGCTGGCGGATGCGCTGGTGCAACTCATGCGGCAAAACTGCACCACGGGCATGGGGCAAAGCCGCATACTGTGGGATATGGCCCCCATCGCGGCGCTATGCAACCCGCAGTGCATTCGATCTGTGCCCGTGCCCGCGCCCCTCATCACGGAATGGTGTATGCACTTTGCGCCGGAACGCCACAGCGTGGACTATGTGCAGATGATCATGCGCGATCAGGTATTTGCGGATTTCTTTGCCGCCATCGGCGATTTTTCGCCTGACGTTCAACCGATACAAAGGTAATCCCTTACCTTGCCGGGTTATGGACAGGCGGCACAGCACACTGACGAAATGAGGAACGTTTCCATGAAAACCTACCGGGACCCGTCCGCAAGTGTGGACGTGCGCGTGAATGACCTGATGGCACGCATGAGCTTTGAGCAGAAGATCGACCAGATTACGTGCCTTGTGACCATCACGCCGGATATTCCCGATTTTCGGCAGTATGTCCCCAACGGGATCGGCAACGTCGGTGCTTTCACGGTCGCCAGCGACGCGCAACAGATTGCGGAATATGCATACCGGCTGCAAACGTTTCTCGTGGAGGAGACCCAACTGGGCATCCCAGCGCTGATTCACTGCGAAGCGGCGGCGGGCGCGCAGTTTACCGAGGCCAATGTGTTCCCGTCCGCAATCGCACAGGGCTCCACCTTCGACCCGGAAAAGATTGGCCGTATGGCCGCGCTCATCAAGGAACAGATGTATGCCGTGGGCTTCCGGCAGGCGCTCAGCCCCGTGTTTGATATCGCGCGGGATGCGCGCTGGGGCCGCATCACGGAAACATACGGTGAGGACCCCACCCTCACCGCGGCGATGGGCAGCGCCTTTGTGCGGGGGCTTCAGGATATGCATGACCGCACGCGCGGCATCGCGGCCACCGCCAAGCACTATGTGGGCCACGGCGTTACGGAGGGCGGCCTGAACATGGGCCGCAATCTGGTGACCGAGCGCGAGCTGGAGGAGGTACACTGCAAGCCTTTTCAGGCGGCCATCAGCGAGGGAGGCCTGATGGGCGTGATGAACAGCTATTGTTCGATGAACGGCGAACCCGTAGCCTGCTCGCGCAAGCTGCTGACCGAACTGCTGCGTGACCGCATGGGTTTCACGGGCATGGTCGTTTCGGACTATATCAGCATCGACCGCATTGTGGATCCGTTCTGCGTGGCGTCCACCTATACCCAGGCGGGCGTCAAGGCGCTCAAGGCCGGTTTGGATGTAGAGTATCCGCGCCCCAAAGGCTATACGTACGAACTGCGCAGTGCCGTGGAGCGCGGCGAAATCGACATTCAGACCATCGATCAGGCCGTGCGGCGGGTGCTCACCGCCAAGTTCGCATTGGGGCTGTTTGAGCAGCCCTACCCTGACCGCGAGATGCTTTCGCGCGTGCTGCACACACAGGCGGCAGACGAGCTGAACTTTGCCATGGCCGCCGAGGCGGTTACACTGCTGAAAAACGAACGCAACCTGCTTCCGCTTTCCCGGCAGGTGGCAAAGATCGCGGTGATCGGCCCGCACGCGGACAGTGTTCGCAGCTATTTTGCGCCTTTCAGCTACCCCGCCGCGCTGGATATGACCATGAGCCGCGAGGAGGACGGGCAGGGCTGGGAGGAACCGGGCCTGATTATCTACGATATCACGCAGCAATATGTGGGGCAGATCCGCGAAACCTCGCCGCGTGTGGAAAAGCGGATCCGCAACGATTTCCCGAATGCCCGGCCGCTGTGGCGGGCCATTGCCGAACGCGTACCCCAAGCGAAGGTCACGGTTGCCAAGGGCATCAATTACGCGGGCACGGACATGGGCGGCATAGACGAGGCTTTGGCCGTAGCCGCCGACGCGGATGTGGTGATTGTGACGCTCGGCGGCAAGAACGGATGGGGCGCGACCTCCACCGTCGGCGAGGGTGTGGACGCCACGGACATCGACCTGCCCGGTGCGCAGGAGTCCTTTGCGCGCGCTGTGTTCGGGCTGCATAAGCCCACCGTGGTTATCCATTTCGACGGCAGGCCGCTGTCCAACGAATATGTTGCATCGCATTTTGACGCGATATTGGAAGCCTGGCAGCTGGGCGAGTTTGGCGGGCAGGCGCTGGCGGCGGTTCTGTTTGGCGATGTGAACCCCTCGGGCAGGCTGCCTGTGACCGCGGCGCGCAATGCGGGCCAGCTTCCGGTTTACTATGCGCTGCCGCGCGGCAGCGGCTATGTGAGCGCGGGCCATACGGGGATGATCCGCAACGCGAACGGTTATATCAACGATACAGCCAAGCCGCTTTTCTGCTTCGGGCACGGTCTGAGTTACACGCGCTTTGCCTACCTTTCACTGACGCTTTCCACGCATGAGCTATCCGCCGATGGCCGCGTGACCGTTACCGTTACGCTTCAAAACACGGGCGAGCGCGACGGCGACGAGGTTGTCCAACTGTATGCGACAGACACCGTCGCTTCGATGGTGCGCCCTACGCTGGAGCTGCTTGGTTTTAAGCGCGTGGCTGTGAGAGCGAAGGAAACGGTTGCCGTGACGTTTGAAGTGGAAGCCAGCCAGCTGGCGTTTTTGGATGTGAACATGAACTGGCTTGTGGAGGCGGGCGAGTATGTGCTCAAGGCTGGCGGCGCGTCGGACCGCATTGAACAGACAGCCGCCTTTGTGATACGGGACAGCAAAGTGATCGACGGACGGTCACGCGCTTTTTACGCCAGAACAATCGATTGAGCGGCAGTAAGCTTGGCGTCCAAGCCGTTTGGCGGGCTTTGGCCAGCCAAACGCACAGGCCAGCCGCATGGGCACGGCACGCCCGCGCAACAGCAACGCCATACCATTTCAAACGGACGGACAGGTGATTTGCATGAAATTTACCGACGGTTTCTGGGTGCTCAAGCCGGGCGTAACGCTGACAAACTGCCGCGAGGTGCAGGACGCCCGCTGGGAAGAAGACGGCTATGCCGTCTACTGTTCCCATGTGCCGGTGCACGACCGGGGCATGATACTCAATGCCCCGCTGCTCACGCTCACGTTCCGCGCGCCGCGGGCGGGCATATTGTCGCTCACGCTGGCGCATTTTCAGGGCGGCGCGGGCAAAGCGCCCGCGTTTGAGCTGTTTGAAGAGCCTGCCGCTATGGACATAACAGAGGGGCCCGACGCCATCACCGTCACATCGGGCGATTTGCGCGCCGTGGTCACGCGCAAGCCCTTCAGCCTCGCCTTCTTTGAGAACGGCGTGCGCCTGACCGGCCTTGGCGAGCGCCACATGGGCCATGCCAAAACGCCGGAGGGCGCGTTCATGCGCGTTAAGCTGGACGTGGGCGTGGGCGAGAAGCTCTACGGGCTGGGCGAGCGCTTCACCCCGTTTGTCAAAAACGGGCAGGCGGTGGATATCTGGAACGAGGACGGCGGCACCGCGTCGGAGCTGGCCTACAAGAACATCCCCTTGTATGTGAGCAACAGCGGCTACGGCGTGTTTGTCAACAGCACGGGCAAAGTGAGCTATGAGCTCTGCTGCGAAGCCGTGCAGAGCGCGCAGTTTTCGCTGGCGGGCGAAACGCTCACGTTCATGGTGATCGGCGGCGGCTCGATGAAAGGCGTGATTGAGCGCTATACGGCGCTGACGGGCCGCCCCGCGCTGCCGCCCGCGTGGAGTTTCGGGCTGTGGCTTACCACGTCGTTCACCACCGAATACAACGAGGAAACCATCCTCGCCTTCGTGGACGGCATGGCGGCGCGCGGCATCCCGCTGCATGTGTTCCATTTTGACTGCTTCTGGATGAAGGGCTACGAGTGGTGCAACATGGACTGGGACCGCGCGATGTTCCCCGACCCCGAGGGGCTGCTGCGCAGGCTGCATGAACGCGGACTGAAAACCTGCCTGTGGATCAACCCCTACATCGCGCAGAAATCGCCGCTGTTCAAAGTAGCGATGGCGGCGGGCTATCTGCTGAAACGCCCGAACGGCGACGTGTGGCAGTGGGATATGTGGCAGGCGGGCATGGGTATCGTGGACTTTGCCAACCCCGCGGCCTGCGCGTGGTTTCAGGGGCTGCTCAAGCGCCTGCTGGACATGGGCGTGGAC
>Ga0351880_1047_pt1 | contig 37348 bp, 47 predicted proteins | sample BONcelFGM3001E13_FD_206766 | JGI IMG/M metagenome (GOLD analysis project Ga0351880, IMG submission 206766) | Enriched cells from coal bed in the Powder River Basin, Montana, United States - BONCAT cells FGM rep3 HSBNCT.FGM.300.1.E13 ...
ACGCTCCGCCCGCATTACCAAATGCTAGGCGAAGCAAGTTATTCAATTCCTAGGGGGCGCTACCACCTCATGACAGGCAGCAGCGCCCCGGTGCGTCAGACCGCCTTACCGCCGTGACGGTAGGGGCGGGTGCGGTTATACGCATGCTTAAGCCGGATGCACTCCGCAAGCGACGTGTTGCTGTTGCGGGTGATGTAGTCGCTGATCAGCAGGATGCACTCGGCGAAGTAGCTCTCGGTGTTGCGGTCGGCCTTGTCCGGGGTGACCCGGTACTCTACGTGCGCGCAGGAAACGACCTCGTGCAGGTAGGCAAGCAGATCGGCGAAGGACGTGTTGGCGTTCTCCTGGCGCAGGAATGACCGGGCATAGCTGTTCATCAGGGCAGGCGTGTGCTCCATGGCGGTAGCGATATCCAGCTGCTCGTGGCCACAGATGTCCAACATCCGGATGACCGCGTCCGCCAGCTCAATGGCGATGCCTTCCGGCTTGCCGGTGTCGTGTACGCACGGGTCACCGGCATCCGCCGCGTCGATCGTGCACTCCGGGCACGCAAGCCCGCTGAAGGTTGCATCGGTACAGACAAGGCCGATTGCGCAACCGGAATAGACCAATGGGCGATGGTCGCGGTAGGCTTCCCAAGCCTCGGAAAGCTCGGCGTGGATATTGGTGAGCACGGAGGTCATGGAGGGCGCTGATTCGTACCAGCCGTGATCGACGGTGTTCTGGTGCATTTCCTCCGCCAGCCGGTTCCAGTCGGGGCGGGCATTGACTACCGGGGCTTCAATCATCGGCTGATCCATAGTTTGCCTCCTCCGCTACACCGCTGTAGCGTTCATCGTTGAGGTCTTGCAGGTGCAGGTAGTTGTTGAGCTTTGCGGCCTGCCGCGCCATGTCACGGAGCCACTCGCAGGCGTTATCCTGCGCCCAGTCCATGCGCGCGGGCAGCAGGGCGATCAGCTGAAATCCGTTCTTCACGATGACCACAGGCTTGCCGCCGACCATGCGCGCGTGATAGGTCGCGGTCTTTCCGCTGTCCACGATGGGTTTACGGTCATCCTCCCGCACGCATAGCAGCCCGTGCGGGGTATAGATCGGCCTGAGCGTGATGCCGTTCACGCTCACCAGCATGTCGGTCATGGTCGCGTCCTGATCGCCTTCCTGATTGTCTGCAAGGAAGTCGGCGAACAGATGCGCGTTGACCTGTGAAACGTTGTACAGTGCGCGCTCGCCGACCGGCACATCCAGCACGGCGAACACCGTCTCCTCGCTGAGCAGCGGAAACCCGTCCAGCGGGTAGATCGCGCCGTCCGCGCTGATGTGCTGGCGTTCATCGCCATTGATGAGTGTCAGCCCCTGCGCGTCCTTTACCAGCTTTGCCACAGCCTTGATTTTCACAGCCGGTTCGCCCTCCTCATTTCAGCCGCGGCGCTGCGCGGCGGTTCCAGTATCAGTTGCATGGTGTCCGCAGGGCTGACCCCGTAACGGTCACAGAGGTAACCCCAAAGGTTGTAGGTGCATTCCGAGCGAGCGATGATCAGCATGCCGGGTTTCATGAGTTGAGCCGTGTTCCGGGGAGGCGCGCTTTGCCTGATGGGTCTACGCATCCTGATCGCCCTCCTGTACGCCCGGCAGCAGCTCGGCCATCTTGTCCATAGCCTTGCGCAACGCCTCGGCATACTTGTTCTGGTTTTCCGGCGACATCTGCCCGATGGCCTCGGTCAGCTTCTTGAACTGGCCGGTGAACTGGTCATAGAGGATGCGGAACGTATACTCCGCGCCTTCGCGCTTGAGCGCCTCGGCGGCAGCAGCATCATTCGCCTGACGCTGGCGCTCTTTCTCGCGCAGCGCTTCCAGCTCATCCTGCACCTCAGGCGGGATCACCTGCACGACCGTGGCCGCCACTTCCGCAAGCGCTTGCGGTTCTTTGATTTCCGTTTGCCGGTCACGGAAAGCCTTGAGCTCATCCTCCAAGCGCTGGGCTTGCTTTTCGGCGGTTTCCGCCTTTTTCTTGGCGTCGGCGGCCTCGCGAGCAGCGCGGTCGGCCTTCTCCTGGGCGGCCTTGGCGTCGCGCTCCGCCCGCTCGCGCGCTTTGCGGTCATCCCCGGCACGGCCCTCGGCTTGTTCTTTGGCGCTTTCGGCAACGGCGACCGCGCCCTCCTCGCCCAGCAGGCTGTCAATGGTCTGCTGGCGGTCGGTGCTCTCGCGCCTGTACTTATCCACCAGCTCCTGCAGCTCGCGGGTGCTCAGCTCTGCCACATCGTTCTGCTCGAGCAGCTCCGCGCGTTCCACCACCGGCAGGCCGATCAGTTGTACCGCCTGCGTGTAGTTGAGCTCCATGAGCGAGCCGAAGCTGCCCTTGGCGCTTTCCTCGGCGAGTCGAAGCAGGTTCTGGGCCGTGCGCTCGGAGTAGTCGACGTTGACGCGAAGCCACTCGCCCCACGCGCCGTAGGGCACAAGCGCCTTGGCCTCTTTCAGCCGTTTGCCGATTTCGACCGCCGCGCTGGTGGCGATGGTCTGCAGGGTCTTCCGGGCGGCCTCCTTGATACCGATGATCTCGGACGCTATGACGTCCGCCGTGCGAAGGACGGCGGGCGTGGAGGGATCAATGGCTGTGCTAGCAAGGGCGGGCGTGGGGTTGGTCTGTTCACTCATGCTGTTTTCCTTTCCGCCTTTGCGGCGCGCTTTTTGAAGTGTTTTTCAAACGCAGTCCAGAACTGCTCCAGCAGCGGTTCATCCTCTTTGGCGATATGGTTGTAGTTGCCGCGGCACTGCGCCCGCTTGCCAGTCGTGGTGAACTCGATCGTATACAGCGGGGTATCCGGTGCGTCGACGCGGCGCAGGCAACACAGCACGGTGTGCCCCTCGGCATAGCGACTGGCATAGCTGCCCACGCAGTGGTGCAGCGCGGTGCCCTCATTGACAACCTCCGCCGTGTCCGCCAGCGGGCGCAGTACCATGCCAAACGCACTGAAGTGGTACCGGTCGAGCGTGGTCAGGAACGCTTTGAGCTGTGCCGCCTTCTCCTCATCCTGCCGGATGCGGATGCGCTGGCTCAGCTCTGCGTGCTGGGCGGCAAAGTCTTTCGGGTAACGGTGCAGGTCGCTCTGCAGGTCCATGCCCAGCGCTTGCAGCTGGCCAAGGTAGTCGTGGTAGAGCGAGAGCTCGACCTTCCGGCGTTCGCAGTAGTTGAGCACACCGTTCATGTCCATGGACGGGTACCTCTTGGCGATGGAAGTGAACGCATTCTCATAGCGGGTCTCGTTCCAGCAGTTACTGCGATCAATCCATTCATAGACCGCCTCATAGCGCTCCATGGGCACGGTCAGGTGGTGCTCCGTCGCGAACCGGGCCATCTTCAGGAAGGTGTGGGTTACCGGGAGCTTCTTGGCGCGGATCTCCGACCATTGGGCTTGCGTGAGGCGCAGCACGTCGCGCGGGCCGTTGCCCCGCCGCTTGATCAGGTTGCCCGCCACGCGCGCGACCACAGCGTTGGCAAGGGCGGCATAGCCCATCTTGTAGAGGTACTCCAGCGTGGGGTAGGCAGCGAGGCGATCCAGCAGCGTGATCTGGTCTTCAAACCAGCGATGCACACCACTCTGCCTGAGGCTCGGGATGGCCAGCACGCGCTCGAAACTGGTACCCTTGATGGCTTCCTCAAACGCCTGCCGGTCGAGCACCGTGCGGTAGCTGGACCACGGCTTATAACCGCTGGTGCAGTTGCGCGTCCGGAACAAAACCGGGTTGACCTCCCACCGGCTCGCGTAGTAGTCACGCTGGAACCGAGCGCCGCCCTGCCCATAACGGATCACGCAGACCTCGGCGGGTGTGACCGTTACCGGAAGTTCATCCGTGCCATCCTGAAAACACGACTCGGTCAGATTGCGCCAGTCGGCTTTGATGTCATAGCCCACGCAAACGACCGTGTCGCTTTCCAGCAGGCTTTTGCGGTACTGGATCAGGAACACGGTTTCGAACAGGCTGGTGCGGGCATAGCGCAACCAACGGTACTGGATGGCGCGGCCGCAATGCGGGCAGGTGCCGGTTTCCTTGTGCGCTTCGCTGCCGACCGCAAGCCAAGTCAGGCAGGCAGTACAGTAACCGCGGCGGCAGCCGGGCTTGCCGGTGATCCAGATGTAATGTTGGAGCTGGTCAAGGGCATTCTGTCGGATGGTATCGGGCATGAGGGTTCCGACATGGCGCAGGGCTTCCTCCCATTTCATGGTTGCCATACCGTCAGCCTCCCATGAGGGCGTCCAGGTCGAGCGCGTCGGCAGCGGGCTTGGGAGCGCTGCCAGTAACGCCAGAGTCGGTCACGCCAAAGTAAGCGAGAGCGATACGCAGCCCTTCCTGATCGTCCACCACACCCCAGCCGACGTGCCCCTGCTTGCGGGCCACCTCCATGATCGCCTGCATGGCACCGGTCAGGGTCTTGCCGTCCACGACCTGCTCGGCTTGCGCTTTGTGAGCAAGCAGCCACTCGGTCAGCACCTCGCCCAGCACAGTCATGCTGTGCGCGGTCGCCGTTGCCATGCCGTCGCGGACGATATCAATCACCATGGGCATTGCCTTTTCCCTCCACTTCCGCAATCGCTTGCGTTTCTGTATTTTGCGTCCGCCCCTTGGGTGGGATGAACCGGCCGGGGTAGTCCTTGGGCAGCGGCGGGATGCGGGTGCCGCAATAGTCGTTTTCCGTGCAGGTGCCATACGGTGCACACTCGCGGCCCAGCAGCCGGTAGTACTGCGGTTTATAGAAATCGCAGCCCTTACAGATCTCGGAGGCCATTTCAGGCACCCCCCGCTGACAGGTAGTCGGCCATGATGAAGCCACCGGCCACGCGCGCCCAGCGGGTATCCTCGCAGGTGAGGAAGGCCAACACTTCGACCTGCTTTCCCTTGCGGAGCTTCTGGACGGTGTCAGCCTCGACGCTGGGGAGGGCGCGCACGCGGAGCTTGTCAACGCTGGAGGTGCAGGCAATTGGCGTGTCCGGCAGGGCGTCGCACAGGAACTCCACGCGGCAGTAGCCGGAATCACCGGCACGGGCGACTTCCGCCCAGCCATCCGCGTGGATGGCGTACACCTGCAAGGCCTCGCCGCGTTCCATGCGGATGACCACGGTGGCGTGAGCCTCGGGGCGCTCGCGGATTTTGAGATAACTGCCTGTGTCCACCAGCACGTACTTGGTGCTGGGCGCTTCCTCCGCCGTGGCGGTAGTGAGCAGCACCAAGGCGAACACCAGCGCCAGCAACAGGGCGGTCAGGGCGAGCGCCTTGTCCGTGAACAGGGGGAGGATGCGCTCCATGAGGGAGCGGCGGGGGCGCTTGGAATGCTTCATATCTCGGCCTCCTTTGGCGGGCTGATGCGAAAATGGCTTGATTCGATGTGCCGGGTGGAGGAATCGAACCTCCGTCGCCTGTCCCGGCATGTTGCCCGCAAGTGTTGCTCCTGCGGGCGTGCCCCATGAGGGTACCTTCTGACCGTGCGTCACTCGGCAGGTTCCCGCGCGACGGGAGGGGACGCGCTGCGCTTATAGCGCGGGGCTGGTACGGGCGGCGGGATTCGAACCCGCAACAAACGGACGGAGTGGGTACCGTCCGGCGCTCTGCCGTTGAGCTACGTCCGCATGGAGCGGTGCCGACACCATATCGGCGGCGGCACCGCGATGGCTCACAGGCGGCAGGCTTACGCACCCAGCATCGGCAGTACTTTCTCGGCGACCCGCTCAAGCAACCCGGTCGTGCTGGTTTTCTGCAGGCTTTGCTCAAGGGCGGCATATGCGTTTACGCATGTCGCCATCGATTCGGACAAAGAGCAGATCACGCGGTAGAGCGGCGCAGGGTCTATGGCCTCGCGGGTAGTGGTGTGGGCCTTTTCACTGGCGTGAACGATCAGCTCCATCTGCGCCAGCAGCAGCTGCTTTGCCACCTCGCCCGGCTCGGTGATCGCCTCCGCCGTGACCGTGGCGAAAGGGTAGTCCACACCGCTGGCTTCGATGGCGTCCATGAGGTCATCGCGGGATGCGCTGACGGGATAGTCAATGCCGTTCCGATCGCAGAAGTCGGTCAGCTGCTCGTGTGTCCAGTTGTCGATCACAGTTTCATCCGGGGTTGCCAGGCGCGCACCTACGGGTGCCTCGTGCGCTTCATGGTCAAGGCCGTTTTGCATGGGGGTTCCTCCTTTGGTTTTTTGCGGCTTCCCGCGACCCCCACAGGGGGTTTCGGCCGATTGCCGGTCGGCGCTCATCGGGCGGGGAGGATAATCGTTACGAGGTCGAGCCGGTTACTACGACCTCGCCACCTTGGCCTCCACAGGCCGGGGCTTGGGCTTGCGCCGCGGTATATGCCCGTCAGGCGTCAGGGAGCTTTCACCAAGCCACTTCATGGGCTTCCGCCGCTGCGGCGGCATCGGTTCCGGCCTGATGAACTCCTGCTTCTTCGTGCGCTCGTTGATGAACCGGTCCAGCTCTTTCTTCTGAATCATCCAGGTTGCCCGCTTGCTGCCGGTGCCCAGGTTGGTGGCCGCGATCATGCCGTGGTCGATATAGGTGCGGATGGTGGTCGCACTCACGCCCATGTATTCGGCTGCCTCGGGAATGGTCATCAAGCCGGATGCTGTCATGGGTTTACCTCCCTTCCGGTGTGGCGCTATCGGTGCTTTCCAGCCGCTGCAGGGTATCGCACAGCGCGGCGATTGCGTCTTTGATTTCTTTGGTGTAGGCATTTTTCAGTTGGATATCGTCAATGGTTCCGTCCAGCGCGTCGCGCTCCACGCGGTCGTGCATGCGCATGACGTCCTCCATTTCAAAGCGGCTGCGGGCGATGGACACCGGCAGCGACTGATCCACCGCTTCGAAATACCGCTTGCGGTAGCTTTCGTAGTTACTCAGCATCCAGCGGTGCCAGAGCATCACATCGCCGACTGCGCTGGCGAAGCGGTCCACATCGTCCGGCTCCGGCTGAACCTCGCCGTTTTCCCACCGGGCAATGGTGCTCTCCGATACGCCCAGCATGGTTGCCAGCTTCCAGCGCGGTATTTTCTTGCGCGATCTGGCGTTTTCAAGGTCGATATTGGTGCATTCCGGCAAGTTGCGTCGCCTCCCACTGTGTTATGCTGATGCCATGAAAGGGGCGTTGTGTATGGATTCCATCGTGCTGCGGGTGTCGGAGTTGAAAAAGCTGGCGGGTGAACTGTCCAAGGACGGGATGCAGTATGTACAGGTCGCGCTGCTGGAGGGCGATGTGGGGGAAGGGCTGCCACCCTCCGCCGCAATTACCGGGTTGCGGTCGGATAGGCCGTTTGAGCTGATCAACTACGATGAGCTGGATGGTGTGCCGGAAACAGAGGCGAACTTCGAGCTGATGTAGTTCAGCTCGCATCGCGCTTACCCAGCAGGTCGTCGACGGTGCAACAAAGCCATTTATCGATGATGTATGAATCAGGATGCTATGCTTTCACCCAATAGCGTATCGATGGTGCAGCCCAACGCAGATGCGATCGCACGTAGGCTGTCAAACGAGGGCTTACATGCGCCGGTCTCGATACGGGCTAGAGTTACGCGGTTGATACCGCTTTTATCCGCTAGTTGTTGCTGGGTAAGGTTGGCGGCTTTGCGCAGGTGTTTCAAGTTCAAATTACTCACCTCCATTGTTAAAATGTTCCATGCATGATAAAATGCAAAAAACGACGGGAGCGGAACAGGATGCTTGAAACAGAACTCATGACTGCGCTGGACTTTCTCTCGTTGCCCGAGAATATGAAAGTGGCAAGGAAACAATTTATTGAGCATTTTGGTGAGCAGACCCACCATCGGTTGAAAGCCGCAAATTACATCAAAACTTGCACGCTAGGCGATCCTTTTGGCGTTTGGATAGATGCAGTCACGATCACTGTACTTGGCACGCAGGTTTTACTTGCCACCAAGCAAAGCAATGAAGAGCAGGCGCAACATCGCGCCGAGGATTCCGCCAAGGAGGCCGCGAAGAAGGCAGAAGCCAAAGGATTGCGAAAAAATGATACGAGGCGTAGCTGGTGGCAGTTTGTGCTTGGGCTGTTTTTGGGATGGATACTCGGCGGCATTTTGCCTCAGGATGTCTGGAATACTATTCGAAACTGGTTTGGGATAGCTCATCCGTGATAGCTCCTTTCCGCTTGTCATCAATGTCGGATGCAAACGTAGCTATATGACTACATTCAGAATTATATAGCCATATAGCTACAATGTCAAGAATAAATGTAGCCATATGTTTATTTCTTTCCGTTGCGCATATGCTACAATTATTGAAATTGTCGTAGCTATAAGGAGGTGGTCGTTTGATTGAGTCAACCGGGCAGAGGATTAAAATGCTTCGAAAAAGGCTTAAACTGACCCAAGACCAACTCGCTGAAGCAGTCGGTGCAAATCGTGTTACGATTGCAAATTATGAGGCAGAGAAGTATAAACCGTCATCTGAAGCTCTTCTGAAAATCGCTGAGACTCTGAACGTCACAACAGACTATCTTCTCGGGGCAGAGCAAAATGAGTTGCCTGTAATATCTGATGACGATATCAAGTTCGCCCTCTTCGGCGTTGATCCAGCAAATATTACTGATGCACAGTTTGAGGAAGTCAAGCGCTTCGCGCAGTTTGTTAGAGAACAGAAAATGAAACAGAACGGCAGGTAAGCCGATCACCCTTCATCGGAGATATGATTGATGTCGACAGAAGAACTCCTGTCCTTCGCTGAAAATCACGGTCGCATGATTTACTACATGAACCTAAAGGATGTCAAAGCAGTGACCCTCGATTACGATGGTTCATTCATTGCGTTATCTAAAGCGCTACATGGGGTAGAGGAAAAGGAAATCGCCGCCCATGAGCTGGGCCACTGTGAATACGGCGGCACCTACAAAAGGCGCTCGCCATTTGAGATAAGCGCTAAGGCGGAACGCCGGGCGGACAAATGGGCGTACCACAAACTGGTGCCGCCTGGGGAACTGCGGGAAGCATTCAAGATGGGCGTTGTGGAGGCTTGGGAGCTGGCGGAGCGATTTGAGGTTTCGGATGAATATATTCACAAGGCATTAATGTACTATAGAGAAATTGGTTTGATATAATTAATCCCGATACGTGATGAGGTATATATGAGTAGTATTGAAATTATTCCTGAGAAGTATATTGTCAGCGGTGGATCAACATTTGGAGAGCATTGTTTTATATCTGGGAATACCGTTCCAGTTTTCAATATTGAGACTTTCCATGCGCTAAATCAAGCTATCGGATATGTTAAGTACAAGAACAGGAACAATGGGGATGTCTTCTATCGCGGACAGTGTAAGCTTTACAATTCTATGCTTCCCAGTATATTTCATAAAAGAAAAACCCTCGGATCAAGACACAAGGCTCAAGAAAGCTTGAATAAAGTGATGTCGAATATATCTACGGATGTGTCGTTATCAAAAAGCATGGGTTTCAAGGCTGGTGATGACTTTACAATTATTGAGGGAATGCTCCAACATTATGGTTATCCGACAAGGTGTATTGATGTGGTGGATAACCATTGGGTTGCCCTATGGTTTGGATTATTTGAACATATTTGCTTATCAGAATGTGATCAATACTTCACTTTCAAAAGAAGGGATTTTATACCAAAATGGTCTCTGAACACAACAGACGAAAGAGGCTACCAATACTTAATAATGCTATGTGCTAATAAATCAGTTGATTCAAGAAGTGGTGTTATCAGAGGTGAAGATGTTATAACGGTTGACTTAAGAGTTGCTCTACCATCAACGTTCATTCGTCCGCATGCTCAACACGGCGTTGTCCTAAAGAAAGTGGGGCAATGCGGAGATGAGGATTTTGACTTAAGTTCGCGAGTAGTTGCGATTTTTCGTTTAAGAATCGAAGATGTATCACAATGGCTTGGAAATGGTCAACTGCTCACACAAGAAAGTCTTTTCCCCGCAAAAGCTTGTGATTTTGGATACAATAGATTACTAAAGAGGGAGAAAGATCTAAATATACAGTTGATACAGTATATGTAATTTCGTATTGTGCATACGTTCAAGCATTATCATTTTGCTGATAGAAGTATCTTGATAAAACTCGCTGAGTTTGTTTCTTCATTCTATAGTAGTTATAAACCAGCATCAGTCAGAATCATATTATACACTTATGTATCCATCTTTCTGTGTTGTTATTGGCGAGGAACGGATGTAGGAAAATTCAACATGTAGGCGGCGATCGCATCTTTCCCCAAGACAAGAGGCAGCCATCGGTAAAATCTCCCTCGATATGGAAGTTGATTCCTTATGCATATGGATATATCTATGCGATAGATGACTAAAACGTATTACTTAGCTTAACAACAAAAGGTGTGAAAGGAAATAACAATGCCTCGAGCATCCCTAAAACAACGCCTCGACGGTCGCTACACCGCCAAGTACAAAGGAATTCAATTCATGGGGCAAACGCAGTCGGAAGCTTACGCGAAGCGCGATGCCTACAAAAAGCAGGTAGAAGCAGGTATCCGAGCAGAGGCTTCCGGCGCTCCTCTGCCGGAATATGCAGGCGGCTGGTTGCGGACATATAAGTCCGGCGTATCGGATAACACCTATAACGACTACGCCCGAATGATCGAATCGTTTGTAAAGGTGATAGGGGAGAAGCCGCTAAAGAGCATCGTCCCTTCTGATGTTCAGCAGGCATATAATGCCATCGCTGGTAAAAGCCGCTCCTATGTCAGTAAGTACACCCAGCTGGTCAAAGGCTTGTTCACCGCCGCAGTTGCAGATCGGCTTATCCTCACCAATCCATGCCTGCTGGCAAAGGCACCAAAATCGGCAGCCGGTACCCACCGTGCGTTGGAGGAATGGGAGCGTGACGTCATTCTCAAAAGCAACCATCGATTCAAACCGGCAGTGATGTGCATGCTGTACGCTGGCCTCCGCCGCGGTGAGGCGCTGGCTATCAATATCGACAGGGATGTAGATTTTGATGCCATGACGATCACGGTTCGTGAAGCGGTGCGGTTTGAGTACGGCCACCCGGTGCTTGCCGACCCGAAAACCGAAGCCGGGGCGCGCACCGTACCGCTGCTGGATATCCTCGCAAATGAGCTGTCCGGCCTTCACGGTTTAGTCGCACCGTCATCTGCTGGTGTGCTCATGACAAAGACCGCCTTTCGCCGGGCGTGGGAAAGCTACCGGCAGCAACTTAGTGTGCTGGCCGGAATAGAGGTAAGCATCCAGGCGCACGATCTGCGGCACTCTTACTGTACCATGCTGTATGATTCGGGCATCGACCTGAAAACCGCACAAAAATGGATGGGGCACGCAGATCAAACCATGACCATGCGGATTTACACCCACCTCACAGCGGAGCGGGAGGAAGCCTCCGCGCGGCAGCTGAGGTCGAAAGTAAACGAGAAACTGCGAAGTATGCAAAACGGCATGCAGAAATCCGAGGAATGAACGATGATTGTTGTGTGGAAAAGGTTTATGTACAGGTCAGAACATGCCTTTTAATCAGGGTGTCCGGAGTTCGAGTCTCCGATGGGTCACCACAACAAGCAAATCCGAACGCATGGCGAATCGTTGCCGTGGGTTCGGATTTGTATTTGGTCGCATAATGCAGCATACAAGACCGAAGGCAAGGAATTATGTCAACAACTCATAACATCAGCGCTTGATGTGCTGTGATCGAAAAATTACCCAAATTCCACTCCTGATTTACTGAGTGACAAAAGAGAATTATTTCCAATTCTCTTATGCCACTGGTTTCTTGGCTTGCATTCAGAATCTAAATGAGCATTAAAATACAAATCAGCAAATTTCTGTACTTGAATTACATTATTGACAGTCAATGAGTAATTTGTGTTAGCGTATTATTCGATATTGTCCGTCCTAGTATTATTCTTGCTTATATCGGCATAAAAATCAAACATTTGTTCGTGTTCGCATTTACACGAAAATCAAACGATGTTATACTAGCCCCGAAAGCAGGTGATCCGCTATGCGAAAACTGCCAATACCCTCGCCTCACGCCCAAGCCGACCAGCAGCCCATCGAAGGCATTAAACCCTTGCGTGCCGACCATCGGCCCACACTGGGCCATAACCTGCGTGCCAGCCGTGAGCGCCTCGGCCTGCAGCAGGTAGACGTGGCCGAACACCTCTGCATGACCGGGGCGTCTGTCTCCAACTGGGAGAAGGACGCTAACGTGCCGGACATGGAGACGCTTTTCAAACTTTGTAAGCTCTACGACGTCACGCTGGATGAGCTTACCGGCTTCACTACGACCACCTACCGCAGCCTCTCCATGACAGAGCGACAGCTGGTCGAGCAGTACCGCAAGCTCGACCCCCACGGCCTGCAGATCGTCGGCAGCGTCATGAAGATGGAGGTCGAGCGCGTGCAGGCGGAATCCCTTCGTAAGGCGCGCCAGATCGTCCGGCTCCGCGATTTCTTCATGCCCGCCTCCGCGGGTATTGGCGAGTACCTGCCGGAAGGCGACAACTATCAGTGGCTCAGCGTTTACCAGACGCCCGAAACCGAGCGCGCCGACATGATTGTGCATGTGTCCGGCGACAGTATGCGTCCGACTTTGAAGGATGGCGACCAGCTGCTGATCCAGCAGACTGAGACGCTCTCGGTGGGAGAGCTGGGCGTGTTCCTTGTCAACGGCGACGGCTACGTAAAGGAACTGGGCAAGGGCTGCCTGGTATCACATAACCGCAAGTATAAGGACATCCGCTTCTCGGACTATGATGACGTCCGCTGTGTGGGCCGCGTGCTTGGCCTGCTGGACGAAAGCGACATCGCCGTCGAAGCCTGATCATTGACCCGTAGTGTCCGCGTTTCCACCCGGTATCGGAAGCGCTTGTTTTGTGTACCCTTTTTGCAGCAGAAGCATCAAAACGGGAGGGATTCTTGTGCCACGCAGTTACGCCATCAATAGCATGAACCGCCAGAGCATCTATGCATTCGTGCTGCAGTACCAGCAGGAACGGCACTATGCGCCCACCATCCGGGAGATCTGTGCAGCGACCGGCATCCGCTCCACCGCTACTGTGCATGGGCATGTGAGCCGGATGATCCGCGACGGGCTGCTCACGCAAACGGTCGGCCAGCCGCGCACCCTGTGCGCCATGTCTGATATGCGGCTTGGTGCAACCCATGGATAGAGTCGTACTGCATTGCGATGCCAACAAGTACTATGCCTCTGTGGAGATACTCGACAACCCCGCCCTCCGCCCCTACCCGGTCGCGGTATGCGGCAGCCAGGAGGATCGCCACGGCATCGTGCTCACAGCCAATGCCATTGCAAAGAAATTCGGCATCCAGACCGGTATGGCCAACTGGGAAGCCAAGAAGACCTGTCCCGACCTGATCATCCTGCACCCGAGGTATGAACGCTACCTGCACTTCTCGCGGCTCATGCGCAAGATATACCTCGAGTACTCCGACCGAGTGGAAGCCTTCGGGCTGGACGAAAACTGGATCGACCTGACCAACCCCGGCATCACGATCGAGGACGGAGCGCGCATGGCGGATGCTATCCGCGACCGGGTGCGGGAAGAACTGGGGCTGACCGTCTCGGTCGGCGTCAGCTTCAACAAGATATTTGCCAAGCTCGGCTCGGACATGAAAAAGCCGGATGCCACGACGGTCATCCAGCGCGATGATTTCCGCGAAAAGGTCTGGCCGCTGCCGGTGTCGGAGCTGCTCTACGTTGGCAGGCAGACCACCAAGAAGTACGCGGACATCAACATCCACACAATCGGCGATCTGGCCCGCTTTGACGCGGCCTGCCTGAAGCGCAAGTTCGGCAAGACCGCGGAGATGCTGCAGAGCTATGCCCAGGGCACGGACATCACGCCCGTGATGCCGGTGAGTGAGGCGATGGCCATCAAGAGCATCGGCAACTCCACCACCGCGCCCAGCGACATCGAGAACCGGGATGATGCGCTGTGCATCTTCACGATTCTTGCGGAGTGCGTGGCCATGCGGCTGCGGGAACACGGCTTCCGGAGCCGGAACATCAGCATCGGTGTGCGCAACGTGACCCGCTATACCGACATCAGCGGTAAAACGCACACCGGGCTGGAATGGCATTCCTGCCAGCGGATGCTGCCCTCCGCCACGAACCTCGCCTCGGATATCATCCGGGAGGGCATGAAGCTGTACCATGAGCGATACGACCTGCTCTACCCGTTCCGCGGGCTGGGCGTCAGCTGCGGCACGCTGGTGCCAGACACCATGCCCCTGCAGATGGATCTGTTCGGCGACATGGAGAAGAAGATGCGGCTGGAGCAGCTGGAGCGCAGCGTGGACACCCTCCGCCTGCGGTATGGCAACAACATCGTCCAGAAGGGCATCGTGCTGATCGACCGCAAGGCGGCCACGCTGAACCCGAAAGTGGACCACACGATCCACCCGGTAGCGATGTACGGCATGGGATAAGGGAGGCTGACAGGTCATGGCACAGACGAACATCGCACCGAACTCCGCGCGCGTGCCTACAAGCCCGAAAGAATATGTGACCGTGTTTGCCCGGCATGAGCTGGGCGGCAGGATACGGCCCATTGCTTACCGGGTGGACGGCGGCGAGCCGGTGAAGGTCGACAGCATCACGGACGAACGGCAGGCAGCCAGCTTGAAATCCGGTGGGCAGGGCATGCGCTACAGCTGCCGGGTGACGATCGAGGGCAAACAGTCGGAGGTTTACCTCTTCCACGATGAAGCCGACTGGTTCATGGAGCCGATCGTGCATCAGGGTGGGTCGGTGGCCGATGCGGAGCCGTTACACATGCAGCTCAGGAGGAAGCGGCGGGAAGCCGGACTGTCGCAGAATGAGGCGGCACGGCTGCTGGGGATGGATGTGGTGGCGTATTGCAGGTTGGAGGGTGGAGCAGGGGAGGTTTCGGAGGCAATGCTCTCTGCATTTCACCCTTAACAGGCTGGGCAAGCCGAATACAAGCATACAGAGATATAGTCACCATCCAACAATCTTGGAGTTGGTCTTCTCAAGCGCTACTCTCGTATGCTCCGTTGGAAAATGCTTATATCTTTGATACAATCGGGGGTGGGTGCACTCTGAAACGGGTATCGTGTAAGATGGCACCAGCATCACGCCTCTCCTGCGATCAATACAATACTTACATGCTTACTGTGGCCAACTGGTTAAACAAGGTGACCTTCATGCCGGTCAGTGTGTATCCTAACGCGAAGATCGAAGTGAATGGCATGCAACTATCCTCGGGACAAGCTTCCCAAATCATCGACATGGCTGACGAAAAGCAGATTGTGACGATCTCCGTAGCATCTACCAACACGGGAAACTGTCTCCATGGCATCTTTTTGCAGCTTCGTCCGAGTACTGAATGCACCAAGGTGTCAGCTGGATTTTTGACCGATATCAATGTTGAAGACGGGGTTAGCTATATGGTGATGGATTTGGTGACGGTGGAATATGCTGATGGCAGCATCGTCGGTTTTACCAACGATGCTGCCATTGATCACTATAACAATCCTGTGGCGGACGAATGCATACTCTATTACGGGCTTGCGAAGAATCCAATTCGTGCAAATGACTTAACCTACTTCAAGGCACATGTGACACCGGGAGCACGTGAAATGTATTAAATCGTTTACATTGAGGATGAGATCGTAATGGTCTTGCCCTTTGTACATGAGCTTACCCCTGCGCAATGATAAATGACAGACTCAAAAACCGTCTTTCCTGACGTAAGCAATGTGTGTGGAAAAAAGTCAGGCTGCCAACATATCTTCGTTTCAACAATCAATCGTCAGTGAATTCTTAAGCGATATAGACAAATATCTCATATGATAGACAACTATCTTTTCACTGGTCGATTCGACTTCAAGCAAATGTCGCATGGTGGGTGCACTGTATCCGTTACACACAATCCGGATTGTATCATTTCTGAGTCAACGATTGCACTTGAGCTCTCATTGCCTGTGGGTCGGCTTTCAGGGCGGAGCGCAGCCCTTCCCACTCATGCCGTCGAAGTACTGATGCGCTATTGACAAATCGACAGGAAAAGTTTACTGTAATGGTATAACAATGATGTAGGACTTGTTAATAAGCTTTTATCCTACAACACAAAGTACGATTTGTACAACCCGTATACTCGGTGCGTTTTGCACACACTGCATGCCCGGTGCGTAAGGCACATACAGTACACCCGTGCGACCAGCACAATGAGCTCTACCTTCCTTCGCAACACGGCTTGTTTTATCGTATGCATTGCATACGATAAAACAAGGTAGGGCCGCATATTTTGATTTGAACGTACGATTAAAAGACAATACGATGGATCTGGGCGGATGAACACTGTGGCGCCATTGGCGATGCAGCGAGCGTTTTCATCATCCGTACCAGATTGCGAAATGCCAAACCCACGCAATGGCGGAGGGTTTTCGTGCATTTCGTTACACCGATGCAAAGGACTCCTTTCGGACATTCCCGCATGCTTTGAGGTTGGTCATGACAAACACCGTGCTTCTCCGCTGGCATGAAGAGCAGCCGTACACATCGTCTACCTCCCTCGCGGGGAAGCCATTGATGCCAGACAAAGCAAGGCTCTAATCTTACCTTGGATTTCATTTGCTTTTGGAAGAAGGGGATGACCGTTATGACTGGTATGAAGGCGCAGCACAAAGCAGATAAGACAAAGGAGCGATACATGATGGCGAAAGCGAACGATTCCTCGAAGAAGGCAGCCGACCCGGCGGTGGGAAGCAAAGCAACTGTGACCAGTAAAGCTACTCAAGCCAAGACCGATATCACGCCAAAGGAGCCAACCGCGAAGAAGGACAATGCGCCTGTCGCCAACAAAGCCAAGACCCCCGTGACGGAGAAGGGCAAAGCCCCCGTCAAACAGGCAGCCAATAAAGCGGCGGCAAGCAAAGTTGTAGCATCTCAGGCAGACGATGCCAAAAAGAATTCCGCTTCGAAGGCATCGACTACGAAACCGGCCCAAAAAGCGAAAGGTGCTTTTGCCAAGAAGATGGACGAGGTCAAGAGTACCGCCACCGTTATCGGGCATAAAATTACAGACTTTGCAAAGGATGCGAACAAGAAAACGGAGGGCTTTGAAGACGCAGTCGCATCAGGCCTGCATGAGATGAAAAAAGACATTCACAGGATCGCCGTGAACATTGCGGAGAAAACAGAGGAATGACCGACCGCCCGACAGGGTACGGTAAAGGAGAGGATATTATGACTTGGATCGTCGCGGCTGTTCTCCTTGTGCTATGGCTTTTGGGGATGATCACTTCCACTACGCTGGGCGGTTTCATCCATGTGCTGATCGTGATCGCCGTGATCGTTGTTATCGTGAGCTTCTTCCGGGGGAAGAAGAAGATCACTAAATAGCACGGGGCGGCACAGGGCCATGCTTCACACGGGTGGCGCTGTTGCGGGAAGCGGGAAACCGTTTTTGCGCAGCAGCGCCATGCGGGCTAAGCATGAGCTGCCCGTCGAACATACTGCTGATACCCCTGAATCTGGCAGGATTGCCGCGCATCATAACATCCCCCAAACAACACACCTGCGCATGAGAAAGGGCGAAAAGCCATGGAGACATCCCTCGGGTGTCAACGACGAAAGGCGGGGTTTATTGTGAAAACAGTAAACAAACGGAAAACAATCGCAGCTCTGCTATCCCTACTGTTGGTACTAACACCCATCCTCTCCATGGCGGACACGGACGAGGCACCGGTATTGCTTGGCACGACCGATCATTTCGCGGTTTTGGCAGGCTCGGCGATTACCAATACCGGAGCAACCAACATTAGTGGTGATGTTGGTGCAGACGTCGGCATTTCGCCAGGAACCGCGATTACCGGAACGGGATCGATCACGTTGATCGGAGGCGCGTTTCATGTGGCGGATGCAGTAGCGGTGGCTGCCAAAAATGACCTTGTTACAGCCTATAATGACGCCACTTCCCGTTTGCCTGTCACAAGAATCAACACGGAGCTTGGCGGTCAAACCCTGATACCCGGTGTTTACGATTCGGCGGACGGAACCTTCCAAATCACTGGTACGCTTACGCTGGATGCGCTGGGAGACCCCGATGGCGTATTTATCTTTTTGACGCAATCGACGCTCATTACTGCCTCAAGCAGTATCGTATCCGTTATCAACAGTGCACGGTTCTGCCGCATATTCTGGCAGGTAGGCAGTTCCGCAACATTGGGCACAGATTCGGTTTTCGTTGGGCACATTTTGGCGATGACCTCCATTACGGCTAATACCCGTGCGTCGATACAAGGTCAACTGTTGGCGCGCAACGGCGCAGTCACGCTTGACAACAATACCATCATTAACGGTTATTGCGGGATTTCAGCGCCTACTACACCACCGGAGGGAGGACCTACAACCACCTCGCTTACGCTCCCCACAACCAGCCCGACCGCAACGGTCAGAGGTTCGGCAAGCTCCCTTCCGCGAACAAGCGACAAAAGCGGCGGCGCATTATGGTTTGGTTTGCTTGCTTTATCCGCGGGGATACTGTTGATTATCGTCGGCGTCATCACATATATGCGCCGTCAGGGGAAAATGAAACCATGACCAACGCGGATCGCACAGCTGGCGATATTTTAGGGGTACGGTGATTGTCGCGTATTTTATTGCGAACCGAAGCGCAACCGTAAACCCCGCTTTCCAAAAACATTGGGATTTTTTTAAGGTCAGTGTGTCAACACCATGAGAAAGAAAGATATCACCAATCATATTACATGGTTACAGGGATATCACCCCGATCAGACGCTTCCGAATTATCGAAAAGGTACGAAGGATAATAACGTTACTGCCGGATACCATCCGGGCTTTCGCATTCTAAAAAAACGAGATACGTTCATGATTGCTTTGGGCTTGTTGTTGTTTGTTGGCGGCTTAGGCATCCTTGCGCAACAGATGGTAAGTACTGTACAGCTGCAAAAGCTCGATGCAGATTTGCGCAACATCTATTATGCAGCGGCCAGTCGAGAAATCGAAGAATCGATCAATGTGACGGTTGCAGCCAAACCGCAGCCAACAGGCAAACCAAAGCAAAGCGCAGATTTACAGTCCCGTACCTTTGTAACGCCAATGCCAATGCTGACCTATGCAACGAGGGAGCGCTTTCTTCCCCTTCTCCAAATCAACAGCGATGTTGTCGGCTGGCTAACCATTCAGGATGTGCTGGACCTACCGGTTGTGCAACGCGACAATACCTTTTACCTGACGCACAGTTTTCAAGGCAAAGAGAGCCATGCGGGCACCCTGTTTCTGGATCAAGACTTCAGCATTCTGCCACCGCATGAGAACCTGCTGATCCACGGCCATAATATGCGCGATGGTAGCATGTTTGGGCCGCTTTTAAAATACCGGCAGAAAAGTTTTTATATCAAGCACTGGCTTGTTCAGTTTGAGACGTTGCATGAAGATGGATTTTATGCAATTTTTGCGGCGTTTGATATGGTCAACGACATATCAAGCTCCGCTTTTTTTCAGTACAACTACTCGAAATTTGATACCGATGACCAGTTTGAGGATTATGTGACCGGCATACGGAGACGTTCGCTGTTTCAGTGTAAGCTTTCCGTACTGCCTACCGACAAACTGCTGACGATGTCCACCTGTGCCGACGGTAGCGATCATTACCTTGTCATCGTTGCCAGAGAGATCAGGGACGGTGAAAACATGGCAAACCTCACCACGACGTGCCTGTTGGCAACGTTTTGAACATTTCTGCCCGCGAAAAGCGAAACGACCAATAAGATAAGGCTCGGGCTTCAAAGCCATTACATATCCCGCACCGAGGCAGGGCAGAATTTGCCGGGCAACGCAAGGAGATTTTGGCTTGCCCCCTCCGCGGAGGGGGCAAGGGCGCGCGCTGCGGCGCTGAGCGAGAAGTATGCAGCCAAAAATCCCAAGGCTATCGAAACGCTGGAGGACGGACTGGAGGACTCCCTTTCTTTCGTTGCCTTCCCCAAGTTGTATGCGCGCAAGATCGCCTCGACCAATAGGCTGGAGTGGCTCAACGAGGAAATACGGCGGCGAACACGGGGTGTTGAATTCTTTCCCGAACCCAGACGCTTATCTGCGCCTGGTCACCACGTTTCTCATGGAATATGCGGAAGATGGGTCGGTTTCAAGAGCCTATCTCAGCGAAGAATCCATTCATACCTTGTTGCCCCAAGTGGCTTAATTCATTGGTGGAGTACCTCGAATTTGCGATCTCGCCTTGACAGTATCCCCATGGGGCTTTTGCGCATTGTTTCGCTAGAATGATTGGGTAGGAAGCTGCGTCTTAACCAGCGTCTCTACCCACCCAACCACCTTGATGTCCAGCAGAATTCAGTTTTTGATTCCAACTGGTTGAGCCGCGATAGGGAAAAACGACCGATGTTATCCTCACTTCAGAAGTCGATATGCGCGGAGGGTTACTCATCCTCCGATAGGACAGGGGTTTGCAGCAGGCCAATACCGATGACGCTAGATACAGAACGAACGCCCTTGACTATAGTTGTTTTTCCGATTATATAATTTCCGATCTTATTAAGTAGCTGGCCACGGAATACTAGCGCAGTAGTATTGCCTCCGTCCAGATTGATGGCTTCCCGCGCACCAAGATCTTTCATTCGCATCGCCAACCAGCTCATGCTCACTCCTTGACTATCGGAATGGCGACCTTCAACCGTTATCAGCACAAAATGCCGCGGTTTGATCATTCCAAGCGCGCAACGTGGATCGTTCGTTGAATATTTACCGTCTGCTACCTGCTGACCAAATTCTCCATTCTGTAGTAACACGGGTCCGAAGCATTGGGTATCCTTAACGCCCATCGCGAGCAGCTCTTCGGCAGAATATTCATTGCTATAGAATACTTTGGCGCTCCCATCCGGGAAAAATGCCATCACGTCAAGCGGAGGCAGGTATGAAACGATATTATCATACGGATCGTCAGAAAGGATTTCTCCGTTGATAATGATGATGCCCTGTTTATATTTACGATTCTTTCGAAAACCGTAGAAATCATCGTTGAATGCCAACACAAGGTTATTGCGCGATGCAATAGTGCTCGGGTATTCTGTATTATTTGTTTTCTTGTATTGATTAATCACTTCGAAACGTTGGAACGCATCTATATCCGTGAAACGGATGATCGTCTCAAACCAGACTAATGGGTTATGCCCTTGGCGATTGTAACGTGTGATTTCTATACGAAGCGAGTCTGAAAGATAAATCCACTGTCCCAATTCTGAATTTTCATAAATGAATTCATCACCATTTGAAGGTAGAAATCCTTCCTCTGTAAGATTCGGGATGATGGGTAAGGGCAACGGAACTGGCGTTGTCAACCCTCCGTAATCAGAAAAACCAGCAATCTGTAGTTCGGGTGTAACTACACCCGTAGCATCCATACCCAAGTCTTTTTGATACTGAATAACCTTGTGTTCCATTGTCTTATTATAATGATCACTCACAACAGCGTTCAGGGTATAGTAACCCAACTCCTGCAGGCGTAATTTGAAGAGACGCACATCTTCTCCGCTTGTGCCCAGCTTCAGGGTTCGGTAATCGATCCCGGTAACCGCGACCGAATCCGAGGCAACTTCATCAATAGGTTCCTTACTAGGTTCGGGCGTTGGCTTGGAACTGGGCTTTGGTGTTGGGGTAGGTAGGCCACCGTTTGTGGGATCGATATACGCTTGCAGTTCTGGCGTGGCAACATCAGTGGCTTTTTCTCCAAACGCGTTCTGGTATTTTTTGAATTTATATTCCATGATGATGTTAAATCGATCTATGTAATCAGCGGCTGTCGAAAAATAGCCGAGATCCTGCATATGTTGTTTAAATTGCAACACTTCGTCTCCCTCCGTTCCGACCCGAAGGGTTCGGTAAGGGACGCCATTTACCACGACCTGATTTGCCGTGGCTGTGAGCATTTCGATTTCCGCTTTTGCCGATGAGCATATCGTTACGCTTTCCAGCAAGAGACAAATGCAAATCAAGAGTCCCTTGCACAGTTTGAATACTTTTCTCATTTATCTCCCCCCTTTATACGTTGATTAGAAAGGCCGAGTATTCAAGTGAAAAAATATCCGCTGTCTTGATGTTCTCCATCTCTATATCCACTGAGATCCACCGCGTCGATTTTGGATCATTCATCCCATGGGCGATACATTCCAGAATTAAAGATTTCGTAAACCGTGTTATACCGTGAGTGTTTTCGCCATCCACCGCCAGTACCCGCAGAGGAAAAGTTCACCTTGCACGATGCGGGTATAGCCGATAGGATTGTCTGTTTCGTCTCTGTTGGAAAGCGATCTCCCGGGAGGATGCCGGTACTTCTGTAAATCCAAAGGCGTTGCAAGTTCGGCAAGGTGAGTACGGGACTCAGATCGGTGATATGGTTGTTCGTGATATTCAGATCCATGAGCTTTGTGCAATTGCTAAGTGCTGTAATATCAACGATACTGTCACTGAACAATTCCAAGTATTCCAGATTCACCAACTTGCCGATAGGGGTTGTATCGGAAATTCGATTTCGGCCGAGTATCAAAATTTTCAATTTTGGCAGCGATTCAAGAAAACTGATATCAGTGATCGCGTTGTGACCGACATCAAGCGCGAGTAAATCCTTACAGTATCGTAACACTGCGAAATCTTCGCTCGTATGTGACGTTGACTTCCGGTTATGAAGTGTAGAAAAGGCTGTAGCGTTTGTGCGGAGGATATGATCACCAATATGTAGTGTCCATCCAAAAGACACACTGGGATATCGCTCACTTAACATTGCCATCTGCTCTGTGGATATTTCACTGTCGAACATATCTACTTTCTTCAGGGAGGGTAGTTTATCCAGGTAAGCAATGAATGCATCAAAATCTGCTATTTGGTAGTTATTCAAGGTTATCGTCGTATCCGATGTCCCTGATAAAACAGTTTGACTCATGTTTGGATCCAAACTTGCCGCTCGGGAAGACGATGTTAATAGAAGCAAAGCAGTAAGCACTAGTGCGACCGTTATCCAACAGAAGGATACTGAGCGATCATGAACATATGATTTCATTTATCTCCTCCATCTTATTGGTTGCAAAGAACTGAACAGTAGCGATACCCAGCACCCCTACCATTCAAAACCCGATGCTCGGCACGAACAGCGTGGCATGCTTGATATGGCCCATGGGTCTACCTCCTTCAAATCGGGTGTCCGATCGGCTCCGCCTACGTCTTCTGGCCGATGGTTAGTTCACACCATGTTAATGGGAATTTTGGGAACATTGAACCAGGCCCTTGTAGGAGCTTCGGTCGTATCGGTTGACTATGCACAAACACTGAAACAGCAGAAACGCCCGTTCCCGCCTGGCTTTTGTCGGTAGTATGGCGTTATTCAAGCTGGCGAAACGTGCATAAAGGCTGCGTTTCTCCGTGTGATGCGAAACAAGTAAAAGTGTTTCGCGAGCGGTCAGCATATAACCGGTACCATAAACCTAAAGATTAAACATGAAGGTTCTACTATCACAGTAAACTTTTTCCTGCGGTTTGTCAATGACCGGAACAGGGGCACGATTATACTGCTTAGCCCTGCAAAGGTATATGTATCCCCGCAACTGCGCTCATCATGATGCAGTCATGCGGTGCTTTGACAAAAAATAAACCCGGAGCGATGTCGACCTTGCGATGATGGCAAAGGGGAAGACAATTCTATCGGGTATATGCCATGGTTGGCCTGCCCCCAAATAATGCCGTTGACATACCTACCTGCGATACAAGGCTGAAACCGCAACAAGGAATATCCGGCACGATCCGCATTTGGTTAAGAATGTTTGCACATCATAGGACCGATTATCGCCTTATCCGATTCATAGGCGGCCAGCATTTCCTTTCTCATGTAATGGATACGCTCCGCTATATCCATTGAACTGCCCCCGAAAAAGGTAGTCCAAAAGTAAAGAGAGTAATAGACTACCAAAAGAAGTAAGGGGCGGGTAAAAAATGAAGAAGAACCGGTACACGGAGGAACAGATTGCCTACGCGCTCAAACAGGCGGAACTGGGCACAGCGGTGCCCGAGATCTGCCGGAAGCTGAGGATCGCGGAGCAGACTTTCTACCGCCGGCGCAGCAAGTATGCAGGGATGCTGCCCAGCGACCTCAAACGGCTCAATTAATCAAGTATCCACAGAGTACTACGAACTTCAACATTATCATCGTTCGCAGATTTATGAGAATTCTGCCTAGAGGGTACATTGGTAACAATTGCAAAGACTGACGAAAAACTGTTGCAAATTTCATTTTTGTACGTGTATAATCTGATAGGTTTGCCGTAAATGTCCACTGTTGGGCATAGAAAGGGAGGGAAATCGTCTTGATCACTATGAAAAAACTCATCACGATCATGCTTGTCATCATTGGTCTAGCACCATCCCTCGCCATGTCAGAAGCCACCAAGCTTATCATGGGCAGCGAGCCCCAAAAGGGCGACAAGCCCATATATTCAGCACAGGAATGGGCTGCCCAGCAAGATAACTTTGCCACCCTGCGTGGATCACTCGCCCTTGGCACACGGGGAGCAGTAGTAGCTGTGACACAGTTTTTGTGTGATCTAGACTACCGCATTCCCTACGCCAATTACGCCTATCAGCAGGAGTATGATCAGGCGTACGCGGTCTACCCAAACGTTGGGCTAAACACCCAATGGGGCGAGCGTTACAAACTAAGCAACGGTAAAACACTCCCTCCACAAGGTTTATACTGCTCCGCGCTGGTGGAGTGGGTATACATCAACGCAGGGATTGCGTGCGATTCCAGAATAACGACAGATGTGCGGCCATATAAAGGTGTGGCGTTGTCAACAAAAGAAGCGTTCGCTGAAGGCCGAATCCGCCCCGGCGATACGGTACACACCAGCCAAAAACCCAGCAAATCCGGCAGACGGTATAACCACGTAGGCATTGTAATAGAGGTGGGTGAGGACTACCTTCTGGTTGCCGAAATGCGGCCAATGAAAGGGCTTGTGAAAACACGGGTGTCGGGGAGGTTCGGACGGTTCGACACGGTTGTGGTGGATTCTGAGCTTTACCGCGATAAGCAAGTCGGTTAATGGGAACCGACCAGTTGTGAAGGAGAATAGCAAGGTGACATGCCTGTGCGGGAAGCCATCGTTGATGTGTTTGATGCGATGACCAATGATAGGGTATATCGATCAGCCATGACAAAAGAAATGGCGTAGGATAAACTCTGGGACGCAATTCGACCCAGAGATAGCGGAGCTGTTTAGAGAAATGATGACATCGATAGATACGCTATTCTGAGAAGCCAACAAGTCCCTTCTATAACAAGCATATATGACAACAATTTTTCCGACAAAATGTTGACAATCCATTAGCAATATCTAGTGGTATTGACAAATAGCAAATTTAAGTTTACCATACAGGTACAACCTAAATGTGCGATCTTTAGGTCGATGATTCTTAATACAAAGTCTGACCGCTCGCAAACCATTGAGCGATGTTTTGCATCCTCAGGTGAAACGCAGCCGATTTATATGGTTTGCAGGTTTTAATAACTCAATAGTACCGACAAAAACCAAGCGGAAAGCTATTTCTGCTGTTTTTGTATCTATCGGATGACAATTGATAAGCTTCTGACGCAAGGGGGGCTTGGTTTTGTGTACAAAAAGCGTGCTGTGTCGATTGCGTACAAGACATTGGTCAAGAAGTCTATCGGAACGATTTGGGTTATCGGACGCTGTATCTGCGGCAAGCGGATGCGTTCGCTTTGAAGCTACAAACCAAGAGAAGTGGGTGGATGTATTCTTCACATGAGTCAGATCAATTCAGCCATCAAGACAGATACGTGGTCTTTATGACAAAGCCAAAGGCATAGTGGAACAGGCAGATGGAATACAACAAGGAGGGATTGTGTATGATGAAAGCAAGCGACTCGGATGATAAGGCTGTTGCGAGCAAGGAAGCCGCTGCCGTAAAGGCCGGACAGACGATGCGCGATTCAACAAAGAAGAAACAAGTCTCTGAGAAGGCAAAGGGGTCTGCAGATAAGGCGGCCCAAAAAACGTCTGCGGGCAAAGATACAGTGATCGCAAAGGCAGAACGGGTGAAAAGCGGCTCCGAAGTAAAAAAGTCAGCCTCGGAGAAGTCGAGACATCCTGTTCAGAAATCCGCTGATAATGCAGAAAAGACAAAAAGTACATTTGCCCAAAAGATGGATGTACTGAAGAGCGCCATCGCGTCCGGTCTGCATGCGATGAGGAAAGGCATTCACTGGGCAGCCAAAAACATCGCGGAAAAAACGAAGGAGTAGCTGACGAACAAATACAGCGTAAGGAAGGAGGTGGAAAATGATGCTTTGGATTATTGCTGCGGTTCTCATTGCACTGTGGCTTCTTGGGATGATCACATCCACCACAATTGGGGGTTTCATCCATGTCCTGCTTGTGATCGCGGTCATCGTCATTCTGGTCAATCTCTTCCGTGGCAAGAACAAGACCGTCTGATTTAGCAACGACAGTATCAAGAGCTTCTTTTTGCACAACGGGTATTCAGTATTAGGAGGGGCTATTATGGATCATCGGAAACCGTTCGCTCAGAATGTCAAGGAAGAAGCACAAACTGCCATGGAGCGCGCCAAGGCTAAGGCTCAGGAAGTCAAGGGAGCTATCAAGGAAACCGTTGGCAAGGTGACAGACAACCCCAAGCTGAAGGCCGAAGGAAAAGCTGACCAGGTCGTGGGCAAAGTCAAGGACACCCTCGCCCGTGCTAAGGATGCTGCGCGTGATGCAGCCGAAAAGGTTTAGCAGGAGGAATAAGGGGCACATATACGTGATCTACAACACTGATTGCTTCACGTGTCCATTGTAGGCGTGTATTTGTGATTGTCCGCAAGAAGTGAACACCTCCGCCTCAAAATGAAACGTTTTTCTGGCGGGGGTGTTGACTTATAACAGCAATATAAGTATCACACAACAAAGAGTATCTGTAAACGGGTGATGTGCATGATAGTCGAAAACGAGTTTCTCTGTAGGTAAACCCCATGGTATATGGAATATTGCCCGTGAATCTTTGCGCAGGTAAACAAATCACAAGAATATCTGAGCAAGGGCATTCTCTTCTGGAGGGAATACTTAAGGGCGCTCTAGATTTCCTTTTCTTACATCCGTCAAGGAGGTTACTGCTTGAACGTGTTTATCACCGGGTCGGCTGGCGGGTTGGGCCGCGTTATTGCGACCGAGTGCAGCCGCCGCGGCTACCATCTCTTCCTGACCGATATCAATGAGGATGGGTTATATTGTATCAAACGTGGATTGGAGCGGCAGTTCAGCACAACCGTTAATATGATGGCTTGTGATCTCACCAGTTCCGTTAGTGTAGATCAAATGCTGGCCGTGATCGACCGGCTAGGAATAGATTTCGATATGCTCCTAAACATTGCGGGTATTGAATGTGAAGGTGATTTTCTGGGGCGTGCGCGAGAAGACGTTGTCAGTATTGTATCTGTAAACGATGCTGCAACGCTGCGCATCACACACGCCATTCTACAACGCCGAAAAGTGGAAAGGCATTTCATTGTAGTTTTTGTTGCCAGCCTGGCCGCGATGTTTCCCATGCCATATAAGGCAACCTATGCTGCATCCAAACGGTTCCTGCTTGACTTTTCGCTGGCTCTTCGGCAGGAGCTAAAGAAGCAGAATGTCAATGTGCTGGCGTTTTGCCCTGGCGGCATGGTTACTACCAATGAAGCTATCGAGGGTATCGCTGTGCAGGGTATCTGGGGTGATATCACAACCAATCCGTTGGCGCAAATCGCCCGCAAAATGATTGACCGTGCATTGAGTGGAAGAAGTATGTATTTGCCTGGTTTTATGAACCATGTCCTTTGTATCTTTAGCAAGGTCATTCCTCGGTCGTGGCTGGCTTCCATGATCTATTGGCGCTGGACTGCGACACAAAACAAAGGGCATTAGCCATTCACACCAAGCAACGGGATCGATTAGCGCTATCTCTAGTAGAATAACAAACGCACTGAAAACAAGATAAACTGAACTGCCAACAGAAAATCCCAAGAAGGTTTCCCACGAGGTGGAATGGTGCGCTACAAAAACAAGTTGCATACTACTCTGGCAACTGAGTGACCGACTCCCAACACCCTGCTCAACTGATACCCTGATCGACACATGGTGAAAGCAAGCCATACACGTTGTAAAAGCTTTGACTGACGACTAAGACAAGTAGAATCGTAGTATCCTGACACCCAAACCGGCACTGTCGATCATTCGCAGGCATGTTGTCAACCCGCAAGGGAGCGTATGCCTGGAATAGAAATGGGAGAATCAGTATGAGGAAATTCTTGTCCCTTCTTCTGGCAACATGCCTTTGCACCGTATGCTTAAGCCCCCTGGCCATTGCGGATCAAACAGAGCTTCCAGCCAGTGCACTAAGCAGTCTGACCCACAATTGCCCAAACACAGAGGTCATGCTCCCTGCGGAATTCAACCCCCAAATCTATACGTACCTCCTCACCGTGGCCAGTTGGGTAAGCAGAGTAACATTCATCCCCGTCAGTGTTGATCCTAACGCGGTGATTAAGGTGAATGGCTCAAAAATTTCATCAGGTCAAACCTCCCAGGTTTTTGAGATGTCTGATGAACCGCAAATTGTAACAATTTCCGTCACAACTGCCAACTTGGAAAATAGTCTCTATGGAATCTATTTACAGCGTCGCCCAAGCGATGAACGCACCAAGGTCTCCGCCGGATATTTCAGCGATATCCACGTGGATGGCGGAGTTACCTATATGGTGATGGATTTGGTTACGGTGGAATATACCGATGGTAATGCAGTCGGTTTTACAAACGATGCGGTTGTCGATCGCTTTACCTATCCTGTATCAAACGCATGCATATTCTATTACGGGCCTCCGGAACACCCAATGCGGGCCAATGATCTGGCCGACTTCAAGGCGCATGTGACAGCGGGGACCCATGAAATGTATCAGATTGTCTATATTGAGGGTGAGATAGTAATGGTACTACCGTTTGCATACGGGCTTGTCCCAACGCCGTAAGAAATGGCCGGGAGGTTTATGGCTGTGGCTTCTGTTGGTGCATGATACCGCTTAACCATGCTTTGCAGAGTAGTCAGGAGTTCTGCCTCGTGAGTTCGTGCAAGGCAGTGTACTTCTTAGCGTGTCAGCACAGCCTGCTTGGTTGCGGCAAGGATTTAGTCAAAGCGTCGATCACCGTCATCGGCAAAATGACCTCGCCGTACTCATGGGGCTTGTATACCCCGGTCAGCTTGTCCGCATGGGGCCCAGATATGGATGCCTTGTTATACCATAGGAAGCCATCGCCATGAAGACCTAATCCTCGTTCCGCCATGTCGAACGAGGGCGGAAATCGTGCCAATCTTGCGCGCTTTTTCGTTCCCCCCCTTTCCCTAAAATCACCTCGGGGAGGGAAGAGCCGACCCTTGCCGGTCTGTGAGAGCCTCCAAACCCATATGGCATAAGGGGGGGACCCCTCTAAAAAATGCTATTTAGCACCCGAAAGAGGCCCCGTCATGGTGTACTTTTTCATGAGCTTTTGGCGTCTGTTTTCCCGGTCAAACACGATCGCCTCGGTGCTTGAAACCCAAGTGCTGCGGTAGTTTGCAGCTCCGACATGATGATGCCAATCCGTCCATTCGTCCAGTTCGTGGGCGATCGCCAAAGCACGCAGATTTTCGTCAAAAAACAGCGTTTTTGGGCTGTTTTGTGGGTGTTTTGGGCCGAGGGTAGACTGGTACCGCATACCCTCGCCGCGTCGCTCAGGGACCGCCCCTGCAGGTCACAGAGGCGTACCAGGTCGCGCTGCTTCTCCGGCAGCCGATCAACCGCCTCGTTCACCGCCTGCGCCACTTCCTGCCGGTCTGCGCCCGCCTCGATGTCCACATCGGCAGCGACCGCATCGCCTAACGTCGGCTCCTCGCCGTCCATGACCGGCGCGTCCAACGACAGTTCCATCACTCTGATCTGCTGCAGGTACAGGTCGGTACCGATGTCGATCACATGTGGCAGGCTCTGCAACTCATCGTCCGAGCTGCTAACGATGCATACCGGCAGATGGCGGCATGCGCGACGCATACGCTGATCCACTTATGCCGCCCCCTTTCCACATCCCAGCACGCGCGCCATCCAGCGCGCCACAATTTCCGCAGCTTCCTCGGCCGGCACACGCTGCGCGTCCGCCCAGCTCATACCGTAGCATTCCATCGCAAAAGCCTCACGCTCGCGCTGAAATGCAATGGGATCGCGCTTTCTGGCATCCGACACCGCTGTTATCAGCGTCCGCCCGATCTGCCGGTTAGTCGCATCCGGCATGGTCGCGTTCTGCATGTGGTTCACCTCCGGTTTTCTGAATTGCATTTGGTGCCGGGCGGGGGAATCGAACCCCCGAAATCCATTCCCGGCATGTTGCCCGCAGGTGTTGCTCCTGCGAGCGTGCCCCATGAGGGTACCTTCTGACCGTGCGTTGTTCAGCAGGTTCCCGCGCGACGGGAGGGGACGCGCTGCGCTTATAGCGCGGGGCTGGTACGGGCGGCGGGATTCGAACCCGCAACCAACGGACGGAGTGGTTACCGTCCGGCGCGCTGCCGTTGCGCCACGCCCGCATGGAGCGATGCCAGCACCATACCGGCGATGGCACCGCGAGGGGACACAGGCGGCCTTACGCACCGAGCATCGGTAGCACTTTCTCGGCGACCAGCTCATGTATTCGGCTGCCTCGGGAATGGCCATCAGGCCGGATGCTGTCATGGATTTACCGCCCTTCCGGTGTGGCGCTATCGGTGCTTTCCAGCCGCTGCAGGGTATCGCACAGCGCGGCAATTGCGTCCTTGATTTCCTTGGTGTAGGCGGTTTTCAGTTGGATATCGTCAATGGTGCCGTCCAGCGCGTCACGCTCCACGCGGTCGTGCATGCGCATGACGTCCTCCATTTCAAAACGGCTACGGGCGATGGACACCGGCAGCGACTGATCCACCGCTTCGAAATACCGCTTGCGGTAGCTTTCGTAGTTGTTCAGCATCCAGCGGTGCCAGAGCATCACATCGCCGACTGCGCTAGCGAAGCGGTCCACATCGTCCGGCTCCGGCTGAACCTCGCCGTTTTCCCACCGGGCAATGGTGCTCTCCGATACGCCCAGCATGGTTGCCAGCTTCCAGCGCGGTATTTTCTTGCGCGATCTGGCGTTTTCAAGGTCGATATTGGTGCATTCCGGCAAGTTGCGTCGCCTCCCGTTGTGTTATGCTGATGACATGAAAGGGGCGTTGTGTATGGATACCATCGTGCTGCGGGTATCGGAGTTGAAAAAGCTGGCGGCGGAGCTGGTCAAGGATGGGATGCAGTATGTGCAGGTCGCGCTGATGGAGGGCGATGTGGGGGAAGGGCTGCCGCCCTCCGCCGCGTTTTCCGCAATGCGGGCGGATAGGCCGTTTGAGTTGGTCGATTACGATGAGCTGGACGGCGTGCCGGAGACGGAGGCGAGCTTCGACCTGATGTAGATTAGCTTGCATCGCGATTACCCAGCAAGTCATCGACAGTGCAACCTAGCACGAATGCGATTTTTGAAGCAGTATCAAGTGTTGGATTTCGCTCCCCAGATTCGTAGCTCACATATGTACGCAGTTTCACACCTATTGTGTGAGCAACGTATTTTCTTGTGAACCCTTTGTTCTCACGTATGCTTCTTAGAATACAATGGTTCATCTAGCGCACCTCCATAAATCACACACCGAGTGTGATTAATATAGCACACAGAGGGTGTGATGTCAACGACAAATAACCATACTCATTGTGATATTTAATTTACACAATATGTGTGATACCTTATGTATTGAGGTGATACCGATGCTAGGTGAAAAAATTGCTGAGTACCGCACGAACGCAAATATGACGCAGCAATCTCTTGCCGATGCTCTTGGGGTATCGAAGAATACAATTTTTAGTTGGGAAAAGGGTATTCGTAAACCTGATATAGATATGCTTCAAAAAATCGCGTCATATTTCGCGACTACTGTAGATAACTTGTTAGGCAATATTGAACCTCCTATCCCAAATGACGATGAGATTAAGTTCGCCCTCTTCGGCGTTGATCCGGCGAATATTACCGACGCACAGTTTGAGGAAGTCAAGCGCTTCGCGCAGTTTGTAAGAGAACAGAAAATGAAACAAAGCGGCAAGTAGGCCGCTCACCTTTCATCGGAGATTTGATTGATGTCGACAGAAGAACTCCTATCCTTCGCGGAAAATCACGGTCGCAAGATTTACTACATGAACCTACAGTAGGTCAAAGCAGTGACCCTCGATTACGATGGTTCATTCATTGCGTTATCTAAAGCGCTACATGGGGTAGAGGAAAAGGAAATCGCCGCCCATGAGCTGGGCCACTGCGAGTACTGCGGCACCTACAACCGTTACTCGCCATTTGATATCAGCGCGAAAGCGGAGCGCCGGGCGGACAAGTGGGCATACCACAAGCTGGTACCACCTGGGGAACTGCGGGAAGCATTCAAGATGGGCGTTGTGGAGGCTTGGGAGCTGGCGGAGCGATTTGAGGTTTCGGATGAGTTTATGGTGAGGGCGCTGGAGTATTACAGAGGTGTGGGGGTTTTGTAAAGGATAGCACCGTTCATATGTGCTAAACCGTTGAGCGTTTACTTCTATCGCCTGATCTTGTTTGTTATGAAAGGTTGAGGATTATCTTATGAAAATTTCAAAGGTACACATTACCAATTATCATTCATTGAAAGATATTGAGGTTTTCTTCGATAATTACTCGATCTTTATCGGTCCAAATGGTACAGGGAAGTCATCAGTTCTTAGAGCACTAGACTGGTTTTTCAACGGTGGTTCATTGACCGCCTCTGATATACATGACTTTCAGAATGATGACGGCACTCCGAAATACACGGCTGAAGAAATGCAAGCAAACCCAAGTCTTGACACGGTTCGTGTGACTGTCATGTTTTCTGCGCTGACAAATCGTGACCAAACATTGTTACAATCATATGGTCGAGGACAGACAGCGGTTTTCAGTAAGATTTGGCGTTTAGGTCAAAAAGAAAAATACGTTGGGCAAGCTCTACAAGGGCCGGGGTTTGCAGACATTCGTGCATTTTCAAGACTTACTGATAGTCGTCCAGCTTATCGAAGCCTTCGAACAAACTATCCAGAACTTCCAGATTTAGGAGCATTACCTCAAAAGGATGAGATATTGTCAGCATTACAAGCCTGGGAGGATGATCCAGTAAATAGGGATCGTTTGGTTCAGATCGATGAAGAAGAAGCGACACACATGTTTGGTTTTAATGGGCCAAACATTATCAAAGAGTGCGTCTCGTTTGTATTGGTTCCGGCTTCTTGCGATATGACCTCTGATATTTCCATTAATAGAAAAGGTTCAACATTGAATAGCCTTATTGGTAGCTTAATGAATAGTGCGAGCGATTTAGCTAAGCAATCATGGATACAACAGAATAAAGAAGTCATAGATCAATTAACGGAAACGATGAGAGATTCCATAGCTCGATCTACAACATTGCAATCCGAACGAGTGAATGAGAAGCTCACTCGACTTATACCATCGGCTTCGATTGAGTTTTTCCCTCATATACCGGATTGGATTCCAAGCCCAAATCCAGACATTAGCACTGTTGTAACAATTGATGGCAGTCAACGCAGTATCGGTAAGCAAGGTGATGGCATACAACGTGCAGTTATGATTGCTATGTTTGAATCACTAATACCTGATCGAACTTATTATGAAAAGACAATGATACCGGAAGCGGGACAAAGCGAAGAAGAAACCGCTATCAGGTTAAGCGAAGTACTTGATAGGCTCCCAGCGATAGTAATCTGCATTGAGGAACCAGAAATATATCAACATCCGGTTCGTGCACGCTCATTTGGAAGAACACTGCTAGAAATGTCATTACAACCAAACGTACAAATAGTTATTGCCACGCACAGTCCATACTTTGTTCTTCCGAGCCAGTTCTCATCTATAAGGCGTTTCTCACTAGAAAATGGCATCTCGAAAACCAAATATGCAACTATTCCAGATATAGCAAGAATAAGCTCTACATCAGAGGAAGATGTTTTGAAAACTGTTGAAAGATATTTACCGACATCTTTCTCAGAGGGTTTCTTCTCAGACAATGTTGTACTTGTTGAGGGAAGCACAGATAAAGCTATCTTAGAAGCACTAGCAGAGAAACTGGGCACCCCCTTCGATTGCAGGGGGATATCAGTACTTGATATGTCTGGTAAGAACAATCTACACATACCTCATATAGTTTTAGAAGCTTTGGATACACCTACATACTTGATTATCGATGGTGATTCAGCTGGTGCTGCAAGGAAACATCCTCAAGATTTACAAAAACAAAGAGATTGCGAAAATTCAAAACGGGCGAGCACAGAGAAGGTTCTTCAATGGCTTCCAACAGCAACGATTGTTACAGAAGGTAACACTCCATATGCCTACAGGAATCCAACAGTTGTCACCGATAAGTATTCAATCTGGATTGATGACATTGAAGGAGAGCTTTCTCTATGGCCGAGTTTTTGTCAAGCACTAACTTCAAATGGTGGTATCTTAAGAGATGAGAAGAACGTGAGAAAATACAGACAAGCAGTACTTGAGGCCAGTTCGAGCGATGTACCGCCCACGTTGATTAATTGTGTGCAAGCGATACTTAACATGTAGTCAAAATTCATATTGATACTGATTAGTTAGAAACAACGGTCGAGTATACTGAAGTTCGCAATTTCATAAAGTAATGGCAAAGCCATTGGTACTCCGCTAGAATGAATGGTGTCGAGACATTCAAAGAGGAGGAGAAAACCAATGGCCAAGAAAAACGATACCACAAATCTCACGGAATTGCTACTGCGTTGTATGGGAGAAGCGGATCCGATGCTCAGTATGCTGGAATGGCTCTGTGCTCGACTGATGGAGGCGGAGGTTTCCAGCAAGTTGGGGGCAGAAAAGAACGAGCACTGCGACGATCGAACCAGCAGCAGGAGCGGATATCGGCCACGAAGGTACGATACCCGGATGGGCACCATGTACCTACTGATCCCCAAAGTCAGAAACGGCGGCTACATCCCTTTCTTCGTAACCGAGCGCAAGCGCAGCGAGGCAGCTTTGATTCAAGTGGTACAGGAAGCTTTCGTGCAAGGGGTATCAACTCGCAAGATGGACAAGTTCGCAAAGAGCCTGGGCATTGAAAACCTATCCCGCAGTCAGGTAAGCGACATGACCAAAGGGCTTAACGAGCAGGTACAGTCGTTCAGGGAACGTCCATTGGCGGGAGAGCCGTATCCCGTGCTCTGGGTCGATGCCCTGTATGAGAAGGTGCGTTATGGCGGTCGTGTTGTCAGCATGGCCATCCAGATCGTTTGCGGTGTAAACGCGCAGGGGCATCGTGAAGTACTAGCGGTCGAGCCCATGCTGGAAGAATCCAAGCACACCTATCAGCACCTGTTTGATGGCCTGAAGGCGCGTGGTCTGCAGACGCCTTCGCTGGTCGTTTCGGATGCGCATAAGGGGCTGATTGCCGCCATTCGGACGAGCTTTGTCGGCGCATCGTGGCAACGGTGCAAGGTACATTTCATGCGAAATACCCTCGCGCATATCCCTCACCGCGACAAGGCAGAATTCGCTGGGCAGCTCAAGGAGATTTGGCTTGCCCCCTCCGCGGAGGGGGCAAGGGCGCGCGCTGCGGCGCTGGGTGAGAAGTATGCAGACAAATATCCCAAAGCCATTGAAACGCTGGAGGACGGGCTGGAGGATTCCCTTTCCTTCTACGCCTTCCCTAAGCTGGATGCCCGCAAGATCGCCTCGACCAACATGTTGGAGCGGCTCAACGAGGAGATACGGCGGCGAACAAGGGTTGTCGGAATCTTCCCGAATCCAGACTCATACCTGCGTCTGGTCACCACGTTTCTCATGGAATATGCGGAAGACTGGTCGGTTTCTAGAGCCTATCTCAGCGAAGAGTCCATTCGTACCCTATTACCCCAAGCGGCTTGATTCATATGCGGAGTACTTCGAAATTGCGAACATCGCTTGACACTATCGAAACAACAGAGTGACATAAATTGTTGGGGGTTATCAATTGCCGCGTGCATCCTTAAGACAACGAAATGATTGTCGCTACACCGCCAAGTACAAAGGCATTCAGTTCATGGGCAAAACGCAGGCAGATGCCTACGCGAAACGTGATGCCTACAAAAAACATGTGGAGGTCAACTGTGAAAGCTGTTATTTATGCCCGCTACAGCAGTGAGTGTTATCGCCGGAGTATAATTGACCGAGAACGCCGGTAGGAATTGACCCACTCAAGGAAGGTCGCTACCATGATCTGGAAGAAGATCGTGGAGGCGGGCACTATGCTAAGGAGTGGGATGATTCTCATGATACGAAAAGAAGCGCGAAACGGGAAGAGCGCCTATACCATCGGGAAACAGCTCGGAATCTCCAAGAATACAGCCCGCAAGTATATTGAGCGTGGCGAGAATAAACCACCACCGAACGATCGGTTTTCAAAGCTGGATGCTTATAAACCTCTCCTTCACAGCCTCATGAGTCAGGGGATTTTCAACTGCGTGGTACTGCTGGAACGGTTGCAAGGAGTAGGTTACGAGGGCGGGATTACGATTCTCAAAGAATACGTGCATCCCTTTCGTCCGGCCAGGGCATTGCCCGCCGTGCGCAGATATGAAACACCACCCGGCAAACAGGCGCAAATGGACTGGGGCATCTGCCATTACCAGGATGCGCAGGGCGGTCTGCACAAAGTGCCTGCGTTCGTCATCATTCTGGGGAACTCCCGCATGAAATACGTTGAGTTCACCAGCCGCTGCGATCTGAACAGTCTGCATCGGTGCATGGTCAACGCATTTGCGTATTACGGCGGGATGCCTCAGGAGATATTGACCGACAATATGAAGACGGTCGTAACAGGCAGGGAAGCAGGGCAGCCCATTTGGAACACGCGTTTTGCAGATTTCGCCGTTGACATGGGTTTTACGCCGAAAGTGTGTCGCGTGCGATCTCCACAAACCAAAGGGAAAGTAGAGCGCCTTGTTCGGTATGTGAAAGAGAACTTCCTTCCCGGGCGGCGGTTTGAGGATCTGGACGATCTCAATCGTCAGGCAGTAGCCTGGTGCCGTGATGCCAACGGTAAAGTACATCACACGACCGGAAAGATCCCACTGCAAGCATTGGCCAGCGAAAAGCTATTGGAGTTACCGTCACAGGCAAAACTGGATCAATATCGCTGGGAGGATC
>Ga0351880_1035_pt3 | contig 36588 bp, 30 predicted proteins | sample BONcelFGM3001E13_FD_206766 | JGI IMG/M metagenome (GOLD analysis project Ga0351880, IMG submission 206766) | Enriched cells from coal bed in the Powder River Basin, Montana, United States - BONCAT cells FGM rep3 HSBNCT.FGM.300.1.E13 ...
ATCAAGGGTTTCCCTGAGTCGGTCTTCGTCCTGCCGATAGGTAATCAGTCCAACAAGTACAGCGGTTTCAGTTATGGGAGTATGCTCAATCATTTAGTCAGGTTATATTTTCTGCAAAGATAAGGTTTAGTTGGTTCAGAGAATCAAGTGTTTCGGGCACAACCTTACCAAACGGATCTCACCCTATCAGCGATTTTGCAACTATTCCCAGCAAATCAACCTGATCGAGGTTTTTGAGAATTTCAGTGATTTTTGCCGTTTTATCCTGTGTTGGAATGTCAGATTTGATGACCTGAGCAATGTCTCTTGATTGTTTTACAGTGACGTATTCTTCCAGAGCCAGCATGGCTGGGTTGGTTTCAGGGTTGGTTTTTTCCGGAAGTCCGAATGCTTCGAGTTCGGCAATGCTGGCTTCGAGTACTTCGCGTGCCATTTTACGGCATTCATCAATCTGCGAAATCCTTCCGGTTGCATCGCGCAACGACCATGAGCTGAAATCAGGTTGAATGGACCTGATCAGCTCAGTTTTACGCGAGTTTTCACCGAATATCCTGCCAAGGATCATAACTGCATTTGTTTTCCACGATTGCAGATCGAAAGGTTTAAGGTCGAGGCGTGCTATAAGGTCGTTGATCAGGTTTATCTCTTTGTTCGACATGGCTGGAGCAGATTTTCAGGATGAGGGTGAATTTTATGTATTGCTAAATTAGACATTATTCTCAAAGAATTGCTTTTAAGCAGATGATTTTTTACCGGCTCTAATCCATGTCTTTTTGTACATTTGAGGTTAATATTTTCTAACTCTATCTGATTGATACCCAGAGACACCATACAAAGCATTATTGATGCAGCGCGCATCGACGAAGTAGTCGGCGATTTTGTTCAGCTCAAAAAACGAGGCGTTAACCTGTTGGGTTTGTGTCCGTTTCATAACGAACGAACACCTTCATTCACTGTTTCGCCGGCAAAAGGAATTTTTAAGTGTTTCGGCTGTGGCAAAGCCGGAAATTCAGTCAATTTTATAATGGAGCACGAAAAGTACTCCTATCCCGAAGCGCTCAGGTACCTGGCAAATAAATACAGCATTGAAATTGAGGAGCAGGAACCTACGCCCGAAGAAAAACAGCTGGATACTGACCGTGACAGCCTTTTTGCCCTGAACACTTTTGCCCAGAAATTTTATACCCAAACCCTTCGCCAAACCGAGGAAGGCAGAGCCATTGGTCTGAGCTATTTTATCGAAAGAGGTTTTCGTGAAGATATCATCGATGCGTTTCAACTGGGTTTTTCGCCAACAGCCTGGGATGCATTTACTCAACATGCCATCAAACACGGATTTGCCGAAAAATATCTGATTGATTCAGGACTTACCATCAGCAAAGAAGGTAAACTTTACGACCGCTTCCGCGAGAGGGTTATGTTCCCGATTCACAACCTTACCGGAAAGGTGATTGGTTTTGGTGGCCGGATACTTACTTCTGATAAAACCAAGCCCAAGTATGTAAATTCGCCGGAGTCGGAAGTTTACAATAAATCGAAAAGCCTTTACGGGATATGGCTGGCCCGGGGTGCTATTGTTGCCCGCGACAATTGTTATCTGGTTGAGGGTTACACCGATGTAATTTCGTTGCATCAATCGGGGATTGAGAATGTTGTGGCTTCGTCGGGAACATCGCTCACCACCGATCAGATTAAGCTCATCAATAAATATACCCGCAACATTACCATTCTTTATGATGGCGACCCTGCCGGAATAAAAGCTTCCTTCCGGGGAATTGATATGATTCTGGAGCAGGGCATGAATGTGAAGATTGTGCTGTTTCCTGATGGTGAAGATCCGGATTCATATGCGCGAAAGAACCGTTCAGCCGATGTGGAGGCATTTATCTCCTCTCAATCTGACGATTTCATCACATTCAAAACCAGGATGTTGCTTAGTGAAACCAACAATGATCCTGTCAAAAAAGCCGGGTTGATTCATGAAATAATTCAATCCATCAGTTTGATTCCCGATGGCATTATCCGCCCCTTATACATCCGCGAATGTGCCGAAATAATGGGTCTGGCCGAGCAAACCCTGATGAATGAACTCAACAGGGTTTTGCGGAAGAAGAGACTGAAAGGCGCTCAGGAAGAATCTGTGAATGAAGAAGTTCAGGATCAACAGCTTGTTGCACCTCCGCAGGAACAGGTTTTGGATATTACCGATTGCAGTGCTCAGGAGCTGGATGTAATCAGGGTTTTACTGCACTTCTCCGATAAAGTTTTGAAATTCAAGCAGCCGGGAAATGAACCTGAAGAAATTGTAATTACTGAAGTTGGGGTTGCAGAATACATCTGCAATGACTTAAGAGCCAATCAGATAGTATTTGATTTACCTGTTTATCAAATCATTTTTGAAGCTTTTTGTGTGGGCGTTGACAATCACGAACTTCCTGACGAAAAGTATTTTCTGATGCATGTTGATCATACAGTTGCAGATACTGCCATCAATATTATCACTCAGCGCTATGAACTTAGCCCGGGTTGGGAAGAAATTAAGATTTATGTTGCTTCGGAAGCGGATAAACTTGAAGATACGGTGAGTCAGGCTGTTTTATCGCTGATGCATCGGAAGTTATCTGCTATGATATTTGTAAATCAGAAAAAAATGAAAGAATTGCCGGCAGACAGCGAAGAATGGGCCGATCACCTTTCCAGGGATATTCATTTAAAGCAGGCCCGCAATGAAATCAGCCGGCGGCTTGGTCGCACGCTTAATAACTGATAAGAAGGTTGAGGTTGAGGTTGAGGTTGAGGTTGTGCTTCGACTGCGCTCAGCAACCGAGGTTGAGGTTGAGAGCATAGTAGGTATTCAATCTCGACCATCATTCTAAATCCGAAATCCGAACCGAAGCGAAGCGGAGCTCACCGAAGGTAAATCCGAAATCCGAGATTCGAAATCCGAAATTCAAAATCCGAAATCCTCAACAAAAACTTTCTTAAATATGAAGTGTTTATTGGTCTGAAACTAAAAACTTTATACAAATGAAAAAAAATGTGGGCAACACCGACAAGCTGATCCGCTTGCTATTTGCACTGCTGATTGCAGTTCTTTATTTTACCAATCTAATTAGCGGAACACTGGCAATTGTGCTTGGAGTGGTAGCGCTGGCTATGGTGGCCACCAGTTTGTTGAACTTTTGCGGACTTTATGCCATTTTCGGAATCTCGACCTGCAAATCAAAGGAAGTAAAATAATACAACTTCCAGCCTTGCTTTGATCAGGGGAAAAATTAAAAAAGCCTGTTGCCCTCTAACGGCAACAGGCTTTTTTGTATTTATTGCTCAAACTATTGCTCAAACTATTTCTCAAGCTTTTCAAGATTTACATCCACGTCTATCTGAATGCTTTTGGCTATATTTTTGGCAACAGCCCCGGGGATTTTTATTCCATAATCTTCGACCAATACATTAAAGGTTGATTTGCCGATTACCTTTCCATCTTTCACCTCAAAAGTGCCTTTTTCTGAAACCTTTTTGGTTACACCCTTTATGGTAAGATCTCCTTCAACAATAGCATTGTAAATACCGTTTTTGTCAAAATCAATATCTTTGATATTCATTACTTTACCCGTAAATGTTGCGTTGGGGAATTTGTCTGATTCCACGTAGTTTTCGTTGAAATGTTCCTGCATCAGGGCTTTTTCAAATTGAAACGATTTCATCAGAACACGAAAAACAAAGTCTCCGGTTTGCTGATCAAGTGCGCTGTTTACCTGACGGTTGTGAGCTAAAATGTCTTCAATGGGAGTACTTGAGAAAAAGCGGATATTGCCACTTTTTGTTATGAATTTTTGCGCCTGAGCTGAGCCAAGGGCTAAAGAGACTAATAAAATCAGTGTTGACAGGATTTTCATTTTGTTTGGTTTTAAGTTTGGGTTTTGGTTAAAGCAATTCAAATGGCAATGCTGCAATGTTCCAGAATTACATCTGTTTCGTTATATCCGGTACAATGCCCTTTTATGGTGATGGTGCTGCCGGGAGGTATTGACATCAAAGTTTCGGCTTTTTCAGGAATAAGTACGCACCGCACTCCTTCGCTGCCAAACATTCCTTCATCTATTTCAAATAATGCAACTACCTGCTCATCAGTAACCTCAACGGAGGACAATTGTCCGGTAATCGCAATTACCTTGCCATTATAGCGTGCTGAAGATGCCGCTGCATTGGTTCTGAATTCCTCGAAAAAAGCAATAGCTTCTACTTCGAAATCGGGTTTGGCTTTTGAATAATCTTTGTGAGGTTTGTTGTAAACAAAGAAGTAAACGAGCAAAGCTGCAACGATACCTGCTGCAGCTAAACCTCCGAGAATGATCAACCATTTCTTTTTCATGATGATTTTTTTTGATAAACAGTTTAAAGCGTAATTAGTTGCGAAAGGAGTAGTTAAACCTTCCCAACGGGAATAAACCGCGGACAAACGGGAATAATACCTGCCCGTATGCTACCCTTTGGGGCTGCAGTTACTTATATTTATCGTCACCGTGGGTTCCTTGAAGAGCTCCTCCCACGGTTATTGTTATTGAGCACCTTCGGCGCTCTGACATGCGTCCCCGAAGGGGCCGAATAAAAATTCTTAAGTTACTATCCTATCAAAATAGGAATCTGCCTGATAAAATTTTTAAAATCCAAAATGGCAGATTGAACAACATTGCTATATTTACACGTCCAAATTCAGAACTATGCTACTCATTTTTGTTTCCGTTTTCCCTGTTATTGTTATTATGATTTATATCTACTTAAGGGATAAGTATGAGAAAGAACCTCTGTGGCTATTGATAAAAGTTTTTGCAGGAGGAATTTTGTCAGCAGTTGCAACAATATTATTTTTTGTCCCGTTTCATAATTCCCTGCCTGAATTTCAGAACGTTTTTGCATATGCTATGTTCAAAGCTTTTTTTGGGGCAGCTATTCCTGAGGAGATCTTTAAATTTATTTTTCTCTATTTGATTATCTGGAGAAACCGGAACTTTAATGAATACTACGACGGAATTATTTATGCAGTGTTTGTTTCGTTGGGCTTTGCCTGCCTTGAGAACATATTCTATGTAACTGAACATGGAATGGGCGTAGGGATTGCACGTGGAATTTTCGCTGTTCCCGGGCATGCGCTTGACGGTGTGATTATGGGTTACTTTCTTTCATTGGCCAGGTTTATGCCTGAGCGCAAAACGGAGTTTATTTTTAAAAGCTTGTTTTATGCGATTCTTGCGCACGGCATTTATGACTTTCTGCTTTTCTATGCGTCCGGAATATCTGAGTCGAGCCCTGCTCTGTCTGTTCTGGCGATGTTGGTTTTCCTGGCATTTATCATTTATTTATGGCGTCTGGGATTTCGGAAGATCAACAGGCATATTGAGGCTTCGGTGTTTAAGCGTTAGAAAATGATATAAAAAAACAGCTGAACCATGAACATTTCTGTTCAGGCCCAGCTGCGCATCCCGCAGGTTAAACCCTGCCCATTTTTGATTAAATGCTACTCAATCAAAAGTTTTTGTTGTTTTATTCCTTCTTTGGTTTGAGCCACAATCAGGTAGGCTCCTTTTGCCAATCCGTTCAGATTCAGGCGGAATTCCTCCGATCTGGCTTCGGTCTGCAGTCTGAGTTTTCCATCCATTCCGAAAAGGAGGACTTTGGCATCATTACATCCGATGATAGTCACATACTCACTTGCGGGGTTTGGATAAATCCTGATTTCAGGAATTGGTGAATATGAGTTGTTTACACCCAGGAAGTCAATTACATTGGAGAACGATAGTTCCGATTCGCCTGTTGTGTAATAGGCCTGCACTGCATACACATACTTGTTGTTTGCAGCCGGAGGCCAGTTTGAATCGTTGTATTCCGTTTCATTCAGCACAGTTGTATTGAGAACCGGCCAGTTTTCTGCGTTTGAAATGTCAGTCAGTTCGCCAAAGCGGATATCATAACCTGTTAAGGCTCTGCCTGAAGAATGAGAAACTGTTTCGGTCATAACATGTGGCCTGATCAGGAAATTGCCAGCAGTTCCAACGATGCCTGAAAGCAATGCAATGTCGCCGCCTGCGTATTTATAGCAGGCATATTCGGTAACGATGTTGGTAGAATCCCATGCCAGGAAAGTTGATTGCTCAGGAGTTCCATACCAGTAAATCATTGCATAATGATCTCCCTCAAGGGTGATGTTCGGAATGCTGATATGCAGCCATTCATCCATACCTGATGAAAACTCATCACTACTAACAACCAGATTGTAGTCTTCGTCAAATATATCAAGGCGCATTGGTTGTGCAGTGGAAAAGACATTGTATTTAGCCCAATACACATCGAAGCCGGTAACGGTTGCAGGCTCATCAAAGGGAATGTGATTTCCAAGCCATACTTCTTCGCCAATTTCACCTGCCCAGCCCTGTTCATGAACGCCATCTTCGAAAATCATAACATGATGAGCTGATGCGGCAGGCTGATGCCATGTGATATTCATCGTTTCTTCAGTTGGTGCGGCAAGCACAACATACGGAATCAGCATTGCTTCAGATAAGACAATTTCGCCGAGATCAATGTCTGATTCTGCAACTGCAACAGGTGCAGAGTAAGTGGCAAATCCGTCAGCAGCGACATGTATCTGGTAAGTATTAAGGCTGTAAACACCCTCGATTGTGAAATTACCATTTGCATCTGATGTAGTAGAAAAAGGTGCATAACCTGTGAGGGATATGGTGGCATTTTCAATACCAACACCCGGGTTGTCGATTCCGGTGACTTGCCCGCTTATGGAAACCAAAGCCAGTTCACTCATAATAAAATCGAGGGTAGTTGTATTTCCAAAAGTAACTCCAAGAGATTCAGTTACAGCAGAGTATGCAAACTTATCAGCAGTAGCTGGATAGGTTCCGGCTGGGACAAATGGCAGCTCATATGCACCTGATGCATCGGTGTAGGTTGTAATGTTAAGTGGATTAACCTTAACAGAGGCTCCTTCAATTGGCATGCCTTCAGAGTTGGAAACAATACCAGTAGCAGATCCGAGATTATCATTGAAAACAAACCTGATTACAGGATTGGCATTTGAACTTCCTGCTCCCGGAGGTGAATATGGATTGGGAGGATTGGTGTACCCGGCAGTGTATTTTGTAGAAGATACCATTCCGCTGTATGTACTGAAACCCTGATTGACGTTCGTGTGATTATCAATTTTTTCAACCATAACAACCAGATTTTTGGTGTTGTCGTTATAGTTGAACGGAGTCTGGAAAGGAATGTAAATGGTCTGTTCTCCAACTATAAAATTCAGATTACCATCAAAAGCAAGCTCAAGTTCGCCGGCGGGAATCCACTCAGGCAACTCTTCCATTTCTGTTGTGCCTACCCATACTCGAACCGGAACCTCTGTTTCGGGATACATAAATGAATAATCATAGGCGATGCCGAAAATTACACCCTCTTTTCCGATTTCATCATTGAGATAGAGCGTTTCATACAATGAATGATTGTAAGCCATATCCACAGGGCCTGAATATGTTGTATATCCGAAGGTCTCTCCAACTGTAATTACTTCAGATTCGGCAGGTATGCCCGAAAGCATAAGAATTGCACTGGTGTTGTTTTCCAGATACTGATCCTGTAAAAACTCAATTTCAGCATAGATTTTATATTCGCCGATGTCAGTGAAAGTATAGGACAGGTCGTAGGTAAGTTCTTGTCCGCTGGCAATTTCAAGTCCGGAAACCGAGAAAACCTCTTCCGGGTTTTCGGTACCTCTGAGCAACTTAACACGGTAGTCATCTGCAGGAACAGTCTCAAGTCCGTTGTTGCGGATAGTAAGGGTAAAGTCAGAAGCTTCTCCCAGGCTGTATAGATTATTTCCTGAGAATTCTTTTGCCTTCAGATCAAATTCATCAAAATGAACAGAAACATTCTGCCCGAGTATGTAATCAAGTGTTACCTGTCCTGAGAATGCGTAAGGATCTGAAACATTTACCCTGAATCCTATCCTGCCCATTTGTCCGGCAAATGCCGACATATCAACTTCATATCTTGTAAACTGCATGATATTCAAAGCAGGGTTCTGAACATAAATCCATTCGGAAGTGCCTTCTTCTTTCCAGAGAATATTCAGATTTCCGGGCCACCACATGCTTGAAACTGCATAAAATGAGAACGAGGCATCTTCGGCGATATTCAGGCGGGTGGAAATAAGTGTGTCAGAAAATCCGGCCGGAACCATTGACATTGCACTGCTATTTCCGCTGAAACCATAATATCCGGCACCCCAGTAAACCCCATTGATCCAGTTTTCAGGAGGGAAATTTCCTGTTTCAAAATCTTCAAAAAAGGCATCAAAGGCATAAACATAAGTATCCATAGATAGAGAGTTATCCGGTTCGGCTCCATCATCCTCGGGGATTGAAGCTTCGATGGTATAATCACCGACTTCAGCAGGTGTCCATGGCAGGCTGACTCTTACTGTATCAGCAGGATTTAGCATACCTGTGAGTTGTGTGCCTAAAACAACTCCGTTGGCTTTGAAAGTAACGGTTTTCTCCTGCGCCATTGATCCGTAATTCTGGACTTTGGATGAAAGAATCGTAGTACTATTCTGGAATATGGTGGAGAGGCTGCTGTTGAGATCAAGTAAAGCAAAATCGTTGGCAACCGGAGTAATACAGGAAATATAAGCAACCCAGCCTGAAGTTGTTTCCCAGCCGGGTCCCATAAAGTGAATGGTGAGTGCGCCATCGGCATTTAGTGCAGTTATAACGCCCGGACTATTTGTGCCCATCCAGGTTCCTATCAGTGGTGCACTGGTTGAGGTTCCGTCATAGATAGTAAAACCACCCCAACTGGCATTAAATTCCAGAAAAGTAAGTCTTACCCGGTCGCCGGCGTTGGCTGGGTAAATGGTAGTAACCGCATCGTCATTCATTCCGATATCGCCGTCAAGTCCTCCGGCATCGGTAAATGTTGCACCGCAGGAATTAATGGTCTGGGTTCCTGTGGATGGCATTGTATAAATTGTGCCAAGATTATAGATTGTTTTTGATGCTGTGTTGTTGCCTGAAACAGGATCGCCGGCATGGTTTACGGTTGCTGAAATCAGATAACTTCCTGCAGTTGAGAGGTTAGCTGTTGCTGTAAATGTGTAGTTAGCTATCTGGTTGGGTGCCAGCGAAAAGGCGCCAACATTTTCAACAACCGGAGTGCCGCCATTAATACTGTAGCTGACATTAAAACCGGTTTCAACAGCATTTCCTTCATTTTTCAGTGAAACAACAACCTGCTCACTGGCTGTTAAAGTTGCCGAAGTATTTGGTTGCACAATGCCGATGAGAGATAAATCGTTGTCAAGACCGTCACCGTAAAGAGAAAATGCAAGGTTGAAGTCAGACCAGACTATCATAGATGCAGCAGTCCAGTCAATATTTCCGGTTCCAAATCCATTGCCAGGATTTTTCCAATGAAACTCATTGCCAATGGTTGTTCCCTGATGACTATACCATCCCCATTGATTGGAAACGGAATAATCAGCAACAGCCTGAACGCTAACCCAGTAAACGCCTGATGTGAATGGAATCACTGCAGGAAGCGTAAATTCGTATTTGTAGCTGTGATAAACTTCATCAAGAAGAATCTCATTGTAATTGGTGAAATTCTCGAAAGTATGAATTGCGGTTCCCGGAACGCCATTGTTATCTGCATAAAAATAGATATTAAACGCAGTAGCTGGTGTGCCCGTCCATTCAAAATACTGCCCAGCTACATCAATGTATCGGATATCCCAGGTTGCACCAGCCGGAACTGTAAAATCGTCAGCAGCGTAACTCGTATTGTTTACACTTACGGGATCGGTAAATTGTTGACTGACCATGTAGTTCCATCCCAAAGGGAATAGCTGATCGTAAATTACCTCGCCATTGCGGGCAGAGGAGCTTTGAACCGTATGGCTATTCTCGCCGTAAATGGATTGCTGGCCGATTGCTTGCAACGAAAGCATTGATAATGCGAATGCTGCCAGTGTTAAAGCTAAGGTAAACTTTCTCATGATTTGGTTATTTGGTTTGTGTTGATTTGGTTATTCAGTTAAATTCTGATTTTGGAGTTGACTCCCGGTGTTTTTTTTTCTTCTGACCTTTGCCGGTTTTTCTTCCTTACTCTTTTTCTCCCCCATATTCAAAAGGATTTTTCCCAAAGCCGCATTTTCATTATTCAGCTTCTCAATAAGTAGTTTCATCTCCTTTTCAATCTGGTCGGGTTCTGTTTTCTTGTCTGCTTTCATGATGGTTAAAGTATTCATCGGCAAAACTCGGTATCAATTTTTGATACACCTAATATTAATAGCCCACAAAAAAACTACAACGGGAAAAAGGATGGAAACAATAATGCTACAAAAGAATTACAGTATTGATAAACAATGCGTTAACTAATGTATAATATCGTGGTATTGTCTGTAATCTGCACAGAAGAGTTTTTGCCGGAAAGCCAAAACTGAGGTTTAAACCGGAAGGAGTGATTCTTTTTTACAATTGCTGAAGTATGGTTACCAGATTGTCATCGCGGGTAATTCCCATTCTTTTTCTTAATCTGGCGCGGGCAACCTGAATGCTTTTAAGAGATTGAAAGGTAATGGCAGAAATGTCTTTGGTGGTCATATTCAACCTCAGGAAAGCACATAACTTTGTTTCGTTGGGCGTAAGATCGGGATACTTTTCGCCAAGTTTTTGGTAGAAATCCTGATGAACATTCTGAAACCTCACCTCAAATTCTCCCCAAACTGTGTTGTCGATATTTGACTTCATTTCGCGGATAACCTCCTGCACAACCACTTTATTTTCAGGGAGAAGCATATGCCGTATGGCTAAAAGTTTTTCGGTAACAGAAGAAAGAAACTCATTTTTGTTTACCAGATACATTACGTGGGTGGCAAGTTCTTTATTGCGGTATTCAAGTTCAAGTTGAAGGTTTTGTTTTTCGAGAAGCAGGTTTTGCTTCTCCAGATTAAGATTCCTTTGCTCAAGTTCAAGACTCTCTTTTATAAGCCTGACCTGTTTCATTTTTATGCGTTGATTTCGGTTAAGCAGCATAACAATAATAAAAGAAAACAGAAATGCAGCTGCTATTACCATATATATCAGTGCTTTTCGCTCCTTTCGGGCAAGCATAATTTCCTGCTTTAATTCACTTTCCTTGCGCTGCTTCTCATAATGATATTGTAGTTCAAGCCTTGCTGAAGTCTGAATCTGCTCTGTGTTTATGATGCTGTCGTGCAGTTGCTTGTATAGTCGATGCATTTCCAGTGCATCTGAATATCTGTTGACTTTCTCATGGGCAAGCGATAAAAAATTGGCCGCTTTCATCTGCGATCTGATATTCCTGACTTTACGGCTGATCGCCAATGCTTTGTCCAGGCTTTCAATGGATTTCTGATAATCACCGGTAAGGTAATAGCAATCGCCAAGGTTGTTGTAAACCTGAGCCATACCTGCTGAATCCTGCAAGCTTTTTCTTATTTGCAGAGCCTGATTGTAATAATCAAAAGCTTTTTCGAAATCCTTTTTCTCTTTATAAACTATGCCAAGGTTATTATACAACACGCCGTAGTAAATCTGATTGTTGAGCGGTCTGTTCATCTCAAGGGCTTTCTCGAAATTTGCCTGTGCTTTGTCGAAAGCTCTCCCGCTCAGATGAACTGAACCCATATTTATGTACAAAACCAGCTGAGATTCAAATTCTTTATAAGCGGGATTTATTGTTGCTTTTTGCATTACTTTGTCAAGACTCTTCTGAAAATATTCCAACGATTTAGCCAGATTTTCTAAATAAAAGTAACAGGTCCCCATCTGCACATACAAGCTCGCATATTTGCTGCCAAGGCTGGTTGTGTCATGCCCCACTGATGATTCTCCGTCAAGCATTGACAACATTTTAAAGTAATACTCAAGCGTAATCGAATAATTGCCACTGGCTAAAAAGAGAAGCCCCAGCTGATTGTAAATCAGGTATTTGAATTTGTCTGATTTTTGTTTTTCTGACAATTCCAATGCTTTTGTGAAATATATAAGCGCGGAGTCATGCAATGATTTTTTGGTGTAACGTTCGCCCAGCTGACCATAAATCTTAATGGAAGCAGTATCTGTTTTGGCTAGCTTGAGAGCTGTTTTCAAACTGTCGATTTTGTGATCAGCATAAAGTTTTGATGCTGAAAACAGAACTAATAGCAACGCAATTGACATGATTAAAAATGCCTTGGCAGGTAATACGGGCCGGAAATAAAACTTTTGCTTCATTTGTAAGTCAGACAGCATTCAAACAGAAACAAATATACCTAAATATGTGCTTCTATTACACAGTTAATTCAATTCACTGAGGGCATAATTTACATTGCTCAAAAAACATTTGGAATTACGCTACTTAGCCTCCTTATTTTCATATTTTTGTGAATAGTAGCCGGTTCCTTCCAATTTTTCAATTTCTGAGTAATTAAAATACAGAACACCCTATGAAACCCGATCAACTTTACGAAAGTCTGCTCAGTTATTGCCAGACTCACGCCAATCCCGAATTGGTTAAAAAATACTCCAGATACTTCAAAGAAGGGGTTTACGATGCATGGGGACTTAGTCAGGCTCTTATGGATGCAAAGAAGGCAGAATTAAAGCAATCAGGGGAAATTACCGTTGATCTGGTTTTTGAAACAGCTCCATTACTGATGAAAAGCGGTAAATATGAGGAAACTTCTTTTGCCCTGATTTTGATCACCATAGTGAAAGACAAACTTGTAAAAAGTGATTTTGGCAGGCTGGAAAGCTGGTTTAAAACCGGAATTGCCAATTGGGCTCATGCCGATCACTTTGGAATGTTCTTCCTGCCTGAAATTATGAAACAGGGCTTGATTGATAAAGATGATTTTACAGGATGGATCATCTCTCCATACAAATTTCAACGGCGCTGTGTACCGGTTACATTTATAAAACTACTTAAGACCGGAATATCTTTTCAGGAATTATTCACATTCCTTGAGCCACTGATGTCGGATCCTGCCCGTGAAGTACATCAAGGCATGGGTTGGTTTCTGCGCGAAGCATGGAAAGTAAAACCTGAAGAAACAGAGGCTTTTTTATTGAAATGGAAAGACATCGCTCCACGGTTAATTTTTCAATATGCCTGCGAAAAGATGACAAAAGAACAGAAGTTATTGTACCGGAAGGCAAAGTGAGGAATCTACTGTAAACACTTCGGATACTTGTGATTTGATAAATTTCATCAGAGTTTTAATCAATGAATCTGAGATGAATAATTCGGGCGATAAGTTGTCTTTCTCAAAAAGAAAAGATTCGGGAAGAATTAAGCAAATTGGCTTTTTTGCATTTCAACTGGTAAAATTTAAATACCAACTGAATAACCTTAGCCGAATCCTCAAACCAGTGGTTCCTTCTGGCGAATTTTCTATGTTAGACAAAGCGCATTTGTCATTTTCTTCGCTTTTCCGGCATATGCTTTTTTCAGTGCTTTGTTTTTTTGCAGCCTGGATGATGGTTGTGATTTTTCAGAATGCCATTCATGCTTTTCTTCTTTACCTCAACGGCATACATTTCAGCTATTCGTTGTTTGCTATCTCTTATTTGCCAGGCGATATTTATGAATGGGATGAAGGCAGTATGCTGCTGATTTATTCATTGCCTTACTTCGGATATTTTTTACTCGGGGCATTTCTTGCTGCAAAAACCGGCAGAATGCTGCTGGTTTCATGGAAGCATAGATTGCTGTTGACATGGATATCCATTCACCTGATGGTATTTTTTATGGCAAGTGTATTGAAAGGCGTTTTCGTTTACCGTGAGTTTGGAATAGCATTTCAGTGGGTGGTTGAAGTGTTTTATCTGAGGTTAGTGATTGCAGGATTAATTATTGCTTTTGCTGTTTGGTATGTGAAAAAGGAGGTTGTTTATTTATTTCTGAAATCAGTTCCGGTAAGGATTTTCCTTTCAACAGAAATACTCAGGAAAACATGGTTGTCATGGATTGCAGGATTTTCCTTTTTGCCGGGAATTTTACTCGCATTTTTTCTTTGGCGCCCATTTATGAGTTTTCAGGTTCTGGCCACACTTATGATTTTTCCCTTAATTATTCCTGCAATTATCAATTCTTCAGCATACATATCTGACATAAAAATCCCAAAATCAAAAAAAAATGTGCCTTCCTACACTTTTGTCGTTTCTGTTCTTGCTGCAATCTGGGTAGCTCTGAAGTTGCTGAGCGGGTATTCATTGATTATTAATAGTTGAGCTTAAATCCGCATGATTATTTGCTGTGAAATATCTGCCATTTAACGATCCAGCCAATCCCTGAATTCCTGCACTCTTTCTCTGGCAACAACAATTTCCTGATCTTCAATTCCTTCAATTTTGAGTTTCAAACGGCTGTTCGACCAGGCGGTGATGTTGCTGCAAGCCTCAAGCGAAACAATGTATTTCCGGCTGATGCGAAAAAATTTTTCAGGATCAAGTATGGTTTCCAGATGATCAAGCGCAAAATCAATGGTATAGCTGCGTTTTCCTGCGGTGAGCAGATAACTTGCCTTTTCCATACTGTAAAATGCCTGAATCTCTTCGACGGGTATGGTTTTGATTTTTTCTCCGATTTTTATCAAAAATCTTGATTTGTAGTTTTTAGCCTGACTATTGCCAGCCATTGCCAAAATTTTCTCAAGCAATGGCATCGGTGAAAATTGCCTGGCTTTTTCAATGGCTTTTTGCAGACGGTTTTCCTCGATGGGCTTCAGCAGGTAATCGATGCCGTTAGTATTAAATGCTTCTATGGCATAATGGTTCCAGGCAGTTGTGAAAATAATGGGGCAACTCACCTTTACCTGTTTGAAGATCTCGAAACTGACTCCATCGGCAAGTTGAATGTCGGAAAAAATGAGCCCGATTTCAGGACTCCCTTTCAACCAGGCAACGGCATCTCTCACTGTTTCGAAGCTCGAAATTACTTCCATTTCAGGAGCTACTTTGTTGAGCAACCTTACCAGATGGTTGGCGGCTCTTTGCTCGTCTTCAATGATGATTACTTTCATTTTCAATTTGTTGGATTAAAGGAACCCTGACTTTAAAGGTCAAACCATTGTTGATCACCTCAACTTTGCGATCAGTAAAAAAACTGAATTGCTGGATTATATTCTTGAGGCCGGTATTTTTCGATTCTTCCAGAATCTCTTTTGGCTGAAGTGCATTTTCAACTTCCAGAAAATCATCAGATTGCCGGAGGTGAACTTTCAAGGGGTTTTTGTTCGAAACCTCATTGTGTTTCACTGCATTTTCAATAAGCAGTTGAAGGGTCATAGGTACAATCATCTGGTTTTTTCCCTGAGGCAAATCGATGTTCAGTTCAAGTTTATCGCCAAAACGGGTTTTGAGTAAACCGGCATAGTTCTTCATAAATTCCAGTTCCTCCCCAAGCGTAACCAATTCTTTGTCGCGGCTATCGAGCACATAACGAAAAAGATCGCTCATCTGTCTGATAAAATTTACTGCCTGAGCCTGATCTTCATACACCAGATCGCTGAGCACATTAAAACTGTTGAAAAGAAAGTGTGGATTTATCTGGCTTCGCAACGCGTTGTATTTATGTGCCATCATTTCTGACTTAAGCTCTGCTTCCTTTAAAACCGATTTCCGCCAGGCTTTGAAAAACCCCACTGCGGTGAACGTAAGGGAGATAAACAGCGAAATGAGAAAAGTATAAATGATTGAGTTTTGAATGCTTAGCCATGCTTTGGCAGGCAGAATGCCAAGTACCAGATAATACATCAGAAACTGAACCGATATAAAAGCAAATACCGACCAGAGTAAAAGGCTGAAAATTTCAATAAAAGTTCTGGCCACTGGCTGATCAATCCACTTAAAGCGCTTTTCCAGAATGATATTAATCATTATAGGACCGGCCCATTGTGTTATGCAAATGGAGAATGACCAAATGAAGCCAGACAGGAATCTTTCGGGATTGCTGAAAATATTTCCAAAGAAAACAGCCATGATAATCAATGCCAATACAGCATTGGCAAGCAAAAACTGCAATATGTCGAGCGGTTTGAATTTGGTCTTTTTCATACGGAAAGAAGGTTGCCGGCAGTACTAAATATGGGCTAAATGTAGCCCATATTCAGCGACTTTAAAAGTAAAATTGTTTGATTTTCCGATTTGGATTAAAAATCTCGCCAGTAACGTGCAAGATGACGTTACTGGCAAATGATTTTAGAACTTATTTACATGATTTCACCAACTCTTCGGCCTGATCTTTTCCCCAAACAGGGTGCAGTTGCGACTTGGGAACAAATGTTTCCCAACCTGCCAATAAATCGTTAGCCTGGCTGCAATACTCTTTCGGGTCTTTTCCGAAAAATCGTGCAGATCCCATGTCGTTTTGTATTTTCAGCAACTTTGCACGTGGATTTGTAGGATCGAGTGCTGATGCACGTCCAAGCGACTGAGCTGTCAACATGCTGTATTGCTGTCCGCGTTCCATTGGATTCACCACCAATCGGGCGGTGTAAAGCATGGCCTGAAGTGCAAAAACTTCAGCTTCGCCCGGAGCCATTGTTTCAAGTTGTTTCAGAGACTTTTCAGCAACATCAAGATAAGAGTCTTTCTTTTTTGCATCTGAAGGCTCCATAAAACTCATGATGATATAACAATGCGCATGGTAATACAGGGGAAGCCATTCTTCTTTTTCATTGTTTGCAATCATGCCGAATCTGTTTCCAAGTGCCTGAAAGTCATCAGGTGTTTTGCAGTTTGCATATTGGCCAAGGCTTTCGCCCATTGCCTGATAATATTCAGCTTTCTGTGAAAATCCTGTGAGAGTAATCAGGGTGATGATCAGTGTAAAAATGGTTGTTTTCATTGTGTTTGGTTTTGAGGGTTATTGTTTTAAGTTGAGGTTTGTGTAAAATTTAAGGTTGTCTTATTGGATTTTATCCAGTTGATTTTCAGTGCCTTTTTTGGTTAGCGTGATCAATATGGCAATCACATAAAATCTGTCAGAACCTGGAATGATTGCGGCACTTTTAAACATTCCGTTCTGGTCGGGCTGATCGGAAAACCGTCTTCCAAATTCCTGTTTAAAGCCCGGAACATTGGTTACAGCGCCATAAAAGATAATGTTCTGCCTGAAAAGAAAGCTCCAGCTTATGTCAAGACTCTGATAGGCAAGTGTTCTTTCTCCATTGAATTTTTCGCTGTTCGGATTGTTGTAAACCCTGGGCGAAGAGTATATGTAATTTACACTTGCAAGCGATCTTAGTTTACCGAACCAGTGTTTGTAAACCACGGCAAGGTTGTGTTTTGATGCAAAGGTTGGTATGGCCAATTCAGGATATTGGCGGTAATCACGTTTAGTGTCAAGGTAAGAGTATGAAATCCAGTAATCTCCGTTTTTGATGCTCTTTTTGTCTCTCCAGAAAAGATCAAGCCCTGCCGCATAGCCACTGCCATTGTTGTTGTAACTTTCAGGAAGGAAAAATTCATCAGAGTTTTGTTTTACCAGATTTCTGTAGTCTTTAAGATAAACTTCGGTACGCAGCGTTCTTCCGTTTTTTGCCGACTGATAACTCAGTGTATAATGATCGGCCCTTTCATAATCAAGCTTATTTGTGTAGATGAGGAAATCATCGTTCGGGTTCTGGTGAAACCATCCCCAGGCCATTGAAAGCTGACTAGTTTCATTCATTTTCCAGGCTGCGGTTACCCTGGGCGCAAAATTGGTATTTTTCAGGTATGATGAGTGCTCAACTCGCCCACCAATTCGGGTTACAAAACGTTTGGATGCATACATTTCTGCTTCTGCAAAGGCAGCGAAAGTATTGTTGTCGTATTGATTTACAAATGTGTCGGCAACTGTTTGAAAGGTTTGTTCCACCGAGCGTGAAAACCATTCGCCGCCGCCCCGAAGCGTAACTTTTTCGTTGAGTTCGTTTGTAATTGTCTGTTTCAGGTGAAATCCGGATAGTTCCTTGTCGAACTGATTTCCATCAAAAGTTACATCATCACCATCCGCAGTGAAAGAGGCAGAAGTAGCAGTACTCCAGTTTTTGCTTAAAGCAGTGCGGTAAGATGTATTGACGAATGTATTTCTGTTTCCCAGGGCAAAATCGATCTTTTTATTCTGATCCAGATCGTCCTGAGCCAGCTTAAATTTACCGTCATCAAAACTTGCATACACTTTCAACATTCCGGTTTTCCCGGTTTTTTGTCTTATGCTGATGGCTGCAGCGGTTGATTCGGGCGCTTTTTTCCATTCGAAGTTCTGAGGCACCAGATTCATATAGGGCTGAAGATTATTATAGGTAAGCGTGGCAGTTACTGCACCGTTTTCCCATAGTTTGGTGCCGGCTATTTCCGGGCCAACCGATAAAACGGAGATATCGAGCTGATCCTGTGTTGGCATATCGTTGGTGTTGAGCAGCAACACACTCGATAGTGCCTGACCGTATTCCGCCGAATATCCGCCGGTACTGAAGATGGTTCCTTTAAACATGAATGGGTTAAACCTCCCGCGGGTGGCAGTGTTTGGCGCTGTTGAAATGTAAGGTGTGTGCACCAAAGCTCCGTCAATATAGGTTTGAGATTCTTCGCTGTCGCCACCTTTTACAAATAATCTGCCCGATTCGCCATTCGTGGTGGTGCCGGGTAAGGTCTGCAAAGCCCCGAAAACATCACCGGCAGCTCCGGCGGTTGTTATCATATCGAGAGATGTCAGGGTGTTGGCCCGTTTTTTATCGCCGGCTTCAAAAGTTCCTGCGGTAATGGTGACAGCATCCAGTTTACTAAAAGTCTCTTTTAACCCGATCAGCAAACTGATTTCAGCACCGGTTAAATTTATTTCTTTGGCAAACGGCTCATAACCAAGAAATTCAACAACCAGGGTATGAGTTCCGGTTTTTTGGGTTTTAAAACTGAACCGTCCATTCACATCGCTCGAAGTTCCATCGTAAGTCCCTTTCAAATAGATGTTTGCTCCGGGAAGAGTACCGTCTTTTTGTGCTTTCACTGTTCCACTGATGGTGGTTTGCGCACTTATGGCTTTTATGAAAAGGAAGAAAACGATCAGCAGGTAAATTCTCATGGTTTTTTTGATTTGATGATGCAAAGATGCACCCAGCTATAAGCCTGTGAAATATTTTGTTTCTGAATTGTTGAATTTGCCGGACGAATTGTTGACATATCCGGATATGGGCTGGTTTATTTTTTGGCAATTCCCGGGTTTTCGGCAATATTTTTTTTATAGTGAATTAATATGAAAATATTATCAGTCTGGTAACTATGCTTTATCAAATCTTCTTAAATTGCACTGCTGAAAACAGCATCTCAAACCAGTCATCGATTTTAAAAATATCCCGATATGGAAGTTCTTCAAAACTTAGACCCGTTATTGAAAGCATTTTGGTTTATTGCAATTCCATCGAGCCTGATTTTTTTGATTCAAACAATTATGACTTTTATTGGTGTTGATGCCACCGATGGAATTGATGCTGATTTCGACAGCAACCTTTCCGGCACAGATGCACCATTTCAATTATTTTCACTGCGAAATCTCATTAATTTTCTATTGGGCTTCAGCTGGACAGGAATCTCTTTTTACAGTTCCATCAGTAGCTCTGTCTTATTAATTGTTGTCGCTTTTTTGATTGGCTGTCTGTTTGTTTATTTGTTCTTTCTGATTATTCAGCAGGTTCAGAAACTTGCCGAAGACAATTCATTTAAAATGGCTGAAACCCTGAATAAAACCGCTGAAGTTTATACTCCGATTCCTGCAAATATGCAAGGAATGGGAAAAGTACTGATCAGTGTAAAAGGGGCTTTCCATGAACTGGATGCTATGACCGAGGATCAAAAAATTGAGTCTCATGCAGTGGTTAAAGTTGTGAGGATTGAATCAAACAGTATTCTTATCGTTGAGAAAATATAAAACAAATCTGTATTATGCTTACACCCATCGTATTGATTGCAATTGCCGCAGTAGTATTTTTTGTTACTGTTTCGGCACTGGTATCCAGGTATAAAAGATGCCCATCGGATAAAATTCTGGTAGTTTATGGACGTACCGGCGGAACATCGGCAAAATGTATCCATGGCGGAGGTGCTTTTATCTGGCCGGTAATTCAGGATTATGCATTTCTTGATCTGAAACCACTGTCCATCGAAGCCAATCTGACCAATGCACTTAGTCGCCAAAACATCCGTGTGGATGTGCCTTGTCGGTTTACCATTGCCATTTCAACCGAAAGCGATAGTATGAATACTGCCGCCGAGAGGTTGCTTGGATTGACTTCAGAGCAGATTCAGGAGTTGGCAAAGGATATTCTCTTCGGACAGTTACGTCTGGTAATTGCCACAATGACAATTGAAGAAATCAATTCTGACCGCGACAAGTTTCTTGATAACATCTCTAAAAATGTTGACAGCGAACTTAAGAAAATAGGCCTAAAGCTGATCAATGTAAACGTAACTGACATCAAAGATGAGTCAGGTTACATCGAAGCTTTGGGTAAAGAAGCTGCTGCCAAAGCCATAAATGAGGCAAAAATCAGTGTGGCCGAGCAGGAGAAAATCGGGGAAACCGGAAAAGCACTTGCCGATCGTGAAAAAGACACGCAGATTGCTGAGACCCACCGCGATAGGGATGTAAAGATTGCAAATACCGAAAAAGACCGCGAAGTAAGTATTGCTTTGGCCAGAAAAGATGAATCGATCGGAAGGGCTGAAGCAGACAGAGACACCAGGGTAAAAACCTCGGAAGCCAATGCCGTAGCTATTCAGGGAGAGAACGAAGCCAAAATTTCAATTGCTCAGTCTGACGCGCTCCGCAGAGAAAAGGAAGCCGAAGCATTGAGAATTGCCCTTGCATCAGAAAAAGTACAGCAGGCAAAAGCGCTTGAAGAAGCCTATCTGGCCGAAAAATTGGCAGAGAATGCCCGTGCAGAGCGTGAACGTTCAACTCAAAATGCCAATATTGTTATTCCGGCTGAGATTGCCAAACAGCGCGCCATTATTGAAGCTCAGGCCGAAGCCGAAAGAATCAGAGAGCAGGCAAAAGGTGAAGCTGATGCCATTTTTGCAAAAATGGAAGCCGAAGCCAAAGGGCTTTATGAAATCCTGACCAAACAAGCTGAAGGTTACCGCGAGGTTGTTGGTGCAGCTGGCGGAGATCCTACCAAGGCTTTCCAGTTGCTGCTTATCGAGAAATTGCCGGAATTGGTCAGAACCCAGGTTGAAGCTGTGAAAAATATTAAAATTGATAAGATAACTGTCTGGGATTCAGGTAATGGAGAAAATGGAAATGGCTCTACTGCAAATTTTGTTGCGGGGATGATGAAAACGGTTCCTCCGCTCAATGATCTGTTCAATATGGCGGGATTGAATCTTCCATCTTTTCTGAAAGGAGCTGATGACAAAAAGGAAAGCGATAACAAAGTTTCCGAATAGCAAAATCAGAAAGATAATTCTGACATCACAGGAATCTTTACAAATTTGAAAAAATCTCCTCTGAATCATTTTCAGGGGAGATTTTTTCTGTCCTTATTGTTGTGGGAACTGAATGTTCAGCTAAATCGTAAACGAAACAAACAGGCAGATCAGAAAACCACCGTACCATGCACCCGGCTTTTTCTTATACGATCAATACGAGCTGAAAGGTTTGGCAATCCCTCTATTCGGTCGATCCAGTCAGAGGGAAATCGCAAATGTGCCTCTTCGCCAAAAACATCACCAACAATTGCAGTTGCATCAGATGAACCATCGGCATATTCCATTTTTTGAATATACCGGATCTGAAATTCATATACTTCACCATCCCTGTAGTAAGGGTTTTCCGGCTCCAGAACAGTGCTTCCATCTTCGGAATAATACAAAAACCTGCAGCGTATTTTATTGCCTTTTCTGATGTTATAATGGGCGTACCACTTGCATTCCAGCTTATGCGTATTGCCATCCGGATCGCTGAGGATGAAGTATTCACCGGAAAGTTCCTTTACCGTAAAAGGATAATAATTCCCGGGTTGCAATAAAAGGTTTATTTCAGTTTCATCGGCCGGACGAAGGTGAAGTTTCGCTTTTTTTATCCTGTCAACACGGCAATTCATAAGGTTTCCCGAAGAATACTTATCATATTCCTTTGCAGTTACCTTTATAATGTAAGGCATTTTATTTACATCGGAAAGTTCAATAAAATACTGTTTATTATGGCCGTCTGCATCTTCGGCCCAGTGTCTGGTGATTTCAAATGCATAGGTTTCGTTTTCGGAATAAAACGGATGTAGCGGCTCAAGAAAAACCTGACCGCTGCAATTTACTTTGTCTATCCTGCAATAGACTTCAGCGCCGGGTTCAAAGCCATAATGAGTGTAAATTTCAGCAGGCAAAAGTATTTTATACCCTTTCGGATCAAGTAAAACATAATAAGCTTCTGTTTCTGATAATTCAGTTTTTTTCAAAATGGTAAAAGCATAAGTGCTGCCCTCTTCGAAGCGTGCATTGTTGTAGCGAATGATTTTTATTTCAGGCAACATAACTCAGATTATGGATATTTTGGAAAACAATCTGCAGGCATCAAAAAAAATGGGTTACACGAAAAGAGCTTCGACTACACCTGACTGACGAATATCAGGCAAATATAGTCGAAGATGAAATGTAAATTTTGAAAATCAATTTTGGATTAAGGTGCAGCAATTAAACTATTCTCTTGCCAGATCAACAGTAAAGTGCCTCATAATGGGCGCTTCGCCGGTAATTTTCAAACCTTTAACAATGCTGTTTCTGCGCTCAAAAACATTGGCAAGCGCAGCAGCCACATAGTCCATATGATTGTTTGTGTAAACCCTGCGGGGAATGGTAAGCCGGAGTAATTCAAGTGCCGGGAAACGGTTTTCGCGGGTTTCGGGGTCGCGATCCGCAAGCAGAGCTCCGATTTCAACACCCCTCACACCACCTTCAAGGTAAAGTTCAACCGCCAGAGTCTGTGCCTGAAATTGTTCTTTGGGCAACTGGGGCAGAAAGCGCTTGGCATCCACAAATATTGCATGACCACCAAAAGGCTGCTGAACAGGAATGCCATAATCAACCAGTTTTTGTCCCAGATGAGCTACCTGACTGATGCGGGTTTCGAGGTAATCAAACTCTGTTCCTTCACGAAGACCCTGAGCAAGTGCATTCATATCACGACCTGACATTCCGCCATAGGTAATGTAACCTTCAAACATAATGTTGAAAACCGAAGCTTTTTCGAAAAGCTCTTTGCTGCGTAACGCAATAAATCCGCCCATATTTACAATGGCATCTTTTTTACTGCTCATGGTCATTGCATCGGCATAGCTGAACATTTCCAGAACGATTTCACGTATGGTTTTATTCGCATAACCTGCTTCACGGGTTTTGATAAAATATGCATTTTCGGCAAAACGGGCTGAGTCGAAAATGGTCATAATGCCATATTTGTCAGCAAGTTGCTTTACATTGCGCATGTTTTCCATTGAAACCGGCTGTCCGCCCGAGGAGTTACAGGTGACAGTAACCACCAGAAACGGAATCTTTTCTTTCGGATGGCTTTTAAGCACATCTTCGAGTTTGTTCAGGTCAATATTTCCTTTGAACGGATGACTTATGGTAGTGTCGAAAGCTTCGGAAATGGTGCAATCCACAGCTTTGGCTTTGCGGAATTCAATATGTCCTTTGGTGGTGTCGAAATGGGAGTTTCCCGGAACAATATCTCCGGCTTTTACCAGAGCAGAGAAAAGTACGTTTTCAGCAGCACGGCCCTGATGTGTTGGCAAAAAGTACTCAAATCCGAGGATTTCTTCAATGGCAGCTTTCATTTTGAAGTAGGATGAAGCGCCGGCGTAACTTTCGTCGCCAAGCATCATTTCACTCCATTGGCGGTCACTCATGGCGCCGGTGCCCGAGTCGGTGAGCAGGTCAATAAATACTTGTTCGCTTCTTAGCTTAAACAGATTGTAATTGGCCTCTTTGATCCACTTTTCTCTTTCTTCGCGGGTACTGCGGCGGAGTGGTTCCACCATCTTAATTTTATATGATTCGGCAAATGGCAATTCCATAGTTGTAATTTTTTTGAAATGAATGGTAATAAAAACAGGGGTCAGATGAATACTCAACTGATTATTGGTGTACTAAAACTGGTATTCGTCCCGGTTTTTTAAATTACGGAAGATGGTTTTTGACGTTAGCCGGTAGTGATAAGATGTATGCATTTTCATCAGCTTGTTGCGGTCAAAAGTAAATCATTTTTCAGAGATGCAAAATTTTTCGACTTTTTTAATGCAAAATTCACACTTCAGATGCCATAATTGTTGTTTAATTGCTCATCTAATCTCCCATCCCTCAAAAAAATGCTCCGTTTCATATCTTGTTTCTTAAGTATTTCCTATCTTGCAGCAAGTTTTAACCCATAAGTCCGGTTTTATGGTCAAACAAATACTATTTATCACCATCCTGCTGATAACACTTGGCATCTTCACTTATACGGTGAAGCGGATTTATAATTTTTTCAGGCTAACCAAACCATTTCCCGTTTCCGAATGGGGAAAAAGGATAAATATTACTCTGAAAGTTGCCATCGGGCAAACCAAAATATTCCGGCTCCCGGTCATAGGACTTATTCATGCACTGGTTTTCTGGGGTTTTATGGTGATTACTCTGGGTAGTATTGAAATGGTGATTGATGGCATTGCGGGCATCGAGCGAAGCATGTCGGCTACCGGCTGGTTTTACGATTTTGTGATGGCTTCGGGCGATATTATGGCCTATGTTATTATGGTGGCCATCATTATATTCCTGATCCGAAGGCTCTTTATGACCATCAGACGCTTTTATGGCATTGAAATGCAGCCGAAATCAAAAATCGATGCATTAATTGCCCTGAGCATTATTTTTCTGCTTATGGTTTCGCTGGCCGGAATTAACCTGACTTATGTACAGGGCCATCCGGTTGATTATGAAGGACTTTTCCCTGTAAGTGCAGCACTGGCTCCGTTACTTTTCGGCGAAAGCCAGAATATGCTCTTCCTGCATGAACTTTCGTGGTGGACACATATACTTCTGATTTTTGCTTTTGCAAACATTCTGCCTTATTCCAAACATTTCCATGTGTTTACATCTATACCAAATGTTTTTCTGAGCCGGCTTGAGCCACTTGGTCATTTACCAAATATGGAAAATGTTACCCGGGAAGTTAAGCTGATGCTTGATCCTGAAACTGCATTTGCACCGGCTCCTGAAGGTGAAGTAATTCCCTCACGTTTTGGTGTGAAGGATGTTGAAGATGTTACCTGGAAAAATTATCTGGATTCGCTGGCCTGCACCGAATGTGGCAGATGCACTGCTGTTTGTCCGGCCAATATTACCGGCAAAAAACTTTCACCGCGTAAAATTTTTGTCGATCTGCGTGCCCGAATGAAGGAGAAAGGTCCCGGATTGCTCAAAAATAAATCATTTGATGACAGCAAGTCGCTCATTGGCGATTATATTTCCACCGAGGAATTATGGGCATGCACCACTTGCAATGCTTGTGCCCAGGAGTGTCCGATCAACATTAATCATCCTACATTAATCCTTGATATGCGCCGTTATCTGGTGATGGAAGAATCCGCTGCACCGGCATCTTTAAATACCATGTTTACCAATATTGAAAACAACGGTGCTCCCTGGCAGTTTTCTCCTGAGGACAGGATGAAGTGGACGGAAAGTCTTTAATTGGAATCTCTCACACAGAACAAAATACTTATGAATACATCAATAAATGTTCCTGTTATTGCTGAACTTGCAGCACGGGGCGAAACTCCTGAATACCTTTTTTGGGTTGGATGTGCAGGCGCGTTCGACGAACGATATCAGAAGGTAACCCGCGCCTTTGTGCGATTATTACACCATGCAGGGGTCAGTTATGCGGTGCTTGGCACTGAAGAAACCTGCACCGGCGATCCTGCCCGGCGTGCGGGGAACGAAATGTTGTTTCAGATGCAGGCACTTACAATCATTGAAACCCTGAAGGCTTACAACGTCAAAAAAATTATAACCTGTTGCCCGCATTGTTTCAATATTTTTAAAAATGAATATTCCGATCTTGGTGGTCATTACGAAGTAACTCACCATTCTCAGTTTCTCAAAAAGCTGGTTGACGAAGGAAAATTGAAAGCAGATCCTGCCATTTTCAATGATAAAACCATTGTCTTCCACGATCCGTGTTATCTGGGTAGGGGAAATGGGGAGTATGAATCACCCAGGGCGGTAATTGCTTCGCTAAAGGCAAAAACCATAGAAATGCCCCGCAACAAAAGCAAGGCACTTTGCTGCGGTGCCGGAGGAGCTCAGATGTTTAAAGAAGCGGAACCTGGCATAAAGGAAGTAAATACTGAACGTACAGAAGAAGCCCTTGCCACTGGTGCAAGCATTGTTGCAACGGCCTGTCCGTTTTGTATGACCATGCTCACCGATGGAATAAAGTTTCGTGACAAACAGGAAGAAGTTAAAAACTACGACATTGCTGAATTGCTTGTTATGGCAATCGGGTTGTAGAATGATGATATTGTCAAAACATCTTGTGAAGCCAGTGGTGACCGTATTTCTGATCATTTTGTTGACGTCAACAAAACGATCCTATTTTAATTTCCCCCCAAGCACAGCCGTCTTCTTAAACTGCTTTACTTTTCCCGAAAGGTTAAACACTTCCACATGAATAATGTAGATTCCAATGGCGGCTTTTTCGCGTTTTTCGGTGGTGCCATCCCAATTGAAAACATTGCCTGTTCCGGCGGGTTCATTTCGGGCCAATAGCCTGACTTCACGTCCGTTGCTATCAAATATGCGGATGGTCACTGAATATCCCGGCTCAGCAAAATTGCACGAAATCGCCAGAATATCATTAAATCCATCGCCATCCGGCGAAAAAATTTCGGGAGTAATCATCACTTCATCGCTGCCTTCGGGCGAAAGCATAAACTGTGAGTTTTGGTAACCCGGCGTTGCAAATCCAACATTTTGCGATGCTGAATGCCAGTTTCCGGGATCAGTTGTTGGTCTGTTGAAGTTTATCCGCTCCAGCGAAACCCCGTCGGTGGTGTTGAGCAACGAAAAATGCATATTGGAGTTGTACGCCAATTCGTCAAGAACAACTTCCCAGGGAGTTAGTATTACTACCGTACCGGAAGCAATGGCATAGACAGGGAATGATGGTACGGTTATAAAACCATTGGGGTTCGAGGTAAAATATTCGTTTTTCACCACATTCGGGTCTTTAGTCAGCACGAGGTATTCTTCAGGAAACATCAATCGGCCTTCGGGAGCTGTTTCCTTGACTGAGGTGATTTCGCCTGTATTTTTATCGCGGGTTGCAAGCCAAATATTCTTAAGGTCCAGCACTTTGTTTGATCTGTTATAAATCTCAACAAATTCGGTTCCGGTTGCTCTTGGATCAGAAAGCACTTCATTAATTACCACATCCATTGCCTCAGGAAGTGATGGTATGGCAAATCTGGCGGTTAATTCCTGATCTGTTACATTGCCGGCACAATCAATGATTCCAACGGAAACGCTGAGGGTGTATATAATGCCTTCAGCGAACGCGGCATCGAAATTCAGGTTGGCCGAACGATAATCGGGTGGGTTTAAAGTCACGGTTGATGGATTCCCAAAACCATTATCCACAAGGTATCTTGCAGGATCGGAGATGCTCAGACTGTCGATGGACTCATTAAAGAATACCCTGATGGTTTGTGGCCCTGAAATACTTATTTTTTCAATGCCTGGCTGCAAAGTGTCAATATTTGCAGAGTTTACGGAGTTTAAACTGCCGGGAGTTCCACCGGAAGGATGAATGGATGCCCTCCAGTTTTGAGCTCCTGCACATGGGTTGGCAGGGTCAATCATTTCGAGAGACCAGCCCCCGTTTTTCTTCACAGCATCACGGTACCATGTGTCGCTATAAACCAGAGAATGTATGATGGAGCCTTCGCTGTTACGAAGCACCAGACTGGCTCCTGTATTTGAAAGACTGATGCTTGAGAAGTCGGTTACTTCGCCATATTCTGTGAAAGCAGGCCGCGCTTCAGTACTTGTGATAATATGATATTCGCCGGCCCCGATTACTTTTTTGGGGAGAATTCTGCGTGTGGTTCCCAGGTTCAATATCCAATTCTCGAGTTGAATGGGGAAATTACTGCGATTGTATATTTCGAGATATTCGTAATTAGGCAATGATACCGGAGGATCGGGGTCGGCCATAATTTCAGTAATCAGCACATCGAATGCCTGCACATTGTAAAAAGCAAACTCTTTTACAACCGGCACCATGACATTACCTGCAAGGTCTTTTATATTGCTCACATTCAGGTTGTAAAGCTGGCCTTGTGAAAATGCATCCGCAAAAAGCAGATGAACCACCGATTTTTGAGCAAGATCCCGTCCGGCAGCAATAGGTGATCCAAGCCCATTATTGCCTGAATAATTGTTGACATTTGCGGTAGTGACTTCATCCACCGATTCACTGAAGATCAGATCCAGAGTATTTTCGCCGGTGACTTCAATTGAAAGTAACTGCGGCGGGATATTGTCAATGATGGGAGGGCCTGCATAAATATCGTCAAAATAAAAGCGGGTAGCATTGCTTGAAGTGTATTTACAGCTTACCCCGAAATGCGAAAAGTTGTACCATTGGGCATCTGCACCCGTGGCCTGAAACTGAAAGTCTTCGCCACCTGAAGGGTCGGCATACATATTCCAGATGCCGTCTTCATCCCGTGTTACTCTGATGCGTATTGAAAATGAAGTAGCAATAAGTCCGTCAATGCCACGGCAGATAAAATTATTGATTGTGCCGCTTTGCCTGTAAAGCTCAATGGCATCGGCCGAGCCGCCTTCGCCAAGCTTAAGGTAAAAACCATTCAGAGGTTCGTTGAGGTTGGGATTGTCAGAAACAAGGTAAATTTTTGCAAGATTATTATCGCTGGGGCTGAAGTTCAGCCTTACCCAAATCCGCCATTCTATCAAACCATCAGCACTGAAAGGGGTTACCAGATTTGAAATTGCTTCACCCGTTGAATTCAACTGCAGCTGACGGCTTATGTTAACAGTAAACTGATCTGTATTGCCTGTCCATTCAGGATTTTGAGTAAAATCACCATCTGAAAAATCTTCAGAAAGCTGGGCGATAGAAAGTAGTGGAAAAACAATAAATATCAGTAATGCGGTTCTCATAGTACAGATTTTTTCAAGTGATAAAGGTATGGATTTTCTTTTTAGTTGAGCGCTGGAAAGTTTTGACAGAATGTTTGCAGTTATAAAAAGTTAAGGGACTGTCCGGATATGACAGGTAGTTGAGATTAGAGAGACATGGAGACCGGGGGACAAGGTGATGGATTCAGGGAAGCATCAACTGTTAAAACCAGTTTTTCCTCTGCGCAAATTCAATGGCATCGGCAACAATCTGATCATGATCGAAAGCCAGTTTTGGAAGTTGATGAATATTAAACCACCGTGCTTCGGCAGCATCGTCGCCACCTTTCACTTCAATCGAATTGTTTTTCAGAAATCCTGCATAAGCAATGGCGATGGTACGATGGCGGGGATCGCGGTTGATCGCACCATAGGCGTGAAACTGAAAAAGCTCAACTTCCTTTAATCCGGCTTCTTCCTCAAGTTCCCGAATGGCAGCATCTTCGGGGGTTTCATTCATGTCGATAAATCCTCCCGGACAAGCCCACATGCCAATAAATGGTTCGTGTCCTCTTTGTATCAACAGGACTTCAATGTTGTCATCTGTTTCACGGAATATCACAGTATCAACCGTAACTGCTGGCCGGGGATAGGCATATGTGTACATACTTTTTTGTGCTAAATTAAGGTTTTTTCAAGTGGGTTGATCCTGCATTTTTCCTGAGCTTTTGCAATCAATTTTAATGCTCAATTTCATGAAAAAACAAAGCCCGTAGATAACGGGCTCCGGATTTTCACACACACTGAAAAAATCTCATATCCGGCACAAAGCAGGATATGCTTTTTAATCCGGTTCGATTTGTGGGAATCTGATCCGGATTATATTTTAAATGTCTTTAGTACATGATAAATTTCAGAATCAGCCTGAATTGTTTTTCAGAGAATTCGGTGCCAATCAGCACGATGCGTTTTATCTGATCAATAACATATTCAAGCAAACCAGGATGAGTCGCATTGCTCTCAAATACCAGAACACGGCCTGATTTATCGGTGGAAATATCCACATTAACGATGCCTTCGAGGTAATTCTTACGGGCAAATTCAGGATATGAAATTGTTCTGCTTATTTCATCCCTGAAGCCGGAATATTCATCGGCCGCAAACATCGAACGACATCCGCTGAGCCCAACTACCATTACAACCGGAATGTACCCTTTCATGGAAATAATATTTTTTTGTTGCCCGTTGCTAATTTCATGCCAAAAAATATAACAAACTGAAAAATAAGCTTATAGACAAATATAAGATTGTCTTTATGTTCGCTTTTATAGCATAAATGTCCATAAACGAACGAACATAAATCTAAGACGGCTTCTCCTCAAAGAAGTTACCTGAACATGAAAAGAAAAGATGGAAAGAAGGTCTTTTTATTCTTCTGTGAGGAGAACTTCCTCATTCTCAGGCTCATCGCCTGAATTGCCTGCTACAGTTATTACTATTTCACCTTTTGGAGGGTGATTGGTGTAGTGAGTAGCAAGTTCTACAAGTGTTCCTCTGCGATTTTCCTCAAACAGTTTCGATAATTCGCGCGAAACACAGGCCTTTCTGTCCGGATTACAAACCGTGGAAAGTTGTATAAGTGTCTTCGCCAACCGGAAAGGAGATTCATAAAGTACAAAAGTAAAAGGCAGCGTTGCAAGGTAGTTAAGTCGCGTTTGCCTCCCTTTTTTGTGGGGAAGGAAGCCTTCAAAATGAAAACGGTCGCAGGGAAGTCCTGAATTTACTAACGCAGGTACAAAAGCGGTTGCCCCCGGAAGTGTCTCAATTTCAATTCCTGCCGCAACGCAGGTTCTTACGAGCAAAAACCCGGGATCAGAAATGCCCGGCGTGCCCGCATCGCTTACCAGTGCAATTGATTCCCCCGACGCAATTCTTGCTGCAATCTCACTTGCAGTTCGGTGTTCGTTGTGCATGTGATGAGAACGGAGATTGTTGCTTATGCCGTAATGTTTCAGTAACATTCCGGTTTTTCGGGTGTCTTCTGCCAGAATTAGATTGACTTCTTTTAAAATTCTTACAGCCCTGAAGGTAATGTCTTCAAGATTGCCGATTGGTGTGGGGACAAGGTATAATTTCGACATGAATATCAGTAAGTTAGAACGAAATCTCTGAGCAGACGAAAAATATCCTCATATTCAGTAAGCGGAACTCTATGCGACTGATCGTAAATGCTATGGTATTCCCGGTGTTCATTTCCCATACTGTAAATGAAAATGGAAGGGACTCCTTTTTGGTAAAACGGACAATGATCGCTGTTGCAGCTTTCGCCCCGCTTGACTACTTTAGGAATGTAATTATTGTCACTGTTAATTTTTACAAGTTTTTCAAACGCCTCCTCATAAATAGTTCCATTGACAACTGTAATGCCTTCGCTGCCTGTTCCCACCATATCGAGGTTAATTAAAAAGCGAATGTTTCCGAGAGGAAACAACGGATTCTCAACATAATACTCCGAACCTTTCAGCCCCATTTCTTCAGCAGCCAATGCAATAAACGCAATGCTGAATGCCGGCTGGTTGGTGCTATCTGCAAAGTGACGGGCAAGATCAAGCATCATGGCTACGCCGCTGGCATTGTCATTGGCGCCCGGAAAATATGTTTCTCTTCCCATTCTTCCCAGGTGATCGTAATGGGCAGTAAAAACCAAAAAAGCATCAGGTGAAACTGAGCCGGGAATATACCCGATAATGTTTCTGACCGAATGATTATTGAGATATTCCGCATCAATGCTCAGCGCAAGGTTTTTGGCTTTGCGCGGAAGAGCATCTTCGATAATCTCAATTACCGGGAATTTCTTCTGGTTTTCGCCAGGCCACACACTCCAGACAAGTTTATTTTTACTGTTGATCAGCAGGTATCCTCCGGCACCAAGAAAGTTATCACTGAGCAGAGAATCAGCCAGCTTTGCAGCTTCACCTTTAAGAACTGACCGGTCGAAAGCCAGCAAGGTGGTTTTTAAATCTTTTTTGGCAAGTTTTTGAATTTTCTTTTCATTCTCAAAAAAATTCTCATCTGTAAACAACAGTTCGAATACCTGATTTACTGAAGGAGTAGATGCTGAAACAATAAATTCCGATCCGGCTTCCAGTCTGATGCCATCAATATTTACCATCATGCTTCCCGGAAATGTATTCACATTCAGGCCGAAAGACTGCGAATAACTATCGGAAAAAGGTTTGATTCCGTTTCGGGCAATTTCTCGCACGATAAACTCTGCTGCCTGATGCGCACCGTATTCAAAATACCCGCGACCATGAAGCCCCGGAGCCGAAAGGCTGTCCATCAGAAATCGCGCATAATCTATTTTTTGTGCTGATGAACGGTTACCAGCCGTCAGCAAAATAACTGACAGCAATAACGTGAACCAAGTTAAACAGGAGGATTGGATATGACTTTTTTGCATCAGAAAATCAATGATTTAGCTCTGAAGATATCTTCGTTCAACATATTCCTTAAATTTAAGAAATGCTCTGTTTTCTGTATCCCAGTTATTACGACGCTGATAATCAGCGAACAACTGATTGGCAGCAAATGCGCTGCTGCAGTTATTCAGCAATGCAATGGCTTCGTTGTACAATTCACCGGAACCTTCGAATAACTCGTTGATAAACTGAAACTTTTCGTTGATCCCGATGGCAGCTTTTATGTCGCGAAGAGGAGTGAGTTTTATTTTGTCGGCTAGGGTATGGTCTGATTTTCCGGAAACCATCCTGTCGTTGATAGATAATGTGTCGGTTTTGTGTTTGTCAGCCAGACTTCCATTCCCGAAAAGTTCAGGCTGAGATTGAACTGGCTTTGTATATGACGGTGTTGGTGGAGTATAAACAGGTTCAGGAGCCGGCTTATGAATAAACACAGGTTCGGGATCCGGTTCAGGTGTTGGGGTCGGCTCAGGTATTGGAGTTGGTTCAGGCACGGTTGGAGGTATTTGCTGTGGCTCAGGCATTCTTTCCGGTTCCGGAATGGTGCGTGGCTCAGGAATAGGTTCCAGCTCTGGTAATATTTGGGGCTCATGTATTGCTTCGGGTTCAACCGAAAAAGTTACTTCAGGCTGCGGAGCCGGTGCTGTTTCCTGATGGAACTGATGCATTGCTGAAATTCCTGCTACCTGTCCCGGAATGTGCGGCGGTGAAGGAGGTGTAAATTCCGGAACCACTGCCGGTTTGTATGGTTGGGCTGCAGGAGCAGGTGTTGTATAGTTATTAGACACATTTCTTACTTCTGCTTCCGGAGCAACTTCTTCCTTTTTTAATAGGGTGGTTTTGAGATAAATATCCCTGATCAGTTGAAGCAGGATATCTACATCAATCACGTGAACTTCGCCTGAAGATGAAATGTCTTCAAATCTGTTGTTCAGTTCTGCCAGTTTTGCACCGACCTCTTTTATTAATTCCTGATGAGCCATGTTGATAAAATTCTGAAATGTAAGCTTGAATAACGCAGAATCATGGTATTTTTGTACATTATGTACGAATTACCTGACTGAGTTTAAAATCTGATAAAAACCAGATTTTTGAGACGTTAAAGGTAAAGTAAAAATCACAAACCGAGGCAATGTTTTTAGAAAGTGCAATAAACCCAACACACCGCAGAGGCTGGATAGAAATTATCTGTGGCTCAATGTTTTCGGGCAAAACCGAAGAATTAATACGTCGGTTAACACGTGCACGCATAGCCCGGCAGCGCGTTGAAATTTTCAAACCTGCCATCGATACCCGTTATGATGAAACCAATGTAGTTTCGCACAACGAGAATGCAATTCCCTCTACTCCTGTGCAGGCTTCGGCACAAATTCTTCTTTACGCCAATAATGTGGATGTGGTTGGCATTGATGAAGCACAATTTTTCGACGATGAACTTATATCTGTTTGTAATAAACTGGCAAATAGCGGAGTCAGGGTAATTGTTGCCGGTTTGGATATGGATTTTACCGGTAAACCTTTTGGTCCGATTCCATCACTTTTAGCAACGGCAGAATATGTTACAAAAGTTCATGCCATCTGTATGCAATGTGGCAATCTTGCGCATTATTCGCACCGCAAAACCGCCGATGAAAAACAAGTGATGCTGGGCGAAACCGATAGTTATGAACCCTTGTGCAGGGATTGTTATACGAAGGTCAGGGCGAAGCATTAGATTTCAATATCTCCGGCAGGATAACTTACAGCGCTTTTTTAAGATGTTTTGACATCAGGTAAAACTAATTTTTACCTTTGCTGCTGACATGTTTCAAATTTTACCATATGAAATTCTTTAGTTCCAGGCACATTGCTTTGCTGGCAGTTGTATTTTCTGCGCTAACTCTCACAGCTCAGGATTTCGGCAAATATCCGCCGCAGCGATTAACACACCATATGTCACCCGAAGAGGCTCAGAATCGCCACCTCATCGGACGGGGTTTTATTGAAACTGATCCTCCTCCGGGAGCCATATTCAGTTTGGGTGAGTTTGAGCGGTCAAAAGGTGTTTTGGTAAGATATCCTTTCGGTTTACCCCTGACTATAATCCGGGAGATGGCCCGCGATGCCGAAGTAACTACATTGGTTACTGGTTTGCCGCAGGAAAATACAGTCCGGAATCTTTATACAGGAGCCGGAGTAAACCTTGACAATTGCAATTTCATATATGCGCCAACCGATAGCTATTGGACCCGCGATTATGGTCCTTGGTATATTGCTTATGGCAATAATCAGATAGGAATAGTTGATTTTCCATACAACCGGCCAAGGCCCAACGATAATGATGTCCCCGTAAAAGTAGCTACTGCTCTCGGCATACCATGGTTCGGAATGAATGTTGTTCAAACTGGAGGCAACTATATGTCCGACAGCTACGGTATGGCCGCTTCCACCATGATCGCTTATACCGAAAATCCATCGCTTACCCCGGCTCAGGTAGATCAGCGTATGCAGAACTATTTGGGAATAAACGATTATCATGTAGTTGAAGATCCGAACAATACCTATATTGATCACATTGATTGCTGGGGAAAATATCTGGCAACCAATAAAATATTGATTCGTTCTGTCCCTGCCACACATCCTCAGTACAATGCCATTGAAGCTACTGCAGCATATTTTGCATCAATCACTACGCCATGGGGAGTTCCATACGAAGTTTACCGTGTAAATACGCCTCAAAATCAGCCTTATACCAATTCATTTATTCTGAACGATAAGGTATTTGTTCCGATAATGAACTCACAGCATGATGAAGCGGCGCTTGAAGTTTATCGTCAGGCCATGCCGGGGTATAAGATTTTCGGTGTTATCGGACAGGCTTCAACCCCATGGGAATCAACAGATGCACTTCACTGCCGCACACATGAAATGGCCGATCCTGAAATGCTGAGAATAAGACATATCCCGTTGCTGGGTAATGTTACTCCTGCATCTGATTATTATTTTACTTCAAATATTGCTGCATTCAGCGGTGAAGAGGTAATTGCAGACTCAGCGCACCTTTTTTACAGGATTAATCCTAACCCATACACACCTTTTCAAGCGGTAAATCTGACCAATACAATGGGTGGCAATTGGTTGGCAAGTATCCCTTCGCCGGAATATGGCAGTACTATTCAGTATTATATTCATGCTGCTGATGCTTCAGGTCGCAGTGAGAATCATCCCTTCATCGGGAAACCCGACCCACATGAGTTTTATGTTGGTGAGCAGCTTTTTGCTCAGGCAGAAGTAGATTTCCAGTCAATATCGGTAACCACAATGAAGGATGTTGTTGAGCAAACACCTCTTCAGCTCAGCAATAACGGCGAATTGAGTCTGAATTATTACATCACAGTCTCAACAGCACAGCCCGATACAATATCACAGGCTTTGTCCAATAGCCCGGCCGTTAATGCATATTATTCAAATACCTTAACCGAAAATGGCTGGACTACTTTGAATATGACCAATTCAGGAAATCTGAGTGAACTTATCGTCAGCTACAACTGGACAACAGATAATTATCCCTCGGAAGGTTCATTCTGGGTTGAAACTCCTTCAGGAATGCAGTTTATGCTGGCAGGCGGACAAACAACCGGCAACTATACCGTAAATAATACATCCGTCTCCGGGCAGGAACTTCAGGGAACCTGGAAATTCTGGATTGAAGATTCCTATGGCGATGGCGGACATCAGGCGAAAAACATATCCTTAAAATTTGTGAGAGCAATTCCAACCGGCGACTGGCTGAGTGTAAATCCTTCCGAAGGAAGCATTGCCCCTGACTTGTCCGGCGAACTCATTGTAACCTGCGATGCCACCGGAATGGAATTGGGTGTGTATAACGGCAG
>Ga0351880_1049_pt1 | contig 36171 bp, 39 predicted proteins | sample BONcelFGM3001E13_FD_206766 | JGI IMG/M metagenome (GOLD analysis project Ga0351880, IMG submission 206766) | Enriched cells from coal bed in the Powder River Basin, Montana, United States - BONCAT cells FGM rep3 HSBNCT.FGM.300.1.E13 ...
CTCTTTATGAATGTAAGCTCCGTAATGGGTCTGACCCAGGTGGCTGGTGATCCAGGCCTTGCTGGCTCCATCCAATGTGGCGGTGGCTTGCAGAGTCGCCACAGCATCGGGTAAGAGTTCTACGTGGCGCAGGCATTCCTTGAAGACCTGCCGGGTATCATCCACTCCGTCGTTTACCGCGCTGGCATCGCTGGTCTTACAGTTGGGTATCTCGCCGGCGTTTGCCGCCCGGCAGAAATCCTCTTCCTCGTAAATAGGTTCATGCCAGACAAAGATTACCGGAGGGATGGTCACCATCGCCTGTACATCGGCCCCTCGCTTTTCCGGATCTTGCCCGACGACCAGCGGATTGGCCGGCGCCAGTTTTTGGATGGTCAACGTCGGTTGTTGGATGGTCACTTCTGTCCCTGGGCAAACCGGAGGCGGAGGGGGTTGGGGTGGAATGACCCCGGAACAGCCACCCGGAATCGAGGCGCAGTTCTGTACGCCGTTGAGATATAACAAATACGCACTGCGCAAAGCCGCATCGTTCCATGACATGGAGAGCAAGTTGGTAATAAAACCCCATCCGGAAAACCAGGTCCAGGCGCTTTCCTGGCCGCTTAGCACTGCGTTCCAGAACTGGCTGGGATCCTGGTACTGTGGGCGCTCCTGTTGGAGCCGGTTCCAATCCAGGCTGTCGCCGGCCACCAATCCCAGAAAGGTGATCATGCTGCCGTAGCCGTTGCTCATCATGCCGGCGGAATTGGCCAAACCGCTTTCCTGTGGGTTCATCGCCATAAAGAAAAGGGTCGAGGCCGATGGGAGGACAACCATGTTCCCGTCTGCCGTTTGGAAACGGTGGTAATTGGCGTCCAGCTGAAGCGATTGCCCTAAAGGCAGATCCACATTCATCCAGGAAGGTGTTTCGGTAGTAACACCGAGGTCGACTACGTCTGAGCGCAGGTTGCCGTTTTCATCGAACACTTCGCTCCATGGGCTTGGATCCTGTGCGGAGACCGGAGAGAGCGGAATTACGCTCAAAAGGATTGCCAGGATGAGGCATATACGGAGAACATTTCTCATTGCTGACCTTCCTTGCCTACCCGTTCTTTCAACACCTGCACTTCCGGTTCAAGCAGGAAGCGGTCGAACTTCCACCCATCCTCCGTTTTGAGAACCAGAACGTAAGCCTCATCTTCTGTCTTGTTGCTGCCCGGCAGTGGCTCGGAGAGTTTGATCGCAACGCGCCATACTTGCTCTTTAGCTGTCGAGGAAACACGCTCAAGCGCATCGACTTCCGCCTGAACCTCCGCGTTCGTTTCTTGATATTTCTGCCACAGGCGATCTGCACCCATGCGAACGAGCGCGCAGCCGCTTTCCGTGCTGGCGGCGCAGAAACGGTTCAACCAGGCGTCCTTTCCCTCGTTCACGCTAATTTGGAAGAAAGCACGCGTTCCAACGACTGCCGCGTTGGTTATCTCGCCTTCTTCTGGTGAGGGAGTGGCAGGTTCCCCTGAAGGTTGGTGAGAGAACTGCTGGATCAAAAGGATCCCGGCTCCTGTCAGCAAGATGATCAGGAGGATAAGCAAAGTATTGCGTTTGGAAAAGGTGAATTCTTTCAAAGAAGCTCCTTGCAAGGGGATAAAAAAGAGCGACCACCCGCAAACATCTTTGAAGAAGAGTTCGCGGGCGGTCGCTCCAACGGTAGAAAGAGTTGCGGCCCAGGGTACTTCAGGCGACCGGTAATCTTATGACGTCATCACTGGTATTGTAGCATCCTGAAATGCGGCTTCCTAGCAAAAGCCGGATCATCCATCACTTTTACGAAGGAGCGGATGAACCTGGTCGACAAAATAGTGATTGAATCCGTATGCGTTTAGATGTGTGAAATATTTGAAATAACCAAGATTAATGTATCCATAATATGGTAAAGGAAGGATTATAGAAAATTCAACCATTAACTGTGCGCTAGAGAAAAGGAAGAATCTACTTGCGAATTTGTCGTAAAATCTCGTAAAAGGAAGGCGAATGCTTTGTTAGGCGCCGTTTACATAAGAAGCCACCGCACGAAATCAGTTGGAATATATTCAGCCCCCATTGTTGGGTCAAGAGGTTTTGCTTGAAAACAATCTAATATTACAGAGGATATGGGCTGACCCTTTGGGGCGGGGATAATAACCTTAGGCGGAAATTGTCCATCTACTCCATAATCAAAGGGATTCCTGCGTCCATCTATTAGTGGTTCGTCTCTGGTTGAACTTAGGAGTTGATGTAGGTGGCGTACAATTATCACGCTATCCAAATTTTTGAATTCGATAGGTTGGTTATTTGAGTCTTTTGCAAACGAATTAGGGGTAAAAAGTCCAGCAACGGGATGAATTAGCGAAGATATGGGTTCATATATATGGTCATCCCACACTATTACAAGTAAGCTTAAAAAGGCAGGATTCTCAACCTTGAATTGTTCAAACTTGTTATTTGCACTAATCAGAAAATCTTTTATGGGATTATCTCGTGGAAAGGTTACGCTTTTCCCTTCCTGAAAAGCCTTTGCATAAGGACTTCTTGAAACGATTTGTAAATCTGTGGATTTGCGAGCTCTTATATGACTAAATAAAGATGGTGCTTTCACTTCAATGCCTACACTGAAGTCTTTAGTTTTAACAACAATTTCTGGATTTTTTTTGCTACTACCTGCGGTTGGTTCATAATCTATCGCAAAATCAGTACCCCAATCGAATGTTACAACTTGTCGAATTATAAGAAGTTCAGCCAACTTCTGTAATAGTTGCTCGTAATGGGGTTCAAATTTTTCATTTCCTGATAAAGCGGCAATATCATCCACCATCTTATATGCAAAACCATGAATTTTCTCGTCACATAAGAGGCATGACTCAATAAACGACTCTACTAATGGGTGTTTGGCGCCATGAAGCCTGTGTGAAAAATGGTAAGTAAACCAATGCCACTTTTTAAAAATATCAGATTCCAAAATGTAGGTATAGAGTTCAGTATCATTCATAATTAGTTGTACCTATTGTGTCAACCTTTGCCAGTTTTTAGAAAGAATTTTCGGTGAATCATAAAATTCTACAAATAATCTGAAGTTAACAATCATACCCGTTTAGTTGATTATGAACCCATCTGAACGGATACTTGATTCCCGAATTATCCTAAAGAATCGCGGCGAATCCCGACATCACGATATGGTATAGAAGCATGGCATCCATATATGCGTTTCCCAATTGCCTTAAGGAATTTAGCATTCTTTTGGATCTACTTTTTGTTTTGCTCGATTAGCCAGATCTGGCTTGCTTTCCGTTCTTCGGACGAAACGAATCGTGATTCTGCTCGCGCCTCATGCATTATGACTAAAAGCTTTTCATCACTTATGGAATCCTCCTGCAGACCCAGGTATTCTCGTAACAGCCCAATCTCAAGGGTATTAAAAATAGATAAACGCAGTGCAAGCTCTTCTAAATATTCCTGGCGAGTTTCGTTTTTACCCCAAGGATTTTCTGGATTAAAACAGCCGCCTAAATAGACTGTATATCCGGTTTCATTCTCTTTATACCCATACCGGGCACGAACAACATGCCTTGCTTTGAATTGTTGGACAATCAAACTCTGGGACCACAGGCTTTGTGCCTGCGAAATTGCCAGGGTATTTTGGAAAAATGTTACTAGAGAGCAAAACCGACACCAGGCAGTATCTTCGCCAAAAGGAAAGGTTATTTCATACTGGTCCGGATCTAGCTGAAGTTGGTTGGCCAGCTTCACCGGTGTGGTGTACTTTTTATCATACTCGACGATCTCCCCAAATGGGTTTTCACAGGTCTGGCTGCCAATCGCCTTGGTTTCGATATCAATAACAACTTTATAGGTATTACTCGCTGGCTCAAGATCAACGGACTTGATCATCATATAGGGACTTCGAGCCATTTTCTCCCGGATGCGTTGCTGGATTACTTCACGAGGCTCCTCATTTACCGGCTTTTCTTCATCAACAGGCATTTGGTCCAGGACTGTTAATTCCGCTTCAACCCATTCCACGGCCTCTTCCAAGTTCTTAAAGTCGTGTCTGGATTTCCAATCTTTTTTCTGGTTTTCTATACAAGCACACCAGTAGAGAGGCGGATTGAGATACACAACAGCACGAGTTCTTTCGCGTTGGCATAACCATCTATGCGATTTGTTATTAACCTCTGTCCAGGGGAATTTTCTGTTGAGGAAATCTGCTTTCTGTACTTCATTTTTCCTGACCAGGTCAAACAAGAGGTCATATACTCTGCGAAGAGCATCACTGCGCATTTTTTCTTCCATTTTCGCATCCTGGATGAGTAGTTTTTTGTTCTCTTCAAACAGGGAAATTAATTTCTCTCCTGCTTCTGGCGGTAAGCGCAGGACCTCCTTATCAACAAGCACCGATGATGGTTTCTCTTCTTTTTCCTCTGCCTGGATTACTTCAGATGATTTTCCGCGTCTTTTAGTTTTACGTTCGGTAGGCAGAGAAATCTGGTGAACCTGTTTCGTTAGGGAAACGCCCGATTCTTTCCAGTCCGTCGTGTTGATTAAACGCTCAAGCAGTGCCAGACATTCACCAGCTGAAAATGCACTCACTTTTTCTGCTCTATTGTCCCAAATAACGACCCCATAATGGCCGGCATAACTTCTAATATGCCGTTCGACCCATTCTGGAAACTCTGTGGAGCCCTTGTCGGTTCTGGGAAAGAAGGAAGGACTGGACAGCAATGAGACCCCCCAACTTCTATTTTCTTTTACTTGAGAGTTTTCCATATCTGCCTTGGAAGAAAAACTTATGCTTGCCAAATAGACATTGGTCTGATTTTGATATTAGCTCTTCCAGCAATATTAGGCAACAGCCGGAGAATGCCTGCTCATGCTAGGAAAGCCTGATTTCGCGACCTACAATCGTAGTACGAATTGAGAAATGCATATGAACAAACAGCGAAAAACAAAACCCGTCCACTCACTACGGCTGAGCGCTGAAGGCCTCCGACAACTTAGAGACCTTTCCTTGCAAACGCAACGCAGTGAGGCAAATGTTGTCGAAATCGCCATTGATCGGATGTACCGTGAGGAGATCCGTTTTGGCAGCCTCTCAGTTCATGAGGCTGAAGGTACTTACACAATTGAAGAATACAAGGATGAAAAATGAAACTGATCGGACTTCTTTTCGGAATGATTACCAAGACCATTTCACTGGTCGTAATTTTGACTATTGTACTTACCTGCCTGTATATTGGGTACAAGGGCAATCAGCCCATGTCGATTCCTCAAGCTCCGAAGGGGATGTCTTATTTTGAGTTCATCCAGGATCGGGTTGAGGCAGCCAAAGTTGTGCAGCCGGCTCGATGTGGTTGGGGAATGTTTCTTTCCCTCGCTGCTCTGGGACCTGTTTATTCGGCAGTTTATACTGAGGTAGCTTTGCACCCGGATGGTTTTTGGGCAAAGGTAACTGCACCGGATCCCGATATCCCGGTTGGGGTGCAAAACGCCTCGTGGCTGGATGTGCCTGGTATCTGGTGGGGCGTGGTAGAACGCCTTAGCTGGACGATGCTTGGAAAATCGAATGCTGGCTGCCATTTTCGGCCGGTGGCCTCTCAACAATAACCTATCTGTGTCCAGGCACTGGTTCACTTGTAGCAGTTGCCGCGCCCAGGATTATCCTCTTGACAGGTATGTTCAGCTGCTAAAGCAAGATAGGGATATTATTTACATTCATGCTTATTTTGTTTATAATATAAGCATGAATGTAAAAACCAAACAGAAACCGATCGAAAGATTACGCATGATCCTACGAGAACAGAACGGTATCCTTTTTACCTCCGATCTGGCGAAACTGGGCATTCCGCGAACTTACCTCTCCATTTTGGAAGCGACAGGTGAAATCCAGAAGGTCTCCAGAGGGGTTTATTCGGCTGTCAATTCTATGGCCGATGAAATGGCCGGCCTTCAAGTCAGATATAAACGTGCCATTTTCTCCCATGAAACTGCTCTCTATTTTTTGGAATTATCCGATCGAACACCCTTGTTTTACTCGGTTACCGTGCCAGCTGGATATAACGCTACCCCTTTAAAGGCAAGCGGGGCCAAAGTCTATTTTGTGAAACGTGAATTGCATTTATTAGGCGAAAGCATGGCAAAGACGCCGAACGGAAACGAAATCAAAACCTACAATCTCGAACGAACCGTCTGTGACATCCTGCGCAGCCGGAACCAGATGGATATCCAGTTCATAAACGAAGCGTTGAAGCGGTATGTGAGGAAAAAAGAAAGAAACATAGATCTGCTCTATTCTTATGCTCAACAATTCCGCATCCAGAAAATCGTCAGGGCAACCATCGAGGTTCTTCTATGAGTAACGTGATGCAGTTCAAGGCCAGGATCAAGAACCTGGCGATCAAACACCATATTCCTGCCCAAGCAGTTTTGCAGAATTTCTTGCTGGAGCGATTGCTGGAACGAATTTCGATTTCGAAATATCAGGACCGGATTGTTCTCAAAGGCGGCATGCTAATTGCTTCTATGGTCGGGATCAGCAGCCGGACCACCATGGATATGGATGCAACTCTGAGAAATTTTCCTTTGACGGAAGAAACGATCCTGGCGGCATTCCTGGAGATCTGTGCTATTCCCCTGGCGGATGAAGTTCTCTTTACCCTGGATCATGTTGCTCCGATCCGTGAAGATGATGAATATGGCGGCTTTCGAGTGTCGCTGTTGGCCAGGTTTGAAACCATCCAGACACCGCTGAAGATCGATGTGACTACGGGGGATGTCATCACCCCTGAAGCGGTTTGTTATTCCTTTCCATCGGCATTTGAAGACAAACGGATTGAGGTCTGGGCTTACAACCTTGAAACCATCCTGGCGGAGAAGATTGAAACCATTTTGCGCAGGAGCGTACTCAATACTCGGCCGAGAGATTTCTATGATGTCTTTATTCTGACGAAAACTTACAGGCAGTCAATCGACCAAAATGTCTTGAAAACCGCATTGAATGCGACGGCTCAGAAAAGAATGTCCCTTGATGCGTTAAAGAACAACAACGCAATTGTCCGCACGATCCAGGCCGATTCGACCATGAGGGCGCGATGGGATCGTTATTGCAAGGAGTATTATTTCGCGAGCGGAATCTCCTTTGATGAGGTAGTGGATATTCTCCACGCTGTTCTGCAAGATGAATGAACATACCGATTGCATTTGTTCCCCCTTAAGACTCTATGGGAACGTTCTGAGGGAACATTCGGGTTGTTCCTCGGCATTTTGCTCTGGCGTTGTTGTTGAGACTTAGAAGGTTACGTTTATTGGGTTCTCTTGACGGACAACCAAATTCTGCCATCTTGAGCTCGTTTCCCTTTTCTCAATGAATTGATGTTCGTCAGACGTGAATTAAATCGAATTCCTTCTAACGCCTGGTTGATTTCTGTCTGGATTGCCCTCTCGCAGCTGATGTTGTCACAAATGACGAAAATATTCCCATTGGTTGCATTCAAAACATTCTTCCATTTGACAACCCGAGTCCCACGATTTTTTCCGGTATCACGCTCGACTTCAACAAATATCGTTTCCCCTGTCCTTCGATGACGGGCTACCAAATCGGGAATAAAGACACTGCCATCTGGTAATTGTATATCAGGTGCCTGTTCAATCACTTCGTAGTCACCGAATTCGATAAGTGCTTCAGCAGCCTGAATATTGAGCACAGTATGTTCCGGAGATTTGTGCTTCCGAATCAACCGGTCATATTCGTTCTCAAGAGCCTGGTATCCGGCCAAATACTGATAAGCCACTCTCCCTCGTTCTGTTAAACGTAAAAGATCCGGATGATTGCCTCCGGTGCTGGCCCCGGTTTGCTGAAATACTTCAAGAACCTCTACCAGTCCCCCATTGCTGTCAAAGTTAATGAGCCGGTTGAATGTTTCTGGCAAGCTGCCGTTAGGGAGCGTCAGGTTAAGCTTCTTAGCCAGTAGCTCAATCAAGCTGGGGCGCAAACATTTTCCAGTCTCGCCCATCAGGATGATTGCCGTGGATTCTTTACTAAACGTTCGCCCTGATCGCCAATCCTGCATCCAATCCGGTTCACTTGTTGTCTTCGGCGCATCCTCCAGTTTGGAATCTTGGATGGAGTCCGCTTGTGTTTCTGGGGTTGAAGTGATCGTGCGCTGCACTTGCTGGATAGCATTTAGATGAATGGATAACTGTTGGTTATCACTCCTTAATTCCTGGTTTATCCTCCGAAGGTTTTTCTCCTCTTGCTGTAATACTTCGATCTTCCTTAAAGCTTCAGTCAGGTTGTTTTGAAGCGCTAATGTGTTATCAGGGCGAGTAGCCTGCAGGAGCCGGTTCTGTAAGGATTTTATCCTTGCCACAATCCACATGTGTAGGGCTTCATCTTCAAAATCCACAATTGCGTGTCCGGATTTTTGGCAGGCGTCAAAATAATCTGCATCAAGATGACGTACGACCTGGACCAATGCTTCGTGTGCCTTTTTCCATCTCTGTTCTGCATTGGCTTGAATAGTCTGCTGGTGTTCGACGCTTTGCCGGATCACCTCATCCGATATTCGATTCGCCTGTTCACTTTGATGAGCTGCTAACGGATCTCCAACCATTTACTTCCCTCTAACGATTCCAACGAAAGCCTGGCTTGATGCAGGTTCTCTTCCATTTCGGCGCGCTTTGGTTCTTCCGGCGCGCCAATCCAAACCATCATTTTTCGGGCCGCTTCTAAATATTGAAGTGATGTGGAAACGAGTTCCTCGTGCAGGCTGATTGCCGAAGGAGGAAAAGCTGCCCGGTCGATATCTTGCGCCAGTTGAACAGCCAGTTGTAAAGCACTTTGCGCCTCACGAGACTGAGAAAACAAGTCTCCCTGCTGGTTAGCTGTAATAGTTACAATCTGCCGGTCCAGCGTGCGGAAATCTTTAATCCACTGGAAACTGGATCGCCGGTATGCTTCCATCTGTTTGACTTCCGGCAGCAGTAAGATTGGCTTTCCAGTTTCATCATGCGGAGAGACAAAGTAGCCAATAACCGAAAAGATCACCGCCAGGACCAGAAGGAGAATGCCGGCGCGTTGGAGTGAATCCAACTTGACTTCCAGTGTATCTGGATGATCTCCAGGGTTATTCGACTCGAACGCCATTTTCGCTGCCTCCTTCAGCAAAGCTGATCTCCATAGCGGTAGGGTTGGCAATGCCAATGAAGCCCGGAAGTTTACCGCGTGCTTTCAATTCTTCCATGACCTGGTTTCCCCGTTCGTAATCAATGTGACGGATGAACTCCACGTGTTCGGCGACCACTTCAAAGGTTGGGCTCGTAGTGTTCGGTCGTTCCCGCATTTGAATATGACCTTCTACTCCAATGCGGCTGCCTTTCTGGACATGACCATATAAAATCTCGGCCAGGCTTCCGTAAGCCATGATACGCAGCCCGCGCACCGGTTTTGCGTCGCGGTTGCCATCGATCATCATATACAAACGGATAAATGGAATTCGTTCCCCACTTGGAGGGCGCAGGTAATCAAAATAGATGTCGCCAGTAATATCGCCCCGATGCCAGGTAAAGTTGCCTTGAGCCATACGTCTTTTCTCCTTAATCTTGTCATGAAATAATCAAGTAAGTTGTTCTGAAAGTGCCGCTGAGATGATCAATCAAGTATTCAGGTCCACCTCCAGCAGGTCGAGAGGGATGTTGAGAAGATCAGCCAGTAACCGTACTCGATCAAGACTGGTGTTTCCCAGAGCTAATTCCCAATCTTTATTCGATGGACGGGAAAGCGAAATCCGTTGTTGCATCAAGCCGATCAGACGTTGCGGTGGATAAGCCGCTATACGTTCACAGGCACCCCCCGCGCCTTTTCGTGGTGCTTCAGCGAGCTTGGCGATGGCAAGGCTGTATGGATTTTGAATCCGCGGGTTGGATACACCATGAATGAGCCAGGATACAAATGGAATCGCATTTCTTTCTTGCTTTTGCAGCAACGAACGCTGTTTTTCGCTGGCTTTTGAAAGGATGGTATCCAGATTCCACAGATTTTCCGAATTGGTCACCTCCACCGCCACCTGTGTAAGCCGGCGCGCGCGAACTGAAGGCAAAGAATCTTGGTTGGGGGAGGAGTCTTTTTCAAAAAAGGAATCTTTAAAGCCTTTGAGAATCTTTAAAAGTGTCTCAAAACAATCCTCACTGTCGATTTTGAGAGTCTCAAAACAATCATTGAGCCGTGTTCTGAGAGTCTCAGAACAATCATTGAGGAATTTCGACCGTCTCAAAACAATCATTGAGCAGGTTTTGACAGTCTCAGAACAATCATTGGTGACTTTATCGACCCAATCCATCAGTTCGTCCAAATGGTCATCATGGTCTAGATCGGAAATCAGCCGGGCAACTTGCCGGTAAAGTAATTCATGTTCAGGGATCAGAGGATCCGAGCGCTTCACCTTGAACTTCCAGCTGTAAGCCCCGTTTTCGCCAGTGCGGTGGTCAATCCGCTGGGCAAATGCTCCCATTCGTTCCTGAAATTGCGCGCGCCGGTCCACTTCTTTTTGTGTGCTGTGGGTCAAAGTTTCCTTTTGCCGGCTGCGCTCGATGGCTGCTGGGAACCAGTGTGAAATCAGGCGCGGATTCTCTAAACCCAGGCGCTGGGCCAGCACATCGTATCCGCCTTCAATCCAGACCTCATCCCGCATTTCGCCGGTGGTTTCGTTGAAGTAGCAAGCGTTGCGTAAAATGAAAATAAGCATTGCTGCATCGGCACCGAGCAGTGGCAACCAGTAGTGCAAGAAATACCAGGAGACCAGAATGAACTCATTGGGGGTGAGCAGGTGATCTGAAAGCTGGTCGGCCAGGTCTATCAGGTCTGGCGTTAGTTTCTGTCCGGCTGCCTCACGAACAATATCTTGAACAGTTATCTTCCTGGGAGGAGGAGAGATTGAGCCTTCAACAGGAATGCGGGTCGGGTACTTCAAGATATCGCGTGGTTGAGCAGACAGGGCTGAAAGGAGCGCAGACTTAGGATTTTCTTGAATGCCATTGTCAAGTAAAAATTTCTTCAGATCCTCGGCATCGCCTGGTGTAATGGGTATGCCGTAAAGGGTATATTTGTTCGGCGATTTCTTCGCCTTGCCTGTGCGTTTATCTACCTCATAATCAGTTTCGCTCTTTTTCCCAAACCAACCGAAGCCATTATCTGGCTGCATGAGGCGGAAGAACTGTGCCCGGCTGATCCCTGCCCATTGGCAAACCCGCTCTGCCCGGGCAGCCACTTTCCCGGAAGAATTGCCTTTGCCACCCGTCTGGATGTAATACTCCTGACGAAGCGCAAGTACCAGAAAGAGGATTTCCGCATCCACATAGGGAAGCCAACGCAGGAAGTACACTGGCAGCTTGACCACCCGTTCGGGCTCGATCAGTACGCCACGGAGGGTCTCATGCAATACCTGGAGGTGGAATTCTTCTTTCTCACCTTCCTGCTCTTGCTCTTCTTCATCTTCATCGTTGTCTTGACCATCTACTTCATCCAAAACGATGAATTGGACGGTGATGGGTCTAGCGAGGATTCCTTGCAGCAGGCGTTGAACAGTGGTTTTGAGCCGGCTGTCCAACCAGTCACGACCATAGGCGTTATAAGTTCCAAGCGTAAATCTATCGTCAATCAGGGAAATAAATTCAATCGACTTCACCCAGGTGTCAAAGGACGCCTTTGACATTTCTATCTGCAGCTGGCCCAAGACCATCTGCCATGCTCGCTCGGGGGGTGTCGATGTGGTTGTAAGTAAATCCATTCGAGGCTCCAGATCAGCCGAAATTCAAAATCAATTGAAGTACCAGAATCCTTGAAAAGGGCAAAATCAAGGGGTTATTGGCCTTAAGGCCTCTTCTACCTTGAGGTGTAGAAACGCGCCTCTACGGCCTTCCTGGCAAGGGCACGTCGGCGTCAACGTCTGCGACATTGCAGACGTGTCGCTGACGTTGTGCTGACGTGACGCCGACGCGGTCGCAGACGTTGAACTTTTACAGATTCTTCTTGCAGCAATTTCCTTGGAAAGCGAAGCGTCCAGTTATTCATCGAGAAAAAGTGTCTTTCCAGAAGCGCGTGGTGAAGGGCTCAAACGCAGTTCACCGCTCTGGTAATCCCGCAGCCCGTGATCGAGGAAGAAAAGTACGAGTTCTCCAACTGGAACATCGTGATCTTCCGCAATCGCTTTGACTTGTTCTTTCAACGCCAATGGAAGCCGGTATGTGGCTCGCGATTCCCAGCGATCTTTCTTGTTTTGAGCCCTACCAGGTTTCTTCTTTCCGGTAGAGGTTTGTCCTCGCCCTGAAATTGAAAAAGCTTGGTCTAACCAGACCGCCGCGGAAGAAGCCTCTTTTTTACCTGAATACGCAGTGGATGCTTCGCCCGTTGGGAATAATGTCATGCGCAGTGCTTTTGGATAGGCAGCGATCACCAGTCGATTGGATTGGAGATCCGATAGACTGTATTCCAGAAAAGCCCGAACGAGTTCATCCCTGGGAACGTTGAGGCTGGCTGCTAAATCGCTCACTGTTTCCTGCAAGCGTTTCGGGATTCCGCGATAGGTAGCCTTTTCATCGCGGTGGTTACGATCCCAGTCGCGATTTCGTTTGGTCCGGCGAGCTGCAACTGGAATGAGATCCAGCGGTTGTTTAGCGGTCGTTATCACCGGGAGTTCCGCCTCTACCTTTTTTACAGGTATTAGCGGAACATCCGGAGAGGGTTCAGACTGGCGAAGCGAGGAAAAAGCATCTCTTCTAGGCATTGGGATCCCCCTAATATTTGAGTACGGCTTTGGCCAGCGCAGCATATTCTTCAGCCGAACGCGATTCGGGGGCGTGCTCGAATATCGTTTTACCTTCGGACCAGCACTCTCGTAGCACCGTGGCTTTATGAATTGGCTGGAGCACCTTATCGCCAAATTCGGATTGCAGGTCATCCATTGAATTCTTGGATTCCCTTGTACCATCGAAGAAGGTGGGCAGAATACCCATCATCCCACCTCGCCAGCCTTTTGTGTCCCGCAAGGCGCGCAGGGTCTCGGCGGTCTTGGCCAGCGCATCCAGGGAGGCGAATTCGGTTGCTGTCGGAATAATGACCAGGTCGGAGGCCCATAAGGCCCGTTCCTGAAGACCACCCACGGATGGAGAGGTGTCGAATAGGATGTAGTCAAAGCCGTCTCTGACGAACAACTTAAGCAAATCCCGAATGTAAGAGACTGGCCGTTCTTGAACACCAAGGATCATCTGCGCAGAGTTGGTCATCGAATTGCCGGGAATGATTTTCAATCCGTCTCGCCCGGTCTCTCGGACCCATTGCTTGACGAATACGACTTCGGCGGGACTGGATTGCGCTGTGGTTAGAAAATAAAACGCACCCATCTCACCATCCATGCCCAGTTTGGTAGCGCTTTGTCCCTGGGGATCCAGATCGATGAGCATAACTTGGGCGCCGTGCAGCGCCAGGCAGTGTGCCAGATTCACAGATGTGGTGGTTTTCCCTACACCACCCTTCTGATTGCTGATTGTGATTACTTTTGCCGCCATTGTGTTTCTCCTTTGAGGGTCTTGCTTTTCTTTGTTTATGCTTGATCAAGGAAGTGGATTTGGGTTGCGCCTTCATGACCATGAATGGCAATCAGATCTGCTACGCTCTGAAATACACCTACGGCATAAGGTTCTCGCAGCCAGCGCAGGACAGCCAGCCCACTGGTAAATTCGGCCCCTTCGGCCACAATGCCCGTCCCGGAGACTCCGGTAAGATCTCGTTCGCGTACCAATAGGAACCGACGCATACTCATTGGCCGGTCGTTATTCTCAGTTTCCTTGTGGTATATCCCTGAGATTTCCACGCTTATGCCTTCTGAAGCTTGCCCTGAACATAGGTGAGTTTTTCACCGGTTTTGACACTCTGGAAGACAATTCCGTTTGGCCAGGTAGGCTTTTCGCCGGGGTAAATGTGGATATCGAAGATCCGGAACAGCCGGCCGTAAAACAGGCCTGGTTCATCCATGGAACGAGTTGGATCGACGACGACTTTCCATTCGTACCCTTTAGGAGGATGGTAGACTGCTTCGACTGGAAATTCTTGAAAAGTTGGATTTAAATACAAATCACCTCCGATATTTCGAACGCACCTTTATGCGCAAGATTCCGAAATATCCAAGGCGATTAAAAGCACGTGTCCCTCACATGAAGTTGTGAGGGACACGTTTTTAATATGTAATCTTACTTCTCAGCAGGGGATAAGTTTTCGCCATCCAGTTTTCGCTGGATAATCGTCAAACATTCTTGTTTCGAGGCTGTAGGTGGCAGAATAATTAAGTGGTAGGTTGGTGATCCACGCCCACCCTCTCCGCTGAGAAAGACTCTAGCAATAGGGTCTTTTGTTTGTTAAGCCACCCTGGGTGCTATCGAAGCATATCCCCCCTTCGGGGGCTGAGTTCGAATCCCGTCCCCCAAGGGGATGCTGCGCGACCATCTCCGCTGAGAAAGACCCGTTTTCACAACGGGTCGATTGGTTTAAAGCCACGGAGGAAGAACTGCGTTGAGATACCTTCCTATGATGAACCTATATTTATCAGGTTCTCCATCAGGATCCCCTCGCCAGCCATTCTTCGGCATGCTTAATTGTTGAAAAAACACCGAACTGATTACCTCGATTGCTCTCGCGCGCCATTTCGCCAAAGCGGCCTCGTGAAGCTGTTTCAGGAGAAACCAGCATCGCCAACCGCACGCGGTAGTTGGCAAATTTAAGCAGCAGCGCCCCAGCCAACCCGCTGCGCAAATCAAAAAAAGCTTCCGGGAGATTATCCTCATACGCCAGCAGGTGATTCACGCCCAGCTCACCGCACAAACCAATCCAATCCAGCGCGTCTTGTTCGCTGGTAAGAGCCAGCGTGCCTGGTAACATCTCCAAATACCTTGTTTGGCCTTGCTGCCTTATCGTGTATTGCAATTCAATCTCCTCGACCTATACAAAAGGTTACCATTCAGTATGAGTTTATTAATCTATGTTATTTATAACATAGTTATTTGCGTCTGTAAACCAAATATTTTTATCACTACCGCTGGAACAGATTAGAAAACACTTATTTGCGTTTTGTCGCGTTTAGACTTAACCTGATTATTCGGATATAATTCGCATGATCCAACCAAAAACAATACACAGGTATTGAACCTTCAGGTGATTATGACTCGTAAACAAATTCTTATTGTGGTGTTTATCGTTTTAGCGGCAGCATCCGGCCTGGCTGTTTTTTCAGCCCCTGCCCAGGTAGACGCCACCCGTTCCCCGCAAACCGCGCCCACCCCAACCCCTACTATTAATCCGCTGGATTATGTCTGCGCCACGCAGACCAGCGAGGGAGTTGAGATTTGCGCCGAACCGGCAGGCGGGCTGACCGCGCCGGAGCTGCCCCTGCCCAACCAGCAGTCCAATTCTGATTCCATTCAAATTTACTTCTTCTGGGGCGATGGCTGTCCGCATTGCGCCGAAGAAGAGATATACCTGGCAGACGCTCTTGAAAGACTGCCGATCAGCATTAATTCCTTCGAAACCTGGTACGACGCACACAACAAACAGCTTTACGAACGCATGGCAGACGCCTACGGGTTTCAAGCCAACTACGTTCCGGCTACTTTCATCGGCGACAAATATTGGATTGGTTTCAATGAAGAAATTCAGGCTGAAATTGAACAAACCCTGCAAACCTACGCTGCTGGAGACCTGGCGCAAGTGCCGGACGCCGCGCGGGGAGTGTTGCTGCGGCAAAACGGCAGGTTCAACCTCGACCCAGATTACAGCGGCCCGCTTGCCCAGCCCACTCAACAGCAGCGAAATACTCTCACGCTGCCCATTCTTGGCACAATCAATCTGGCTGAGCAATCCATTGTGGCCAGCACCGCGCTGATCGCTTTTGTGGACGGTTTTAATCCATGCTCAGTGTGGGTGCTTAGTGTACTGCTGGCGCTGACTTTACACACCGGCTCGCGTAAAAAAGTGTTGATCATCGGCTTTACTTTCATCACCGTCACCGCCGCCATTTACGCCATTTTCATCGCCGGGATATTCACCATACTGACTTTTGTCAGCTTCATCAAGTGGATTCAAATCGTAATCGCTCTGATGGCTCTATTCTTTGGCTTGGTGAATATTAAAGATTACTTCTGGTACAAAGAAGGCCTGTCCTTTACCATTTCTGAAAGCGACAAACCCGGCATTTATAAGAGTATGCGCCGGGTAATAAACGCCAGCGGAAATCTGTGGGGATTGGTCACTGCGACGATTGTGTTGGCTGCCGGTGTTTCATTGGTGGAATTTTCCTGCACAGCTGGCTTCCCGGTGTTGTGGTCAAATTTGCTGGTTTCGCAAAATGTGCCCTCCTCTGAATTCATCTGGCTGATCCTTTTATACATGTTCATCTACCAGATCGACGAGCTGTTCTTCTTCGGTGTGGCGGTGGTTACCTTACGCGCCAGCAAACTGGAAGAAAAACACGGACGCCTGTTGAAGCTCTTCAGCGGAATGTTGATGCTCTCGCTTTCATTGGTAATGATCATCAACCCGGAATTAATGAACGAGTTGAGCAGCGCATTAATTATCTTTGGCGGAGCGGTTGGCGCGACCATTCTGATTACCCTGATCCACCAGCAAGTGCTGCCGCGTTTAGGTATCAAAATCGGTACCCAGTCAAAATAAGTTCACCTTGCATATCCTTAAAACCGGCTTCTTTTACGAAGCCGGTTTTTTCGTCCAAACCTGTTTTATTTCTACCGAATTTATTACAAATCAAACCAGGATGCTGGGTTAATCTTTCCCGCCAAAGTAATCAATCATCGGAAGGAAATACGCGTCTATCCAGCCTTGATAATATTGCATGCCGTGTTCAGGAAGCTCGGAATGCCGGATGGTCACTCTGGTGCCATCCCCTTCCGGGACCAATAAGATTTCCAATCGGGAATCCACGTCTGTTCTTTCGAATTCGGTAGTTCGCCATAACTGAAGGATGCGTTTGGGATACTCCAGCTCCAGATTTTTTCCATGAATGTACCCATCCCACGCGTCAAACGCTTCGCCAATATTGGCAGAAACATGGGCTTCCCCGCCGGTCATATTGGTATGCTCTTCAGAATCAAGCCAGGCAAAATAGATTTCTTGCGGCGATGCCGGAATCACCTCTGAGACTTCAAATTCGATACTCATTACTCACCTCTTATAAAAATTTTCTTGTGGGTCATTTCACCTCTGGCAGCAATTGAGAAAGAAGGTTGAGGTGGTTTCAAACAACGGCAACGAATGAAGACTTGAAAATCCATCCACCTGATAGTATTTCAAAAAAAAAACCAGTATTGCACTATTTCAGTATAGCATTCTAATAAATGCGAAATGAAATAATTGAAGGAATAATAGCAATTTAATCCTAAGAACGGCTTTTTTTCGCTGGCTATCATTATTAATAAATCTTTTTTCTGCCAGCATTCCAAAACCTGCCCGGAGAAGAATCTGCCAGGGGTTAACCCAAACGTTTCACTCTGGTTTGCTTGTGGACTGGTCAGCTCCTTTTCAATCACTTTGTGTAACATCTGATCCAAAAATAAGCAGCTGGCAGTTTACCGCCAGCTGTTTAAAACATCGAAAGAATATTTAGTTGGAGTTACGGCAATACGGTAATTCGGTTGGCTGGTCCAGGTGCAACCGGTGAGTAGTTATTGAAGTATATTGCCAGAGCGTCAATATCCGTTATGCCAATCAATTTGTTTGTACCCACTGTGAGCATGCTGAACCCGTCCCCACCTCCTGCCAGGAAACTATTCACCGTAACCCGGTAGCTGGCTGCCATATCAATGGGTTCGCCGTTGATCTTTATGTCACTTACTTTGCTGCCCGCTCCCGCTGAAGCGGAATAGGAATAGCTGAGGCTGGCCGATACTTGCAGCAACCGGCTTACCAAGAACTGCTGCTCCAGTACAGATTTAATCTGCTCTCCGGTATAGGTCAAGGTAACCAGGTCATTGTAGAATGGCTGCACCGTAAACGCTTCCCCGTAAGTTACTTCGCCAGGTAACTCGCCCCCAGAAATCTGCGCGTAATTCAGATCCGCGCGGATACCACCGGGGTTCATCAATGCGATAACCGCGCCGCCCTTCTCCGGGGTGGAAGTGGCTGCCAGCTGCGCGTCCGCGATCACATCTCCCAGAGGTGACTCAATCATCCGGTCATTGGATCTTTTAATATCCGCTGTGATGCTGCCGATGACTCTGTTTGCCAAAGGCGCCGCGAGAGCGCGGTATTGATCCACCAGGGCGGTCATTTCAGCATCTTTTGGAATGTCCCAACTGACGGGATTATTCTTTACAGCCCTATTGATAATCTGCCCGGTGTTGCGGTCCAATTCCAAATCAATTTCGGTCAGGAAATTCCCCGCGCTTCCGGCACTGGTGACAATGCGCCCATTCTTATTCGGGCAGTTGTAAGCCTGGTGAGTATGACCGGTAATGAAGAGATCAACTTCCGGATCAGTGTTAGCCAACACCTCCACAACATCACCTGTGAGCGGTTCGCAGACGTTGGGATCAACTGATTGATAACCCCCATTATGTAGAATAACCACAATCGTATTGATGCCTTTGGCTTTCAACTCCGCGGCAATGGCGTTAATAGCTTCCTCTTCATTGATGAATTCGACCCCAACCGTTCCCTCAGGAGTGACAATGGTCGGCGTGTAATCCAAAGCGATCCCTACAAAGGCCACTTTCAATCCTTCGATTGAACGGACTTTATAAGCTGAGAACAAAGTCTTTCCATTTTTTGTCCGAATAACATTTCCCGCCAGGAATTTAAACTCAGCCCCATTGAATGGCACATCGAAACAACCGTCAATCGGGTGACAGCCGCCTTCCTGCATGCGAATCAGTTCTTCCACCCCCTCATCGAATTCGTGATTACCCGCCACGGCGTAATCCAAACCCATCAGATTAAAAGCGTTGATTGTGGCCTCGTCATGGAACAGAGCTGAAACCAACGGGCTGGCGCCAATCAGGTCTCCGGCTGAAACGAAAATTGTATGTTTCGTTTCAGCTTTCTTTTGCTTGACCAGAGTCGCCAGGTGTTCCACCCCACCCATAGAGCGGCCTGGCTCCAACTGTCCATGAAAATCGTTAACCGCCAAAACCTGCAAAAAAACAGACTGCTTGGGCTTGGCTCCAGCAGGCCCAAAAATACTGAGCACAAGGATAACCGCCAGAATCAAAGATATCGCGATGCGTAAACGTCTCTTTTCCATTACTCCCTCCATAGATTGGCCAGATAATAGAAATGAACCGGAGCATGCCTGGGTTGTATGAATTGTGGTTCAATGGAATAATAATGCGGATATGAAGTTCCCCCCGGAACTCGCATGCGGACTATCTTCAGTATAGCAAAACAACCGCATTATGCAATGCAAATTCAATCAAATCGGATAACCATGTCCATTTTCTATTCGCAAGAATTCCCCCTCACGCATTCAACAAACTAAAGAATGGAAAGGCTCAAAAGAGTTTCTCATGCCGGCTTTAATGCGCCTGTAGAATGTGGTCTCAGCGCAGGCGCGCGATGCTGGCTCTCTTGAGCCAGTTGATTAATGCGCAGCATAATCTGGTTGGCGGCCGCGCGCATGGGGATGATTGGCCGCCAAAATTTTACCCCCCGTGACAGGGGTTCGCGCATTTTTCCCTTGGGGCGAAAGGCAATTCTTGTGTATCCCATCGCTAATAGACTCCCAGCCTGGTACCACTCTCTTTGAAGCATAATTAATCTCCAAATAATTGAGTGATTGTTTTGATTACCAGTCTCTGGATAGGGATAAAGGGGGTGGAGAGACATCCGCTTGGAGGTGGAGCGTGAGGGTTGAAATATATGCGTTCCAAATTTGAGGCAGGCAATAACTTATGCGATAATGAAACCAACTTATTTACTCTTGGAGAACCAATGAACCCAACCTTGGAAGTATTGTTTCAGCGCCGTTCTGTGCGCGCTTATACCGACCTTCCCCTGGCTGCTGATCACCGCGAGACCATATTGCAGGCTGCCTTTCGCGCCCCCACGGCCGGCAATATGATGTTGTATTCGATCATCGAGGTGGAAGACCAAGCCATTAAAGATCGCCTGGCCGAGACCTGTGACCACCAGCCGTTCATCGCCCGCGCGCCATTTTTGCTGCTCTTTCTGGCAGATTATCAGCGCTGGATGGATGCCTTCGACTTTGCCGGCGCGCCGCGGCGTGCTGCCGAGCTGGGCTTGCCCCAGCGCCGCCCGCAGGAAGGTGATTTGCTGCTGGCAATGAGCGACGCGCTGATCGCCGCTCAAAACGCGGTAATCGCCGCCGAATCGCTGGGAGTAGGCTCGTGCTATATTGGTGACATACTCGAACAATACGAGGTCCACCGTGAGATGTTCAACCTGCCGCGCTACACTTTGCCGGTGACCCTGGTTTGTTTTGGGTACCCCAAACGCGAAACGCCCCCCGGCCTTGCTCCACGCTACGCCGCGGAGTTTATTCTGCACCGCAACCAGTATCAACGCCTGCAAGAGCAAGACGCGCAGCGCATGTTTGCCCCCATCCAGGAGCGTTATTTCAGTGCCGGAAACTACTACAACGGCGCGCAGAATCTGGCCCAGCATTTTTACTTACGCAAATTCACCGCCGATTTTTCATTCGAGATGAGTCGTTCAACCCGAGCGATGATCCGCGCCTGGTGCGCAGAGGAAGAGTAAAATAGATTTAAGGTGATCCTTAGAATTATTCAGGAGAAATTATGAAAACCAAAAACAAAAACCCTGGTTCCCAAAAAGCCTCCCGCCCGCTTATTCCCAAAGATTACGGCGTGCCGCAAGGTGAAGAGACCATGCTTCCGTGGGCTATGGTGGAAGAACAACTACACCAAGAACGCATCTATTGGGTATGTACCGTGCGCCCGGACGGACGACCGCATAGCGTACCGCTGTGGGGCGCTTGGTTTAACGAACGCTTTTATTTTGACGGCAGCTCGCAAACCCGTCACGTTCGCAACCTGATGGAAAACCCCGCCGTCTCGGTGCATCTGGAAAGCGGCGAGGAAGTGGTGATCATAGATGGCATTGGCCGCGCGGTGGGCAAACCGGACCGCGATCTTGCCATGGGAGTTTACAAGATCTATAAAAGCAAATATGCCGGCTACCCCGGCTACGACCCCACCCCCGAAATGTGGGATGAGGGCGGCCTGTATGAGGTTGTTCCGCAGCGGGTGCTGGCGTGGCGCAACTTCCCCAACGATGCAACCCGTTGGGTGTTCGTAAACGAATAACCCACCGGTTGGGGTAGACCAGGCAATGTTGGGCAGCCAAACCTGCTTAACAGGAACCTGAACATTGCACTGATCCACAAAGGACTGACCGTCACAGGGATGAGTGATAGATAAAAGGAGCAAGAGATGGGACCATCTACCGGAAAGCCGCGCTCCCGCGCCTGGCTCTGGATAGTTGCCGTTGTGTTGGTTATGGGAATCTGCTGCTGCGCGGTGATCGGCGGCGGTTTACTCTATTTGCGATCGAATGGGCAGACCCTGCAAGGTCTGCTGTCTGATTCACCGCAAAGCCCGTGGTCAACGGAAGCGGCCCTTCCGGATGGTCCCGCGGTAACAGTAGAAGCCCAACCGGTAGAAATACCCACACCCACCCCGCAAACTGCCTCTCCGCCCAGCAGCGTGAACAACCAACTGCTCGTGGCAGTCAGTAATGGCGTATGGCTGGTAAACAGGGAGGACGGCAGCCTGTTACAGGTGAGCTACGACACTCTGGAGAATTATGGGGCAGCACAAATTGGAATGTCTCCAGATAAACAATATTTTGCCTACATTTCCGGCTTTGGCGGCGCGTCGATCAATCCCGCGCTGATGATCGTCAACCTGCAAGATCAGAGCATTAAACTACGCCAGGAGCTCACCGGTCCGCTCAGCCAGCCGGGCATTATCCCAGAAATATGCGAACCAGCCTTTGAAGCCACGCGCGCCATGCAATTCGATGGCAGCCTGGCCTGGTCGCCGGACGGGCAAACCCTGGCATTTGTTGGCGCGTTGGACGGTGAAACCGCCGACGTGTACCTATTCAACCGGGCTGACGACTCCATTACTCGCTTAAGCGATGAGCCCGGGCATGCCACAGGCTTGCACTGGTCTCCTGACGGAAGTTGGATTGAATATTTGAGCGTGGATTGCTTCGGCACCGGAGCGGGGTTTGCGATGAATGGCTTGTGGGCGGCAGAACCGCAAAGCGGGCAAACCCGCCTGCTGGAACCGCTGCAAAGTTCTGGAGAGGAATTTGTTGGTTGGAGTGACAACAGCACGATCATTATCCTCAGTTGGGGGGCAGGTTGTGAAGCCTACAATCTTCGCGCGGTGAATGTGCTCGCTGCCAGCCAGCAGGTCCTGGTCACCAGCTGCTTCAGCGCCATTGCCTTCAACCCGGCGAGTGGAGAAGGGTTGTTGTCAGTGAGTGAGTTTAACGCGGAATTTTGCAGCTGCGGAGAACCGTTGAAGCCCGGGTTGTACCGCTTTGGCGCCAACCTGCCTCTGAGCAAGTTGAATGATTTGGAAGCTTACCAGATTGAATTCATTGGCGGTGCGAATCTTTATTATGTACTGGTTGGAGGCAGCCCGCAAAATCTCTTCCAAGAAGATGGGCTTGCGATTAACTCACCTTTGGAAGTGCAGGGATTAAAACCGTATCCATCTCCGACAGGTGAATACTGGGCGTGGGCTTCTTCTGGTGGGGGGAAAACAGGCCTGTGGGTAACCAAAGAAAATACCTCACCCATCAGTCTTTCACCGCTGTTCAGCGGCGACCCAGTATGGAGTACGGATGGGCAAACCCTTTACTTCATTGAAAATAATAAGATAAATAAAGCCAGCGCGCCTCAATTTCGTGTCGAGCTGCTGGCTGAAATCTCGGGTGATATCTGGTCACTGATCCAGTAAAGGAATGGTTTCAGGGCGTCCTGCCGGGGTTTTCTTTGTGATTCCTCTGGCTTGTCCTGCTACAAGCCATACAGGGCTGAAAATCAATGCTGTATAATGGAATTGGATATTATAGGGAAGAAAAAAATAAATGACCTTTTTACTCGATCCCAATGTCGCATATTTCTTGCTGGTACTCGGCATGGTAACCGCAATGTTGGCTGTAATCACCCCCGGTACCGGATATATGGAGATCACCGCCCTGGCTCTGCTGGTGGCGGCAGGTTACAGCATTTACAACCTGCCTTCCAGCCCGTGGGCACTGGCATTGCTATTGGGCGGCATGGTTTTTCTTTTCTTCTCATTGCGCAAGGAAAAGCCCTGGTTATTTCTAGGGCTGTCATTAGCCAGCACCTTCGCTGGCTCAGTATTCCTGTTCCTCACTCCTTCAGGTCAGGCGGCGGTTAACCCCGTTCTGGCACTGATCCTCTCCAGTGTGTCCATTGGCTTTACATATTATGTTGGAAGGCGCACCCTGGAAGCAATTACCAGCCTTCCAGCCTATGACCTGAAGCGTCTGATCGGCCAAACCGGCGACGCGCTGACCGATATCCATCGCGAAGGGACAATTTACGTGAGCGGTGAAGAATGGAGCGCGCGCAGCGACCAGCCGATTTTAGCTGGCAGCCGTGTGAAGGTAGTCGCCCGCGAGGGGCTTGTCTTGCGCGTGGAACCGGAACAAAAGTGAAGCCCCGGCAATCATAAGCTTTTATTGCCTGTGAAATTTCCGCAGGGCGATTGTATTAAGGAGGGTAGTAAATGAATGGATTGACCGCAACGGTATACTTCCTGGTTGGGGTATTGGTGCTGCTCATCGGCGCTTTTTTGCTCATGGCAGTAAAAATCATCGCCGAATACCAGCGTCTGGTTGTTTTTCGCCTGGGGCGCTGTATCGGCGAGCGCGGACCCGGCCTTGTGCTGCTGATTCCTTTTATCGACCGCGGGGTAATGGTAGACTTACGCGAGCTGGTGCGTGAAATTCCCACCCAAACCTCGATCACATTGGACAACGCCCCCATTTCAATTGACTTCTTGTGGTACTTTAAAGTCTTCGACCCGGTACAAAGCGTATTGGCAGTCGGCAACTTTGAAATGGCCGCGCAGGGTATCGCCACCACCACCTTACGCGCCGTGATCGGTGGAATCAGCCTGGACGACGCGCTCTCGCAGCGTGAAAAGATCAACGCCGCGCTGCGCGCCCGCTTGGACGAAGTCACCGAGCGCTGGGGGGTCAAAGTGACCAACGTCGAAATCCGCGAGATCTCCCCGCCGCGCGAGGTACAGGATTCAATGAACCGCCAGCTGACCGCTGAGCGCACACGCCGCGCGGTGGTAACCGAGTCAACCGGTACCCGAGAGGCTGCCATCAACGTGGCCGAAGGGCAGAAGCAAGCTGCAATTTTACGGTCAGAAGGTGAAAAACAATCCGCGATTTTGGTGGCAGAAGGCGAGCGCCAGGCGCAGCTCTTGCGCGCGCAAGGTTACGCGGACGCGTTGCGTTCAATTTTTGAGGCGGCCAAAGGGTTGGATCAAAACACGCTTACGCTGCAGTATTTTGATACGCTTAAGAAGATGTCTGAAAGTGCCTCCACGAAATACATCTTCCCAATGGAATTTACCAGCCTGCTGCAAGGCTTTATCCAGCAGCGCAAGGGAGAAGATTAATCAATTGAACAGCCTGCATCCCGCAGGATGGACCATATAAACTATTGGCAGGTGAGGCTTCTCACCTGCCAAAATGATTATCAGACCTATGCCCACACCAAACTTCGTGATGGAAACCGCCAACTGGTTGGACTTGCCTGCCCTTCAGCGCCTTGAACGGGTTTGCTTTGATATTGACGCGTGGTCCATCCTTGATTTGATTGGTGTACTCAGCATACCGGACTTCATCCGCCTGAAAGCCAGCGTGGAGGGGCAAATGGCTGGCTTCGTTGCTGCCGAACAGCGCAAAAATGAAACCAGGGCCTGGATTGTGACCATCGGGGTATTCCCGGAATATCGCCGCTACGGTATTGCCCGCGCCTTAATGCGGGCTTGCGAAGAACAAATTCAGCTGCCGGTAGTGCGCTTATGCGTGCGCCGTTCAAACAATGCCGCCCAGCATCTGTATGAGACCAGCGGGTATCAACGCATTGACATCTGGCGGCATTACTATCACAGCGGTGAAGACGCCCTGGTTTACGAAAAAATTTTGCACCCCTGACCCTCAATTTGCCATTCCCAATACTGCCCGTGCTTCAGGCAAAATCAATTCCAACCAGGCACGGTACTGCTCTCCGGAAGGATGCAGCCCATCCGGCGCGCTGAAATCCGCGCGTTCATTCATCAGGAGAGAAATAGGGGTTACATCCACATACCGCGCCCCAGCGCTTCTGGTTTCTTCCAAACAGATCTGGTTAAACAGGGCAATTTGTACCGAAACGCGCGCCGCGGAGGCTATCTGGCTGCCTGCCGGGCTGGAACTCCAATCCGGGATGGAGATGACCACCACGCGGTCAGGATCATCCCCGGCCAGGATTACCGCCCGCGCGATTAACGCGCGCAAGTTCTGGCGGTAATCCTCCACAGGCAGATCATTAAACTGATCATTTACCCCCACCATCACCGTCACCAAATCAAACGGCCCTTGCGGATTGGCTTCTTCCAACGCGGATAATAACTTATCTGAAGTCCAACCGGTACGCGCGATCACAACCAGTTCATCCAGCGCGAGCCCTTCCGCTTCCAGGCCGCGCGCCAGCTGGGACGGCCAGCTCTGATCTCGCGGAAGCCCCTCTCCGACGGTGTAGGAATCACCCAACGCCAGCAGCCGCGCCCCCGGCGTGGATGGCCGCGCGGCGCAGGCGCAAAGCAGTAATCCCAGCAATCCAATCCATTTAAATTTCCCAAGCAATCTTTTCATTTCGCGCCAATCAGGATTTTCATCCAACCAACTACAAGGCCTTAATATCGCGGGTTTTTCGAGCCTTGCAGAAAATATGCGCAGCATGCCTTAAAATTCACACTGTAAGGTTTAAAACAAACGAATCAGCCAAAAGCTGATCAAAGCAGTACCGCCAGTTAGCAATGTGCCCCAGGTGATATCCACCACGGTCAGCAAGACAGGCCAGCTTTTCAGCGTGGCCAGGTTGGTGAGATCGTACGTCATATAAGCCATAAACCCAAATAACAAGCCGTTCAGCAGCGCGGACTGCCAGCTGCCTTTGGCCAGGGCGGGATAAAGCACAAAATAAGATAACCCCACCAGGTAAAAAAAATAAAAAAGCCCGGCTGCCAGCCAGTTGGTGCGATCAGCCAATAAAAAACCAATCTGGCTGCGGTAAAACCCGCGCGCCACCAATCCCAACCACAAAAGATCGATGGCAAAAAAAGACAACAGCGTGAATATAAAATTGCGCAGCACAATCAGCATGGAGCCCTCCTCACATTTATTTCCTTAATTCATTTTAGCAAGCTGAAAGGTTGGCTTTAAGCTGCCTGTGCAGGGTTAGTATGGCGCGTCAATGTCCCTTATTGGATTGGAACAATAAAAAAAGCTCAGGGGAAAATTGACATGCAGGGCGGAATGACCGGACAGCCTATCCACGGGCTGGACGGCTGCCTGGCAGCCGAGTTGACAAAAGCCGAAACCGCCCTGCGGCTGAACCTCTGCTATGAGCAAGACCAACCGCTTCGCCAAAACTAGACCTGAAATTCTTCTGGCAACCTCGGCACCTGGTTTATTCTAAATCCAAGACATTTTTTTCTGTAAACTAAATGAAAGAAAGTGGGCTCAACGCCCACTTTCTTTATTAAAACTACCTGTAGATCGGTTACTTTTTTTCCGCAAAGATATTCATGGCAATCTTATAACCCAGCGTCACTTGCCTCCCTTGCGTGGTGATGGAAACAGTTTGGTTGAACGGAAGTACCTCATCGATCTGAATTTCAACGCCCGGTTCAAGGATATTGGTTTTTAAGAATTCCAGAATTTCGAGATCGTCTTCCATGGTTTCGTGAATCCGGCGCAGTGTAGCCTGGTCGCCGGGATCCAGTTTTATCAGCGGCTGCCAATTCTCTGTGAGATACTCGTACCCGGGAAATGGATTACCATGCGGGCAAAGCTGCGGATCACCCAGAATCTGGCACATGCGCGTTTCAAGGGTGGCAGATATGGCATGTTCAAGGGCGTGCGCTTCGCTATGCGTTTCGAGTACCGGAAGATGGAAGACTTTCACCAGCAGCCATTCGACCAGCATATGGCGGCGCACCACTGAATGGGCTGCCGCGCGGCCGCTCTCGGTAAGCTGGATCATTTTGCGACTTTTGCCGCTGATCCAATGATCGCGCTCCATGCGCTTGAGGGTCATCGCCACTGTAGCCGGAGACACGCCCAGCATTTCTGCCAAACGGGCAGCCACAATTTCTCCGTGGTCACGCTCCAATACATGCATGGCCATCAAATAATCTTCAATAGTATGGGTAGGGCGCATAGTACTTTCGTTTGGAGCCAAATATGACATATATCACCTGATTTTAGGGAGATTAATAAGCATAGACAAATATTTGTTATTAGTATATACTAACAATCAATATTGAATTCACCACAACAATATGATTATACCTGCTAGATATCGTCAAATCGTGTTGATTTTTCAAAATCTTTACTCAAATATCAGGAGAATGATTAATGATTGCTAGTTTTCTTTTATCGTTGCGCGAAGGGCTGGAAGCAGCTCTGATTGTCGGGATTATTCTGGGTGTGTTGCTTAAACTGAACCGGCCGGAAATGAAAAAATCGGTATGGCTTGGAGTCTGGGTGGCTGTCGCGCTCAGCCTGGTGGCTGCCCTGATTCTCAATCTTCTGGGATTGAAATTTGAAGGCCGCGGGGAAGCAATTTTTGAAGGCGTGGTCATGCTGTTGGCTGCCGGTGTGCTCACCTGGATGATCTTCTGGATGCACAATACCGCTGGAAACCTGAAGCAGGAGATTGAACTTAAAACCCGCAGCGCAGTGCGAGGTAATGGCGAGCGGGCATTGTTTGGGCTGGCTTTTCTGGCTGTTTTTCGCGAGGGAATTGAACTGGCATTGTTTTTACTGGCGGTTCAACAAACCGCCACACCTGTTGCCGTGTTAAGCGGCGCCCTGTTGGGACTGGCAACAGCGGTTGTTCTGGGCTGGTTGTTGTTCACCTCCACAATGAAGCTCAGTCTGCGCGGGTTCTTCCGTGTCACCAATGTGCTGCTGATCATCTTTGCCGCAGGGCTGGTGGCTTATGGTGTGCATGAATTCAATGAAGCGGGGCTGATCCCGGCAATCATTGACCCCCTGTGGGATATCAACCCGATATTGAGCGACAAGAGCGAAATTGGTTTGCTGCTGAAAGCTTTGTTTGGCTACAACGGCAACCCCACGCTTACAGAAGTACTGGCTTATGTAACCTATCTGGTGGGCATTATCACCTACACATTCACACGCCGCCCGGTAGGCCTGGAAACTTTGAAAACAGCACAACCGGCGCAATAAATAAATCGCGTTCAATACCGGCCCTGTTTGATCATTCGAACAGCGGCCGGTTTTTTTTTATAATCATCGCGAGGCTGCCAGCCAGATTTACAATCCATCCATCAACAAAAGATGCGCAGGGTACTTGTAGATCCTTTCAAAGAGGGCTATGATGCAAGCAGAATTGCGCATTTTTCATCTCATCGCAAAACAGGAGCTCCGCATGAACCTATCACCAATTGACCAGAACGAATTAGTCTCACTTTTACAAAAACTGGTACAGGCCGAAAGCCCGACCGGACAGGAAAGACTTACCGCCGATATTGCGCAGTCGGCGATGACCACCTTAAATTTTGATCGCGTGTGGCGAGATGACTACGGCAACGTCATTGGCGAACGGCGCGGCAGCCTGCCTGGCCCGGCTCTGCTGTTTGAAGCCCACATGGATGTGGTCGCGGCTGGAAAGCTTGAAGATTGGGCAGATGACCCGTTTAGCGGCAGATTAATCGAGGGTAAAATCTACGGGCGCGGCGCGGCAGACACCAAAGGCTCACTGGCAAGCCTGATCTGCGCCATTGCCAGCATTCCGCGTGAGCAGATTCGCGGTACTTTATACGCGGTGGGCAGCGTGGGTGAAGAGACCCTGGAAGGTGCCGGTCTGCGCAAAGTAATTCAAGCGCTGCAGCCGCAAGGTGTTGTGGTGGGGGAACCCACCGGCTGCCGCCTGGCAATTGGGCAGAAAGGCCGCGCGCGCATTGTTTTTACCGCGCACGGGCGGCCGGCGCATTCATCTTCGCCTCATCTGGGAGAGAACGCGGTGCTCAAAGGGGCTGAAATTGTCCGAAGAGTGGAGAGCCTGCCTCTACCTGAAGACAGCTTGCTGGGGCGCGGGGTAATGGTACCGCTGTTGATCCGGTCCAAACCGCTTCCGCCGGTCATGGGAACCATCCCACACGAGTGCCAGGTACTCTACGACCGCCGCCTGATAAAGGGAGAAACCCCCGAAAGCGTGCTGGCTGAATACCAGCAGGCACTGGCAGACCTGCCTGGGTGGGATGCGGCTGTGGACCAAGCCGGTTTTGAAACATATACCGGCATAAACCTGACTGCCCCGGACTTTCACCACGGCTGGCACATGCCGCCTGAATCTGCCTGGGTGCAGAGCGCGGCAAATGCCCTTCTGCAAAGCGGTATTGAAGCTGGTATTCACGCTGTGCCCTACTGCACCAACGGCAGCGTGGCAGCCGGCGAAATGGGCCTGCCCACCCTCATCTTCGGACCAGGGGAAATCGCGCAGGCACACGTGCCCAACGAACATATCAGCGTCAGCGAATTGCTGCGCGGCGCGCGGGGGTATGCCGCCCTGGCACAGGAGTTAAGCACCGCCTTTTAAGCCCGCTCCAGGGGCGACCCTGTGCGCCGGACTGCTTTTGCCAGAAAATTTTTCTATAATTAAGGCAGGTCATCATTGGATGGTAAATGATGCGTATCGCTCGTGATATGGAGAATGGCGATGCCGCCCATGCGAAAAAAAGCTGATTTGCCGAAAAAAGTGTGCCCGATTTGCCTGCGTCCGTTCACTTATCGCAAGAAATGGCGCAAGGTGTGGGATGAAGTGCGTTATTGTTCTGAGAAATGCCGCGCCAGGCGCGCGCTTCCGGGAGACAAGTGATGAAAGCGCTTCGGCTTATTCTGGGAGACCAACTCACTCGTTCCGTCAGCGCCTTGCAAGGCCTAAACTACGCGGAAGATGTTGTCTTGATGGCTGAAGTTCACCAGGAGAGCACTTACGTGCGCCATCACCAGCAAAAGATCGCGCTGGTCCTCTCTGCCATGCGTCACTTTGCCGCGGCACTTCGCGCGGAAGGTGTGGCGGTAGATTATGTGAAATTGGACCAGGAAGAAAACAGCGGTTCCCTGTTCGGCGAAGTGCGGCGTGCCGCACGCCGTATTCCAGTTGAGCGGTTAATCGTGACCGAACCGGGAGAATGGCGCTTATGGGAGGAGATGCAAACCTGGCAGAGCAGGTTGGGCGTGCCAGTGGAAATTCGGCCAGATGATCGTTTTCTATGTTCAAGGGAAGAATTCAGCCGATGGGCTGGTAGATATAAAAACCCGCGCATGGAGTTCTTTTACCGCGCCATGCGGGCAAAGACCGGGTGGCTGATGGATGGAGACCAGCCATTGGGAGGGCGCTGGAATTTTGATCCCCTGAATCGCAAGGCCATTCCACGCGGGTTGCCCATTCCCGCCTGGCGGCGGTACGAACCGGATGAGATCACCCGCGAAACGCTTGATCTGACAGCAAAACTGTTTGGCCGCCATTTTGGACAGTTGCGCCCGTTTGGTTGGGGGGTCACGCGGGAGCAGGCTTTACAGACATTGGATGAATTCATCCGTGATCGGCTGCCCTGGTTTGGCGCTTACCAGGACGCGATGCAAAGCGGAGAAGACCTGCTATTTCATTCGGCCATATCACCGTATATAAATATTGGGCTGCTCACCCCCAGCGAAGTCTGCCAGGCCGTCCTGTCCGCGTACCACGCGGGGGATGCTCCTTTGGCATCTGTGGAGGGGTTCATCCGGCAGATATTGGGATGGCGTGAATTTGTGCGCGGAATCTACTGGCTGCACATGCCAGGCTATGCCCAGAGCAATTTCCTGCAGGCTGGCAGGCCGCTGCCCTCATTCTATTGGAGCGGTGAAACCGAAATGAACTGTCTGCGGCAGGTCATCCAAAGCACGCGGCGAAATGCCTACGCTCACCATATTCAACGGCTGATGATCACCGGGAATTTTGCCCTGCTGGCAGGCATCGACCCCGCGCAAGTAGAAGAATGGTATCTGATTGTTTACGCGGACGCGTTTGAATGGGTGGAATTACCGAATACTCATGGAATGGCTCTTTTTGCCGACGGCGGAATTATGGGTTCAAAACCTTACGCGGCTTCTGGCGCGTATATCCGCCGTATGTCCAACTACTGCGGCTCGTGCGAATTTGATTCCAAAACGAAAACCGGCCCGCGAGCGTGTCCGTTTAATTATTTGTATTGGAATTTTATAATTGAAAACCGGGATCGTTTGAAGAACAACCCGCGGATGGCAGTGATTTACCGCACGCTGGAACGCATGGATGCTGAATCACGGCGGCATATCACACAACAGGCGCGAGATTTTCTTGAAACTCTCTTTTTGGAAGGAGAGTAAATATGACTACCTCCAATCAACCGCAACTACCAAACCGCTTGGCGCGAAAACCGCGCGGCTTGCTGCGCTTTGGTCTGCGTTTGCCCATCTGGCTTTACCGGATGCGCCTGGGGTGGATGCTGGGCAATCGGTTCTTGCTGCTGACCCACACCGGACGCAAGAGCGGCTTGAAGCACCAAACCGTGGTGGAGGTAATGCGCCGCGACCCAGCCAGCGGGGCTTGTGTGGTGGCTTCAGGATGGGGCAGCAAAGCGGATTGGTATCAAAACATCCAACAAACGCCCCTGGTCAACATCACACTGGGATCACGCGAGCTGGCCGCTCGAGCAGAATTTATTTCAAAAGCGGACGGCGCGCGCGAACTGCTGGATTACGCCCTCCGCCATCCGCGCGCTTTTCGCGAGTTAAGCTCTTTTCTGGCCGGGCAGCCGCTGACAGCCAACCCACAAACCTGCCAGCAGCTTGCCGAAACCATTCCCATTGTTGTTTTTGAACCCCTGCGCCATCACAATGCGGACAGCACCAATGGCTGACCCCACCGCCCCGCTTGACCCCGTTAAACGGGTTACGCGCAGCAAAGCGCAAGCCAGAAACAGCTACAACCGCCTGAGCCGCTGGTACGACCTGCTCTCCATGGGAGCGGAAGAAAAGGTTAAACAGGCTGGCTTGCAAACGCTGGATGCTCAACCCGGAGAAACCGTGTTGGAGATCGGCTTTGGCACCGGGCACTGCCTGGCTCCGCTGGCCCGCGCGGTGGGCGAGACGGGTAAAGCGGCAGGGCTGGACCTTTCCACGGGCATGTGCCGGGCTGCGCAAACTCGCCTGAGACATAAAAACCTTCTGCATCTGGTACCCCTGACCTGTGGAGATGCCGCATCCCTACCATTTCGGCAGCAGACATTTGACGCGCTGTTTGCCAGCTTCACCCTGGAATTGTTCGATACCCATGAAATCTCACTGGTACTGGCGGAATGGACGCGCGTATTGCGACCCAATGGACGCCTGTGCGTGGTCTCTCTAGCCCATTTGGATCCCAAAAGCTGGATTGTGCGGCTCTATGAAAAGGCGCACGAGAAATTGCCCAATTGGATTGACTGCCGTCCAATCCGCGTCTGTGACGAAATAGAACAGGCTGGCTACCTGGTTGCCAGTGTCAGCACCTATAAAATGTTTGGCTTGCCAGTTCAAATTGTCCTGGCGCAGTCCACATTATCCACTCCCGATTTGTTGAATCGTAGGATAGATTAGCGTAATATGAATTAGGAAGGTGAATGCTGCTGAGAAGAAACAAACTTGAACGCCTGGCGGCAAGGGCAGGCAGATTTCTCGGGGGAGATTCCTGAAACCATCGCGGAGCCATCACATCTCGCCAGAAAGAAGGCAAAAGGGAATGCCCGCCGGTAAGAAACTTATGGAGAACGGGTATGGCCTTAAAAATCACGGTGAGCCGCCCCGAGGTGTGGGTATCCAGCGCGGTGCTGCACTGCGAAGGTGCGCTGGACCACGGTAATTACCGCGCCCTGGTGGAACTGGCCCTTGATGAAATCGATAAAGGAGCCGCAGACCTTACGGTCGATCTTTCAGAAGTTACGTCAATCAACCTGGCCGGGGTGGTGGGGGTATACCTCATTGGCTTGCTGCTGGAAGAAGACCCGCTTTTTTCCGCTTCTTTTAAACTGGAGCGTGATTGGCGCGCGATTGACGGCTGGGATGTGCTGCACCAGTATTGCGCGGCAGTTAACCAAGAAAAAGTATTTTCCCACATTCAGCTGCTGGTACCCAACCAGCAATTGATGGACCAGATCACCTCGATTGGATTGAACCGCCTGATGCAGGTGCTGCCAAAATTTGGCGGCCTGGATGAAATGGCCAAATTCCTATAAACTCAACCCTAACCCTGCCCAGCCATAGAAACACCAAGCCCTCCATTTATATATATGGAGGACTTTTTTGCTGATCGACGGGCGTCTTTTTTATTTAAATGGATGAATTTTCCAGCTCTTTGGCACGCAGATTGAGAATGTGCAGGGCGGCTGCAACACCCTCGCGCTCCTCAGCAGAAAGGCGCTTCACCAACTGATCGATCCACGCCTGGCGCGCCTCAATGCTCTCCAGCACAATTTGGCGGCCCTGCCCGGTCAGGCTCACCTGCCGCACGCGCCGGTCTCCGGGCACTTCGGTACGCTGCACCACCCCCAGATGTACCATTCGTTCCACCATCTGGCTAGCCCCCGCTGGAGAGACCTGCATCAGCTCGCACAGGTGGGTCACCTCGCTGGGGCCGCGGTGATGCAGATGCATCAGCACAATCATCTGCGCCAGCGAAAGACCGGCATTACGGGTGTACAGGTTAAAATCGTGCAGCGAAAGACGGATAAAGATCGTCGACCAATCCAGCAAAGTGCCGGCCAGCTCTTGCTCCTTCATACGTTTATCATCCCTTCGGCGGATCGCCAGGTTTATATTTAACCAATCTTAACTATTCAGGCACGTGAATTATACTGGAAAAGGGATAATTTCGCCGAGCAAGGTAAGGCGGAATGGAGCCGCCCGCGCTGGTCGTAGCTCCACGCGGTCATGCCCGATCCATCCAGCATGGCGGTGCGGCGGCCGGTGGTGTAGCTTCCGCCGCCGTAACTCTGCCCCAGGAAAGTGAATCCCTGGCCGTCGTAATAATAGGCGACGCTGGGAGTATCGCCGCAGTAACCCGCGCCGCTGAAGGTTTTGGAGGTAACCCGCCCCAAAGCGTCATAAGCCAGGTTGGATGTACAGCCGCGCGCGTCGGTTTGCGCGGTTGAGGTGGTGACAATCTAATGCTATTTTGTTGTTAAGGTACCCGTTTTTTATTACTGTGTCACCTAAAACAACAAATTTAGTCTATGCTTGAATTACAACTTTTATTGGCGTAAAGGCCATTCCAATTGTAGAATTTCTTTCTGCTAATGACTCCTTGAGATATCTGGATATGTAGATGCCAGATTTTATCTTCTTTTGCACACTCAACAAAAAGATAGCTTCTTCTTGAATCAATTGAATGTTAAAAGCTGGTTTAATAATCCTGCCATGAGCAGAAGGATCATCATATGGAACCTTTGGAGAACTCCAAACAGTTTCTTCCCAATTTAAAGCTTCAAAGGACTTCAAAACATTAAGAACAAAAAAAGAGTTTGGTTCAACAGGTTGATCATTAATGACGGTATTCACTGGTAATAGTTCAATACTATCTTTTGCGATTGAGTGAAAAATATCTGCCGCAGATTTTGATAATACTTCATACCCTGGACCACACATCAAATAGTCAACGGGTTGATACCCTCGAAGGTGAATTGTGAAATCCTGTGGCCACAAATTTATTAGCGAATTTCCTCTATTAATAAGACGATTGTCAAATCCTTGATCGTCTCTCCTTTCATAATAAATAGACAACGGATTATCTTCAATCGCGTATCCATCAAATATTAATTCATAAAATTGAGATTGTAACTTCTTCATTTTATTCTCTCCCAAAATATTTTGCGTACCATCTCAGGTCTTTCGAGAACAGGTTGAATAACACGCTCTTTGAACATTTCGACAAATTCATCTTGGTATTTTACGCCATAGTCACCAATCTCATTTACTATGTCCTTCATGTTTTTATATACCCATCTATGGTAATCATTAGGGTGTCTACCTCGATGAGGCGTGGAGCGGATATTCCATGCGTCATCTAAATCAAGCCCATATTTTTCTACAATCTCTTTAAATATTGGTGTCCATGATTTTTTGCTCTCAACGGTTGCGAAATGATGATCTTGCAATGGTAAGTCTGCAATGATTTTTGCAATTTCATCTGAATTGTCTAACGATTTTGCTGCATTAACGATTTTATCACCGACTTTTACAACTTCATCGGCGTGTGCAACAATTTTTACTCCTTCATCAGCATGGGCTGCTGCACGCACCATTAAACCACCGCCGGTAAATACTGGTATCACTAACCCGGCTACATCTGCTGCTAATGAAAGTCCATTTTCCCAATTCCACCCATTTGTATGGATGTCGTTAATATCATAAGCAATAAATGCAACATCAAACAACGTTTCAACCCAATGCCCACTTGGATCGTTATATCTAATCGGGTTATTCAAAGAGTAAGCATACCTATCCCACGCCAGCGGATCTCCCGGATCAGGGATTAAGCTATCCGCCTGAACAAAATGGGCCAGCTCGCCGTCGAACCAACGAGAGCGGTACCAGTACAAGTTTATGGAAGCCTGTTCCAACTGCCCGGTGTAGCGATAGTCCGTGGGAGTGAGGCCGTAGCTGACGCGCACCTCCCCAAAGGCAGTATATTTTATTTCACTGTTCCAGGTGCCGTCAGCATTCGCGGTGACGGATGCCGACCCCAAGCCCCCTACGGGGGTGCTCCGCTGCGCTCC
>Ga0351880_1039_pt3 | contig 36047 bp, 27 predicted proteins | sample BONcelFGM3001E13_FD_206766 | JGI IMG/M metagenome (GOLD analysis project Ga0351880, IMG submission 206766) | Enriched cells from coal bed in the Powder River Basin, Montana, United States - BONCAT cells FGM rep3 HSBNCT.FGM.300.1.E13 ...
GGAAGGCGTCCACCTGGAGCTTCATGGACGCATAAACCCCATAGGCCACCAGCCCCGCCAGAGCGATGATCACCAGGAAGCGGTACCGAAGGCAGGTTTGAATGATTCGTTCAATCATCGGCAGTCTCCTGGCAACCCGCATTAATGGGCATGTCCATCTCCCCCGCCCAGGCCGCCCCGGGGAGCGCCCTTCTCCAGTTCGGATTTCAGGGTGAAGCCTCCCTGCACCACCACCGGCTCATCCGCATCCAGACCCTGCAGTATTTCCACCCGGCCCCCGCCCTTCACCCCGGGCTTGACAAGATGCTTCCGGTAGGTGCCGGGAGCCATTTCCACGAAGACAAAGTTCTCGCCGTTGGCCGCCAGGACCGCGGTTTCAGGAATGCTCAGGACGGTGCGGCTTCCCACCCGAACCGCGATATTGGCGAACATGCCGGCCTTGAGGCGGTTGCCGGGGTTATCCACCCGCACTCGGGCCCGGACGGTGCGGGTGGCCTTGTCCACCAGGTCGGCCAGGTAATCCACCCGGCCCGGAAATTCCTCCCCGGCCAGGGAACTGACGGTGATGGCCGCCTGGGAACCGATGTTCACTGCAGGCAAATCTTTCTCCGGGATCTGGACGAAGCACCACAGGGCGGAGGTATCGGCTACAGTGAAGAGCTCGCCGTCTTCCTTGACCATCAGGCCCGGGGTGACTTTCCGGTCCACCACCCGGCCGGCGATGGGTGAGCGCAGGGCAAAGCTGGCGCCGGACCGGGAGCCTTTGGGCACAGAGGCGGAGGCATTGCCACCGGCTCCCAGAAGGCGGAGGCGATTTTGGGCGTAATCCAGATCGGCCCGCTCGACTTCCAGCCGGGCCTGGCGTTCCTGAAGTTCGGCCCGGCTGATGGCCTTGCCCTCATAAAGCAGGCGAGCCCGGTCATAGGCCTTTTGGGCGGCGTTAAATTTAGCCGCGGCTTGCCGGGAGCCCATCTGGGCCTGACTCAGTTCAACGCTGTCGATGAGCGCCAGGACATCCCCCGGCTTCACCATTTGCCCGTAGTCCGCTACGATCTGCACCACCCGTCCCGGCACCCGGGAGCGGATTTTAGCCAGGCGCTCTTCGTTGAAGACCAGCTCCCCGGTAAACAACACCCGGTTATCCAGGGGGCCGAGAACCACGGGGGCCGTCTCGATTTTGGCCTGCTGCACCGCCTCCGGGGTCAACTTCACCTGGCCCGGCGCTGCCGCCTCCGGTTCTTTGGTATCGGCGTGTTGGTCATGGTCGTGATCAGCTTTAGCCTGGTGCAACGCTTCCGGGGCCGGCTTCACCCGGCCCGCTGCCGGGGCTTCGGGTTTTTTGGTTTCAGTATGTTCGGCATGATCGTGATCATTTTTGGCATGATCATGCCCGACATGTTGGTCGTGATCGTGTCCTTCGTGTACATACCACCACCCCAGAAGGCCCGCCGCACTCAGGGTAACCACGATAATCGCCAGCCATTTAGTCCTCAGACGCCCCCGCATCACTTGACACCTCCACCGGCCAATCGCCAGAGTTCCACCCGGGCCAATTGATAATCCAACCGGGCCTTGTAGTAATCCTGTTCCGTCCCTTGATAAACCCGGCGGGAATCCAGGAGTTCCAGCAGGCTGGTTTCGCCGTGCTCGTAGCTGAACTGGGCCACCCGAAGTGATTCCGCCGCCTCTTTAAGGATGGCGTTCTGGAAGGACTCCACCTGCCGGCGGGCCGTTGCATAGAGGCTGTATTGGGCGGCCAGCCTGGTTTCCAGGTCTTGTTTGAGCAGCCGCAGTTCGGAGTCGGCCTGGCTTTTGGCCGCGGCGGCCTTGGCGACTTCACCTTCCTTGCGGTTCCATAAGGGCAGAGGGATGCTGAGGCCGCCGCCGGTGGCCTTGAGGTCCACATCCCGAACGTGGAACGCCTTCACCGTCAAATCCGGCACCCAGGCCTGGCGCTCCGCCCCCAGGGTGCTCTCCGCCTGGCGCACCTGGGCTTCCTGGGCCGCCAGCAACGGATGGGAGGCAAAGGCTGCGTCCTGCCAACGCTTCAGAGGTACGGCCGTCTCAATAGCTTCGGCTTCGCCGGTCAGGGTGAAATCGGCGGGCAAAGCGCCGCCCAGGAATTGCTGCAAGACCTGCCGGTCGCCGGCCAGGGTGGTTTTGGCCTTGTCATATTCCCGTTCCAGGGAGAAAAACTCCACCCGGGCCTTGACCAGTTCCAGGGGACGGCTTTCTCCCAAGCGGACCCGTTTTTCGGCGATATCCAGAAGTTTTTTGGCCGACTCCAGGTTTTCCGCGGCAATCTTCACCAACTGCTCATCGGCCAGCACCCGGTAAAAGATTTCCCGGCACCGGGCGCGGACGTTGATCTGTTCATGGGTTAACTTCTGGTTGACCGCGTCGATGCCGAAGCGGGCAGACTCCTGCCTTTTCCCCCGGCGTCCCGGCCACTCGATGGTCTGGGATAGAGAAAAGCTGTAGCCCGTAGCATAGGCGCCATTTTCCAGCCCCTTTTGCTTGCTCATTGACCCTTCCGCTTCCGGGTTGGGGTACTGGCGGGCAATGCGCAGCTCCGCTTCACTCTTCTTGATCTCCGCTCCGGCGACCTTCAGAGCCGGATGCGTTTTCAAGGCCATCTCTTCCAGTTCCGGAAGAGCATAGGCCCGGATTCCAGCCATAACTCCACCGGACCAAAGGGGGGCCACACAAAGGACAACCCCCACGGCAAGCCTCTTGAGGTTCACCACACACCTCCGTTGCCACGCACGTGACTACTGAAATTAATTGGAGAACAACAGATTAAAGGAGATGAAAGGGGCTAGGCCCGGGGGGGACGGAAAATGCTGGAGGTAAAAAGGTTGCGTGCCGGCTGTTCACCGACGGCATGATAAGGTGAAACGAAGTCTTGAACCATCGGTGCGGGATTAGCCGCAGACAGGAGAGGCATCGAGTGGCCGCCGCAGCATTGGCTATGGGCGCAATCCCCCGAGCAGCTATGGAAATCGGCATGGCAAGGTATGAACCACGCCAACGCCAACACCGGCAGCAGGAAGAGTCCCACAAGCACCATGCCCAGTCTGCGGAAGCCTCTCGATGATGTCATGGGGTAATAGATAATCCTTTCATAATCCCCTGTCAAGGTAGGTTGAGCTGCCCGAAAACCAAAAAAGGCTTGATAAGAAGACCCCACATAGAAGCAGATATATTCCTGCCAAACCCGTTCAAAGATCATATGACCAGAAAACAAGCTCAAATCAGGCTACTTCTGCCAGCCTCTCATGGAAATAATATCAGCGTGATAAAATCCCGGTTTCCCTCTTTTGAAAACCCTCAGAAGCACGCCAGCACTGGTCTAACAGTTTATTATAGCTAAAATTTAATCTAAATTAATAAAGGTATATAAATAAGATAATCAATATGTCAGCCGGGGAAAAGGCGCGGCCCTTCCCGTCCAGCGCCGTCACCTGTTCCCATCGCCTTGTCCTCTTATCAGGTATTGAGGCGTTTCAGCAGCGGTTCTCAGGTCTTATTGGCGGAGTAGCTGCTGATGAGGTTGCCGTAGTCCGGGATATATCTCGCAAACAACGCCCCCAGGCCCTCGATGTCATTGCGCCAGTCGCGATGAAATTCGCAGGCGATGGCGAACCAGTTCAGCAGTTGCACTCCGGCTGCCGCCATGCGCTTGTGCGCGGCTTCCCGGGCGACCGCATTGAACGTACCTGAGGCATCCACCGCGACGAAGACTTCAAAGCCCGCGTTGATCGCGGACAGCGCCGGAAAGGCGACACAGACGTCGGTGACGATGCCGGCGATGATGAGCTGTTTCTTGCCGGTCGCCTTCACGGCTGCGACGAATTCCTCGTTGTCCCAGGCATTGATCTGGCCGGGGCGTGGAATGTACGGGGCCTCGGGGAACATTGCCTTCAGTTCCGGCAAGATCGGCCCGTTGGGACCCTGCTCCAGGCTCGCCGTCAGGATCGTCGGCAGTTTGAAATATTTTGCCGAGGCGGCCAGAGCCAGGCCATTGTTCTTGAACTCATCCGGCTGGAAGTCCCGGACCAATGAAAAAAGTCCGGTTTGGTGGTCGAGCAGCAGCACCGCGGCGTCATCCTTCCGCAAACGCCTGTATAGATCGGACATGATTTTCTCCTCCTATTTCTCGTAAGATATGGAATACTTCGCCGGGTCCGGCATGTCGCTGTTGACGAAGCCAGGAAAGTCCATGGCGATGACATGGAATTTGCCGGCCAATGCCGGAATGAGGTTGCGGTTTTGATGCGACGAGGCTGGGAAGCCATGCAGCAAAACGAGATTGCGGTTGCCAGGCTTGCGGGCGTCGCGGTAAAAGATGTTGAGCCCTTCGACCTCAGTGGTTCCCATACTCACAGTGGTTCCGGCGGTGCCGGGTATCCAGTTGAGACCTCTGCGAAAGTCTCTTCTACTGTCATTCTGAGGAAGCGAAGCGACCGAAGAATCTCATAACTACACGGAAAGACGAGATCCTTCGCTGCGCCCAGGATGACAAAAAGGTTTTTGACAGAGGTCTCTAATTGATACGCCTCTCTTTCTTAACTTAATCTTGGGCGTGAGGGCCAGCTAACAAGCGGTTGCTGCGGGCGCCACTGAACCGCGGCATTAGAGGACTCGCAGGGAAGATGTCCCTACATAATATGGGGGTGGCATTTAGAGGGATCAATGGGCAATTTTACCTAATTTTGAAGTAGATAGGATTCAGGAAACTTGATTTTTGGTTTGATCAACTCTTCCCTTAAAAAGGCATTGCGGGAGAGTCGAGTTCAGCACCGACCAAGTAAATTATTTGTGGTCTAGCGTAGGTAGGGTATCTACAGCCTAAAAGCGCTCATCCGGCATGTCCACCCTTGGAAAAACTATATGCCTCTAACGGCGCCGCTGGAGTTGAAATTCCCTTGGTAAAGTGCCGTCTCAAACCCCAAATTTGAACGATCAGCATCTACCCCTGACGTACCCACAGGGTTTGCTTCTTGATGGCGTTTTGGGGTCGCTTGGGGCAAGTTTATGAAGGAAGATCGGAATAGATAGACTCCTGCACCTGCGAACCCTGGTGGAGATGAGACTGGTAGCCTTCTATCTTATGCCAAACCGCTTGAACCTTCAGAGAACGCTTTTATTGCCTTAAACGCTGCATGGAATCTGTTTTAGTGCGATTGGGATGGTTATAAGGACTTTATATGGTTATTATGCCAGCCGCTCACTTCCGACCGGATAGTGAATTCTCGCCTTTACGGTTAGATTTATAGCCATTGCCAAAAGGTTTTTCCGTTAAGGGAAACCTTATAATCTCCCCTGCCCCCTTTAAAAGATGGGGGGAACTACAAGGAATTGCTGTTAAAGTCCCCCTTTGAAAACGGGGAATTTAGGGGGATTTAAGGACCTCCAAATGGAAGAAATTTATGGCAAACGCTATAAGTCGGATAAGAGCGCAGGAGGGATGCGCCGGTGGGGACGGCGGAGCGGGTTTTAGCCTGGCGCTTCGGGTTTTATCCGGAGCGGAAAGGGCGTTAGATCAACATCAAGGCCCCGGCCAGGACCATGATCTCCACGACTTCGTTAGTGGCGCCCAGGATGTCGCCGGTGATGCCGCCCAGGCGGCGCTGGAAGTAGAGGTTGCCCAGCCAGACCAGGGCGCCGGTGGCGATAAAGAGCACCAGGCCCGGGGCGCCCAGGATCAGAAGCGCTAAGCCTCCGGCGCTGAGGCTGGCGCCCGTGAGGACCCGGGGGCTGACCCCCAGGGTCATGGCCTGTCCCAGGCCGCCTTCCGCCCGGGCGTAGGGGGAGAGATAGGCCAGGAGCACCATGGACCAGCGGCTGATGACCGGGAAGAGCAGCAGGGCTGCGGCCCCGCGGGTGTGGGGGGCCAGGGAGAGGAACAGGGAAAATTTGAGGACCAGACCCAGGATGAGGCTGATAACCCCGAAGGCGCCCACCCGGGAGTCTTTCATGATGCGGAGGGCGGTTTCCGGGGTGTGGCCCCCGCCCAGGCCGTCGGCGGTGTCGGCCAGGCCGTCCAGATGCAGCCCGCCGGTGACCCACACCGTCAGCGTCAGGAGTACAGCCGCGGCCGCCGGGGCGGGAAGCGTTTTTTGCAAGCCCGCCCAGGCTAGCCAGAAAATCAAGCCCAGCAAAGCTCCGACCCAGGGGAACCAGAACATCGAGCGGGCCAGGGCGGTTTCGTCCGCCGGGCCTCGCCAGGGCCAGGGCAGCTTGGTGAGAAAGGTGAGGGCCAGGGGCAGGGTGGAGTTCATGCGTCCTGGTCGGCCACCCCGGCCTCCCCGAAGGTGGCCATTTCCCGGTAGACCCTGACCCCGGCTTCCAGCAGGGTCAAGCCCAGGGCGGCGCCGGTGCCTTCTCCCAGGCGCATCTGGAATTGCAACAGGGGTTTGAGGCCCAGGTAATCCAGCATGATCTGGTGCCCCGGCTCCACCGAGCGGTGGGCGGCGATGAGGTAATCGGTCACCGCGGGGGCCAGGGCCTTGGCCACCAGCGCCCCGGCGGTGGCGATGAAGCCGTCGAGCACCAGGGGCCGCCGGGCCGCGGCGGTTCCCAGGATGAAGCCGGCGATGCCGGCAATCTCCAGGCCGCCCACCGCGGCCAGGGCCCCCACGGGGTCTTCGGCGCTGGGATGGTGCAGGGCCAGGGCCCGGTTGATCACTGCCATCTTATGGCGCCAAACCGGGTCCTCGATGCCGGTGCCCCGGCCGGTGACCGCGGCCACCGGCTTGCCGGTAAAGACTGAGGCCAGGGCGGCGGCGGGGGTGGTGTTGCCGATGCCCATGTCCCCGGCGGCCAGGGCGTCCACCCCGGTGGCGGTGGCCTGTTCAGCCATTTCCACCCCCACCAGGAGGGCCTGAAGGGCCTCTTCCCGGGTGAGAGCCGGTTCCTGGGCCATATTGCGGGAGCCGTAGGCCACTTTCCGGTCGATGAGTTCGGGGATGGGACCGAAATCGTGGTTGACGCCGATATCCACCACCGCCACCCGGGCCCCGGCATGGCGGGCCAGGGCATTGATCCCGGCGCCGCCCCGGAGAAAGTTGAGGACCATCTGGTAGGTGACTTCCTGGGGATAGGCGCTCACCCCTTCGGCCACCACTCCATGATCGGCGGCGAAAACTACCACCCACTTCTTTTCGAGGGCCGGCAACAGCTCGCCGCGGATGCCGACATAGAGAGCCGCCAGTTCCTCCAGGCGGCCCAAACTGCCCCGGGGCTTGGTAAGGGAATCCAGGCGCTCCCGGGCCTGTTCCAGCCAGGCGGGGTTGAGGGGTTCGATCTGGGAAATTATCTGAGACAATTCCGTCATCATAGTTGCAAGACCTCAATCTTAAAGTAGCTATCAGCAGTCAGCTTTCAGCTTTCAGCAAAAGCTAAGGACAGGCGAAGGCAAGGTGTAGGGTGCGCACCGCGCACCATGTTTTTTCTCAAGCGCCCTGAATCTGCCAACCCGTTCACGGTCTGGCCGGGAACAGATCGCTCTTAATGAGCACCGGGATCCCCGCCACTACCAGGACCACCAGGTCCGCCACTTGGGCCAGACGCTGGTGCAGCCAGCCGGCCTGATCCCGGAATTCCCGGGCCAGGGGGTTGTCCGGGACGATCCCCCACCCCACCTCGTTGCTGACCAGGATGGTGGGGACGGCGCTGGTGGCCAGGGCCGCCAGCAGGTCCTCGCCGGCTGTCTGGACGCGGCCGGGGGTGGCGTCCTCCTGAAGCAAGAGATTGGACACCCACATGGTGAGGCAGTCCACCACTACGACCCCGTAATGGTTCTGGGCTTCACCCAGGGCGGCCGCCAGCTTGAGGGGGACCTCCCGGGTGGCCCAGTCCGAGCCCCGTTCCCGTTGGTGGGCCTCGATGCGGGCCTCCATCTCGGCATCCCGGGGCTGGCAGGTGGCCACAAAGAGGCGGGGAGCCGGGCAGCGGGCGGCCAGACCCAGGCCGTAGCGGCTCTTACCGCTGCGCGCCCCTCCTAAAATCAGGGCCAGGCGAAAGTGTGACGGTCGGTTCTCCATATTCGATGATTCCCGGCGCCCGGCTTTGGCGCCCCGTTATCAGTAGGGGTGCTCCTGCATGGTCTTCAAGATTTCTGCCTGCAACTGCGGCACCCAGGCGGAGGTGAGGTAGTAGCGTGACACATCCCGCCGGAGCGTGTCCCAGGCCAACTTGTCCTCCCGGGCGTAAAGATACAGGATGGTGCGCTTTACCAAGAGCTGCCCCAGGGTATCGGCAAACATCATGGTCTCAAATCCCGGTGAAAAACCCGGCCTGAGAATGGCCTCGCCTTTGCCATCCTGGGGGGTGCCCTGCCGGCGAATCTTGCTATCCACCCCGGCCGCTTCTTTCATATACACATCTTTAAAAGGGAGGTTATCCACGGCGAGGCCGGCGGGAGTCAGACGATAGTACGTTTGAGGCACGTTGACCAGGAGGCTGTCGGCATGGCTGGCATGAAAATAATCGAAGCGGTTGTCAAAACTCTCAAAGTAGGGCTGACCCTGTCGAGCGATAAACGAGCCGGGGAAATCCCGGGGGCCGCCATTGTAGCCCAAAGTTTGGCCCAGATAGCGCACCGGTTGGCCGGCCGCGGCCCGGGCCAGAAAAGCGAATTGGCCGCAGCAATGGGCGCCCCCGGTGAATTCGGCAATGGCCCAATAGGTGACCGGTCCCGCTTCCAGCCGGGCGCAAGCAATAAATCTGCCGCCTTCTAATTTCTGCACTTGGCGGCCGTCGGCCATGATGGTCAGGTCTTGCCCGAACCGGCCGCCGGCGGTGGCGAGCACCAGGGTGACACCGCCGCCGGCATTGACGGTGGCGGTGGGTTTGCCTTCCAGCACCTGTTCAAGATTGACCACGGCTGGCGCCGGGGCCGATACCTCCCGGGCCTGGGCCGGCGTCAGGACCTGGGCCAGGAGAACCGCCCACAATACGCCAACGGCAAGGATTCGATGCTTCACGATCGCACATCCTCAGAATTTGTCTCTAACCGGAAAATTTATCCTAATTACCTCGAGGTGCCAAGCTGCAAAGCTAAATTAATGGAGGCTGCGCCTCCAAAAAGCGGCCTGGAGCCTCACGGGGCGCCGTAAAGCCCGGGGCTCCTGGGGGAACATCTTGACCAGGCCCTCCAAATCTGGGATGATAGCCGCAAAATTCTCTACCAGCCCTGGGGGGTCAGCATGGATTTTACTTTATCACCGGAACAGCAGGGGGTCCAGGAAAAGGCGCACAGCCTGGCCCAGGAAGTGATGCACCTGTCCGCCCGGCTTGACCGGGAGGCCAAGTTTCCCCGGGAGATTTTGCAGCGTTGGGCCCAAGGCGGCATGTTCGGCCTGGCCCTGCCCCGGGAATACGGCGGCCAGGGCCTGGATTATGTGGCCTACGTCCTGGCCCAGATGGAGCTGGCCCAGGCCTGTCCGGCTTCGGCCCTGATTCTGCATGTCAACCACTCCCTGTTCGGGGGGGCCGTGGCCCAGTTCGGCACCCCGGCCCAGAAAGAGGCTTGGTTGCCGCCGGTGGCCCGGGGGGAGGTCTATGCCTGTTTCGCCCTGACCGAACCCGAGGCGGGGTCCGATCCGGCCGGAATGAAGACCGTAGCCCGCCGGGAGCAGGACGGCTGGGTGCTCAGCGGGGCAAAAAACTTCGTCACCTCGGGGGGCGAGGCCCGCTTCGCCCTGGTGGCGGCCCTCACCGACCCGGAGCGGGGCGCCAAGGGGATCAGCGCCCTGGTGGTGGAAATCCCCGCCACCCCGGAGGTCACCTGGGGGGCCCGGGAGGAGAAACTGGGGTTGAGGGGCGCGGCTTCGGTACGGCTCTTTTTTGACCAGGCCCGGTTGCCGGAGACCAGCCTCCTGGGGGAGGCGAACCAGGGGCTTAAAGTAATGCTGGCTGCCCTGGACGCCGCCCGGGTGGGCTCCGCCGCCATCGCCGTGGGGCTGGGCCGGGCCGCCCTGGCCGCGGCCATGGCCTATGCCAAACAGCGGCGGCAGTTCGGCCAGGCCGTGGCGGATTTTCAGGCCATCCAGTGGAAGCTGGCGGACATGGCCACGGATTTGGAGGCAGCCAGCCTCCTGACCCTGAAGGCCGCCTGGCTCAAAGACCAGAAGCGGCCCTACGGCCTGGCCGCGGCCATGGCCAAGAAATTCGCCACCGATGCGGCCATGGCCGCGGCCACCGAAGGGGTGCAGATCCTGGGAGGCTACGGCTGCCTGACGGAATACCCCCTGGAACGCTACTTCCGGGACGCCAAGGCCGGCCAGATCTACGAAGGCACCAACGAAATCATGCGCCTGATCATCGCCCGGAATTTGCTGAAGGGTTGAAAGGCTGACGGTGGCGGCGGTTAACGGGCTGCCGTCATGACGGAAAACCAAGGCTTTTAATTCGGCAATCGAGGTGGGCCGCATAATTCTATTTTAAAATTTTCGGGGCCGGCTTTGAGGTCAGGCCGCCCCCGCCGTCCCCGGAGTCCATGGAAGCCCGACTGCAACAATTGAACAAAGTATTGCAACCTCTTGTCTGGGCCATCGTGCTGGTTGGCCTCTATCTGTCCAGCCTTTACAACTACCTCCTGTACCACAGCCTGGCCGAGCTGTTCAGCGTGGTCATTGCCGTGGGCGTTTTTGCCATCGCCTGGAATTCCCGGCGCTTCCTGGAAAACAATTACCTGCTGTACCTGGGCATTGCCTACCTGTTTGTGGGCATCATTGATCTGGCGCATACCCTGTCCTATAAGGGCATGAGTATTTTTTCCGGGTTCGGCGCCAACCTGCCTACCCAGTTGTGGATCGCAGCCCGTTATTTGGAGGCCGTCTCGCTGTTGCTGGCCCCATGGTTTCTCCGCCGCCGCCTCAATCCCGCCGCCTTGTTCGCCGCTTACTTTCTTATCTTCACCTTACTCTGTCTGGCCATTTTTTACTGGAGGATTTTTCCGGTCTGTTTCGTGGAAGGGGTGGGTCTCACTCCCTTCAAGAAAATCAGCGAGTACATAATTTGCGGCATCCTGGCCGGAGCCCTGGCTTTTTTGTGGCGGCAACAGGCCGAATTTGACCCCATGGTCCTGCGCCTCATAATCTGGTCCATCATCCTGACCATGGCCTCAGAACTGGCCTTCACCTTTTATGTGGGCGTTTACGACCTCAGCAATTTCGTCGGCCACTTCTTTAAGATTTTATCGTTTTACCTGATTTATAAGGCCATCATCGAGACCGGGTTGGTTAAACCCTATAACCTGTTGTTCCGCAACCTGAACCTGAGCGAGGAGGCCCTGAGGAAACGCACCGCCGAACTGGAGTTCGCCAACCGGGAGTTGGAGTCCTTCTCCTATTCCGTCTCCCATGACCTCAAGGCCCCGGTTCGGGCCATTGGTGGTTTTGCCCGGATATTGGCAAGCGAATACGCCGGCAAACTTGACTCCGAAGGGCTCAGGCTTCTCCAAATTATCCGTACCAATACCGATCTCATGAGTGCTCTCATCGATGATCTGCTAGCCCTGGCACGCCTGGGGAGGGTGCAGATAAAAAAATCCCTGGTCAATATGACTGTCATAACCAACCAGGTTGTCACGCAACTCCGGGCGGATACCCCGAACCGGGACTTGCATTTAACTATTGGCGATCTGCCCCCGGCCTTAGGCGATCATTCCTTGCTTTACCAGGTCATGGTGAATCTCCTGACTAATGCCGTCAAGTTCACTAAATCCAGGCCGTCCGCGATCATCGAGGTGGGTGGGCGAATCGAAGATCAAGAGAACATTTATTATGTCAAGGACAACGGCGCTGGTTTTGATGCGCGTTTTATCGGCAACCTGTTCCGTCCTTTCCAGCGTCTGCACCGTAGTGAGGAATTCGAAGGTACCGGCGTTGGCCTGGCCCTGGTCAAACGCATTATTCAGCGGCACGGCGGCCGGGTTTGGGCAGAGGGCAAAGTCGATGAGGGCGCCACTTTTTACTTTTCTCTCCCGAAGAACGGGGCTTAAGGCTGGCGGCCGAGCGGCCGGAGCGGGGGCAGGGAATTCATGGTGGCCGGCCCTCTCTATGCATCTCGGATGAATATGGAGATGAGGGTTATGACCGAGTTATCGGATGGATTTCGGAACATAAGACCACCGCATTTATAAAAGGAAAGACGATGGCCGAGACGCGACTGAGCCGGGGTTTGATTCAGGTGTATACCGGGGACGGCAAGGGCAAGACCACCTGCGCCCTGGGGTTGGCCCTCCGGGCCGTGGGGCAGGGGTTTAAGGTGTTCATGGTGCAGTTCATGAAGGGCCGGGAGACCGGGGAGGCGAAGGCCGCGGCGGGGCGCCTGGCCCCGGACATGACCCTGCGCTATTTCGGACGGCCGGGGCTGGTCAATCTCAGGGCCCCGGCCCCGGAAGACCTGGCCCGGGTGCGGGAGGCCTGGGACCTGGCCCGGCAGGTGATTGCGGCCGGGGAGCACGATCTGGTGATCCTGGATGAAATCAACCTGGCCCTGACCTTTAATCTGGTGCCGATAGCGGAGGCGCTGGAGGTGCTAAAGGCGCGGCCGCCGTGGGTAGAGGTGGTCCTGACGGGCCGCCAGGCCCCGCCGGAACTGGTGGAACTGGCGGACCTGGTGACGGAAATGCGGCCCCTGAAACACTACTACGAGGCCGGAGTCAAGTCCCGGCGCGGCATTGAGTGGTAAGGGCCGCGGAGACCCCGGGGGCTGGGGCGCCCCCGGAACTACTTCCAGACCCCGTCGATTTCGGCCTGGCACTTGGGACAGAGCCCGTCCTTGAGGTGGTAGCGCTTGATGGTATAACCCAGGCGCTCGATGAGCAACTCCCGGCAGGCGTAGCAGTAAGTGTTCTCGCCCTCTTGCCCCGGGATGTTGCCGACGTAGACATAGCGGAGGCCGGCCGCCAGGCCGATCTCCCGGGCCTTGACCAGGGTGGCCGGCGGGGTGGCGGGCCGGTCCATCATCTTGAAGGTGGGGTGAAACGCAGTGACGTGCCAGGGGATGGCCGGGCTGACGCCTTTGATAAAGTTGGCGATCTCGGTAAGTTCGGCCTCGGAGTCATTGTGCCCCGGGATGATTAAGGTGGTGACCTCTATCCAGACCCCCAGCTGCTTGAGCCGGGTGATGGTGTCCAGCACCGGCTGCAGCCGGGCCTTGCAGACCTTGCGGTAAAAATCGTCCCGCATGCTCTTCAAATCAATATTGTCGGCGTCAATGAATTCCGCCAGGGCGGTGGCGGAGGCCTCGGTCATGAAGCCGTTGGACACGAAGACGTTGCGGAGGCCGTGTTCCCGGGCCAGGCGGGCCACGTCCTGGGCGTATTCGAAGAAGATGGTGGGTTCGGTGTAGGTGTAGGAGATACTGGCGGAATGGGACCCCAGGGCATAGGCCACAATGGCCTCGGGATCGCGTTCGTCCCCCAGGATCTTGCCGCCGTGGACCCGGGGATACTGAGAGATGTCGTAGTTCTGGCAGTGGAGGCACATGAAGTTACAGCCCGTGGTGGCGATGGAATAGGAGCGGGTGCCCGGCAGGAAGTGGAACAGGGGCTTTTTCTCAATGGGATCGATGTGCTCGGCAACTACTCGGGCGTAGTTGAGGCTGTAGAGGGTGCCGTCCTGGTTCTCCCGGACGTGGCAGAGTCCCCGTTTGCCCGGATCGATCTTGCACTCCTGGGCGCACAAAAAGCAATGGACCTTCTGATCGCCGGCACTTTCCCAAAATCTGGCCTGATACATAAGCTCTCCTTATAACGTCGTCCAGAATACCATATATCCTTCCGGGGCCGATGTAAAGGTATGAAGCGGCGCCCCGGCCTTTGGCGGCGGCCGAACTACCGAAGCAAGAGAGTTTGGCTGATTATCTGCATCCGCGGTTGCCGCGCCCTTGCCAGGAAGCGAAGGGTATGTTACAAATTACTTTGATGGTGGGCGTAGCTCAGTTGGCAGAGCACCGGGTTGTGGCCCCGGCGGTCGCGGGTTCAAGTCCCGTCGTTCACCCCAGCAAATTCAAGGGGTTAGGCTCAAGGGCCTAGCCCCTTATCTTTTACATTCTACTTGCCCGCCTTAAACCAAAAAAAGTTGAATAGCTGGAATGAATTCCTCTCCTGGCCTTGACGGGATCGGAAGAGTCCCATGCAAAATGGGTTTTTCGGTCATCCTGAACGGAGTTCAGGCTCTCAACCGTTTGAAGATACGAGATTCTTTGCTTTCCTTCTATAAAGTTGAGGACTGGCAAGCCTTCAGGTAACCAAGGGCTAATCCAGACTGGCGGGCAAAGCTGGTCAGGCCGGGCGGGGCCATTAAAGGTTAAGCGTAACTTGCCGATGTATAGAAGAAGATATCCAGCTACGCCTGAGCCTCCGGGCGGGGGCCCTATATGGGCCCTTCCCCGGGAGGCAAGTTATTCGGTAAGTCAGGGTTTGGAGACCAGTTTACCCATCACGGCGCTTGATGACAGGCTCATTCCCGGTTGACAAGCCTGAAGATCGTGGAAGCGAACCAACGTACTCTTACGGCCTCAGGCGATAGCCGTGACGAACTCAGGCAAAGGTTTCGGCGGACTCGCCGGACCAGCCGCACCAGGAGGGGGTGCCGCACCGCCGGGAACCGGAGCCGGGTCTGGCCTGCCGGGCGGTGCACCGGCGCGGAGAAGCGAACTATCCGCCGGTCATTAGGGGATATCCGATGGTGAGTAATGCGGGCCAGCCCATGGAGACATCATTGCGGCGCGTGGCCATGATATGCGGCGCCGCGGTGATGATGCTGGGGATGCTGGGTTTGGCGGGCTGGTTTGCCGGGGTGGGAGAATTGGCCAGAATATCCTGGCGTTACATCCCCATGGCCCAGAGCACGGCTTGGTCCTGCCTGGTTTTGGGTGCCGTCCTGCTCCTGTACCGAAGCCGGTCCTTGGAAGGCCGGGGGTGCGCCCTGGCGCTGGTGGTGGTAATCCTGACCGCGGTCTTTGGGTTTCTCAACTTACTTGAGTACTTCATTGGCGTCGACTTGAGTCTTGAAGAGGTCTGGTTTCCCGCCACCGAGCAATTTGGGAGCGTGGTGACCAACCGCATGTCTCCCCTGACCGGCGCCGGGATGTGCATCTCCGGGATTGCCCTGTTCCTGGTCCTGCGGCCCCGCCACTCCATCCGGAACCTGCCGGGCGTCTTGGGCCTGCTGGTGGCATTGCTGGGTCTGGTCGGCACCATGGGTTACCTGTTCGGCACCCCGCTGCTCTATGGCGGGGACGTTATACCCATGGCGGTCATCACCACGATCACCTTCCTGGTATTGGGAGTAGGGCTCACGGCGGCGGCGGGCCTGGAGTGCTGGCCCCTGCGGGCGCTCATGGGCGACTCGGTCCGGGCCAGGCTGCTTCGGACCTTTCTGCCCCTAACGGGGTTCATTGTTCTCGCCCAGGGGTGGCTGCACCAGGTCATTCCGGGCTTATTTTCTAACCCGGCCTTGACGGCAGCCTTGCTGGCTCTGGGCGCCGCCGGGGTTATGGTCCTGGTGGTAGCCGCGGCAGGGGGCGCCATCTCCAAGGACCTGGACCGCGCCAGGGCGGCCCGCCAACAGGCGGAGGCCGAAATCCGCGCCCTCAACCGCGAATTGGAAGGGCGCGTCCGGGAACGCACCACCCTACTGGAGGCGGCCAACCGGGAACTGGAGGCATTCAGTTATTCGGTTTCCCACGACCTGCGGGCGCCCTTGCGCGGTATTGACGGTTGGACCCAGGCGTTTTTGGAAGACTATGCCCAAGGGCTGGATGACCAGGGGAGGACGTACCTGGAACGGGTGCGCACTGAAACCCAACATATGGGGCAGCTCATTGACGACCTGCTCAGCCTTTCCCGGGTTGGCCGGGCCGGGATGCAGCGGGAGCCGGTGGACCTCACCGCCCTGGCCTGGGCTATCATTGGCCGGCTGCGGGAAACCGGGCCGGAGCGCCGGGTGGAGTTTGCCGTCCAGGAGGGGTTGACCGCGGTGGGCGACCCCCAGTTGCTGGAGGTTGCGCTGTCGAATCTGCTGGACAACGCCTGGAAGTTCACCGGTAAGCGTTCCGGGGGGTTAATTGAGTTCGGCCGGATATTCCAGGAAGGTCAGCCCGTCTTCTTTGTCCGGGACAACGGCGCGGGGTTTGACCCAGAGCATACGGACAAACTGTTCGGGGCTTTTCAACGGCTGCATAAAGCCTCGGAGTTTCCGGGCACGGGCATCGGCTTGGCCACGGTCCAGCGCATCGTGCACCGCCACGGCGGCCGGGTCTGGGCCGAGGCGGCGGTAGATCGAGGGGCAACGTTTTTTTTCACCCTTTAGGAGGCAGCATGCAGAAAAAGGCCATTCTCCTGGTTGAGGACAACCCCAGCGACGTCGGGCTGACAAAACGCGCCTTTGAGAGGCACCGTATCCACAACGACCTGGTGGTGGTAGAGGATGGTCAGGAGGCGCTGGATTATCTGTTCGGCGCCGCCGCCTACTCCGGCCGGGACACCGGCTTAATGCCCGCGGTCATTTTACTGGATCTAAAGCTGCCCAGGCTGGACGGCCTGGCGGTCTTGAAACGCATCCGCGCCCATGATCTGACCAAACGCCTGCCGGTGGTGATCCTCACCTCTTCCCGGTAAGAGCAGGATGTGGCCATGAGTTATGACCTGGGAGCCAACAGCTACATTCGAAAGCCGGTTGATTTGCACCAATTTGCCGAGGCGGTGAGGGCCCTGGACTTGTATTGGGTAGTCCTGAACGAACCGCCGCCGCCTAAGTGAGGCCGCCATGAAAAAACAGCTCCGGGTCTTGATGGTGGAGGACTCTGAAAGTGATGCGGGGCTTATCAGCCGCCGGTTGCAGGGGGCAGGCTATGACCTCGTGCATGAACGGGTGGAAACCGCCGGTGAGATGCGGAAGGCCCTGGCGCAACCGGATTGGGACATCGTGCTGGCAGATTATAAGATGCCCCAGTTCTCGGCGTCTGCGGCCCTGGAGATCTTAAAGGCCAGCGGCCGGGATCTGCCGTTTATCATTGTGTCCGGCACCATCGGCGAAGAGAAGGCGGTGGCCCTGATGAAGGCCGGGGCCCACGATTACGTCATGAAGCATAATCTGGCCCGGCTTCCCCCAACTCCCGCGCCACTGCCGGAACCAGCCGGGGGGCGGCGGGACCGCCGGCGGGCCGAGGAAGCACTGCTTAAAAGCGAAGCCGCTTTGAGCAGCATCTTACGGGCCGCGCCCATAGGTATCGGCTTGGTCACTAATCGGGTATTCGGCTGGACCAACGAGCAATTCACCATGATGACCGGATATTCCCGGGGAGAGGTGCAGGGGCAAAGCGCCCGGATGCTATACGAGAGCGAGGCTGAGTTTGAGCGGGTCGGGCAGGTCAAGTACGCGGGCATAAAACAGCAGGGAACCGGGTCCATCGAAACCCGTTTGCGGCGCAAGGATGGCAAGCTCATTGATGTTTTCTTAAGTTCTACCCCCATTGATCCCCTCGATCTTGATGCCGGGGTGGTTTTTACGGCCGTGGACATTACGGACCGTCAAGAGACCATCAAGGCCCTGCGGGAGAGCGAGGAGCGCTACCGCACCCTGGTGGAGAACATTGATCTGGGGATCACGTTGATCAGCTCTGATTACCGGGTAATCATGACCAACGCGGCCCAGGCGAGGTTATTCCAAAAGCCTATCGGCGAGATAGTGGGCCGGGAGTGTTTTCGGGAATTTGAGAAGCGGGATGGGGTCTGTGCCCATTGTCCGGGGACCCAGGCCATGGCCACGGGAGAGAAGGCCGTGGCGGAAACCTCAGGCCTCCGGGATGACGGCAGCAAGGTAGTCGTACGCCTCCAGGCTTTTCCGCACCGGGGCCCCGACGGCCGGATAAGTGGATTTATCGAGGTAGTCGAAGACATCACTGAACGTGAACAGACGGAGGCGGCCCTTCAGGAGAGTGAACACCTCTATCGTTCTTTGTTCGAGAACATGCTGAACGGATTTTCTTACTGTCAGATGCTCTTTGAGGACAATCAGCCGCAGGATTTCATCTACCTTAAAGTCAATAGTTCCTTCGAGACCTTGACCGGGTTGAAAGATGTGGTGGGGAAAAGAGTGTCCGAAGTCATTCCGGGCATCCGAGAGTCTGATCCGGAGTTGTTCGAAATCTATGGCAGGGTGGCCCTGACCGGCAAACCCGAGAGGTTTGAGAACTATTTGGAAGCCTTGAAGATGTGGTTTTCGATCTCGGTGTATAGCCCCCGAAAAGAATACTTTGTGGCCGTATTTGACGTTATTACGGAGCGTAAGCGGACGGAAAGCGAACTGAAGCTCAAAGAAAAGCTTCTCGATAGCGCCAGCGACTCCATTTTCCTCTATGATATGGAAGGAAATTTCCTCTATGTCAATGAGGCAGCCTATATTACGCGGTGGTATGGAAAAGAGGAGTTGCTGAGTTTAGGGGCTTGGGCGCTGAAAACTCCTGAGGCCGCGGTTTACCAGGACAATATCCTGAAAGAATTGTGGGCCAACGGTGAATTGATCTTTGAATCCGAGCACCGGCGCAAGGACGGCTCGGTCATGCCGGTGGAGATTTTCGCCCGGATCTTGGCGGTGGAGGGCCGGGAGTTGATCCTCAGTGTGGCCCGGGACATTACCGAACGGAAGCAGGCGGAGACCCAGGTGAGGCAGGGGCTGGAAAGTTTGCACCAGGCCTTGCAGGGGACCGTGGCGGCTTTAGCAAATACCGTGGAAATCAAAGACCCCTATACCGCCGGGCATCAGCGGCGGGTGGCCCAACTGAGCTGCGCCATGGCCCGGGAACTGGGGTGGCCGGCGGATCGAGTCGAGGGGATACAAGTTATGTGCTTTCTCCACGATCTGGGCAAGATCGCGGTGCCCGCCGAGATCCTCAATAAGCCGGGGAAAATCAGCCCGACGGAGTTTGGCCTCATCAAGGTCCACCCCCAGGTGGGATATGACATCCTGAAAGATATCGCCTTCCCCTGGCCTGTGGCCCAGGGAGTGCTCCAGCACCACGAACGGCTGGATGGTTCCGGCTACCCCTCGGGGTTGACCGCGGAAGAGATTACCCCGGAGGCTAAAATCCTGGCGGTGGCCGACGTGGTGGAGGCCATGGCCTCGCACCGGCCCTACCGGCCGGCCCTGGGAAATGATAAGGCCCTGGAGGAGATTACCCGGAATAGGGGTAAACTTTATGACCCGGACGCAGTGGATGTCTGCGTCCGGCTGCTCACCGAGAAAGATTTCCGGTTCGACTGATCTGGATGGCGTTCGACGCTCCGGCTCAATTCCCTGTCTCGCATCGATCCACCCCTCTTACCCATCTGATGCATGAGTTTTGGGGAGAGGTCCGCAACCCTAGCTTTACAAATTCTCTAAATCCTGCGAATAATGATAAAATCTCTCTATTGACAGGGAATGTCTCTGGATCACCCGAATTCGCCGTTGTCCTCAGATAATGCCAGATGCGCCTCCGGAGGCGGAGCCTCGACGGACGCAACGTAAGCGGGCAAATCTCCAAGATGCGATGAGTGAACCATCCGGCCGTTTCGGCACCTACGTGCACTTTATGATCTGGGCCCTGGCGCTCGTGGGGTTTTATCTGACCAGCCGCTACAGCCTGCCGCTGTTCCACGGTATCGCCGGGATCTTCAGCGCCGTTATTGCCGGAGGCGTCTTTGCCGTTGCCTGGAATTCCCGTGGCTTCCTGGAAAATAACTACCTGCTCTTCCTGGGGATTTCCTACCTGTTCGTGGGCGTTTTAGACCTGCTTCACATCCTGGCTTATGGGGGTATGAGGGTCTTCCCCGGGTTCGGGGCCCATTTGCCCGTCCAACTGGGATTTGCGGCCCGGGGCCTCGAGAGCGTTTCCCTGTGCCTGGCCCCTCTGTGCCTGGGGCGCCGCCTGAAGCCTTATGCGGTTTTTGCCGGTTATGGCCTGGTCTTCGCGGTCATTACCTTGATGATTTTTGTCTGGCCGATTTTCCCCCTGCGCGAGGCGGCCGGGCCGGGTCTGGCGGCGCTGAAGCAAACCGCGGATTTTTTGCCCGGCGTCATCCTGTTGGGGGCGCTGGCCCTGTTGTGGCGCCGGCGGGAGGAGTTCGACCTCGAGGTGCTCCATCTGTTGTTGGCAGCCATCGCCCTGGCCGCCGGCTCGGAGCTGATCCGTACCGTTTTTACCGCGGCGTCCGGCCAGGCCGGGGTGGTGGCCCAACTCCTCAAAATCTTGTCGCTTTTCTGTATGTATAGAGCCTTGATCGAAACGGGGATCAGGAGGCCGTATAATCTCTTGTTCCGCAACCTGAGGCTTGGCGAGGCCATGGTGCGGCAGGAGCGGGATTTTGCCGACAGCCTCATGGAGACGGTTCAGGTTATGGTGCTGATCCTGGACCGCCAGGGGCGCATCGATCGCCTGAACCCTGCCGCCGAGAGGCTCACCGGATATGCCCTGTCTCAGGTGCAAGGCCGGCCTTTCTGGGAGGTTTTCCCGGCTCCCGAAGCCGTTGACGCCATGAAAGAGGCGTTTTTTCATCTCGTTGCCGGGGAGATTCACCCGACCGAGGAGATTGAGTGGGTAGCCAAAGACGGCGTCCACCGCCGGATCGCCTGGTCCGCCGCGGCCCACATCGGGGAAGACGGGTCGGTTTCGCACGTGATCGGGACCGGCATCGACATAACTGACCGGAGGGAAGCGGAAATTCGCCTCCAACGGCTCCAGGCCGAACTGGGGGGGCAGGTTCAGGTAGATAAGGCGTCAACCGGGGAATTGGAAGTCACCAAGGGGGAATTGGACGCTTTCACCGCCGCGGTGCGCCGCGATCTCAGGTCGCCGCTCCGCTGGATCAGCAGCTTCTGCCAGGTCCTGGAGGTGGCCGGCGCCCATCGGCTTGACTTCAGAGGGTGCCGGTATCTCCGCCGGCTGCGGCGCATGATCCGGCAGACGGGAGAGCTCACGGAGGCGTTGCTGGAGCACGCCCGGTTGGCCGGGGCCGCAATGCAGTGGCAGGTAATTGATCTCAGCGACCAGGCCCGCACCATTGCCGCCGCTCTCCAGCACACCGCGCCGGGGCGCCGGGTGGAATTCATCATCGGGGCGAACCTGAGGGCCGAAGGCGACCCCGCCATGCTCCGATGGGTGCTGTCAATCCTTCTGGGCAATGCCTGGAAATTTACCGGGACGGTTCCCAGGGCCAAGATTGAGTTCGAGGCCCTGTCCGCCACGGACGGGACCCGGGGGTTCCTGGTCCGAGACAACCGGGCCGGATTTGCTCCGAACGGCGGCCACGCTTTGTTCAGAACGTTTCACCGTTTGTGCGCCACCAGGGATTTTTCCAGCCCCGGCCCAGGCTTGGCCACGGTCAAGCATATCATCCAACGTCACGGCGGCCGCGTCTGGGCCGAAATCGATCCGAGGCAGGGGGCCACGTTTTATTTCACCCTGCCGCCGACGGGCCAGGGATCAACCGCAAAATCGTCCGGGGAAGATGAGCCGGACTCCTTGAAAGGTTAGCCAGTGTCCATCCGGAAATAAGGAAAAGGTAGCCGCAGGCTTTGCGGTGAAGGTTCACCCCTAGGGGCGGTGCGCGGCGCTCCCCGTTGTCCGCAGCAACCGATTCTTATGTGGTCATTTGGGTGCAAACCGAATGGCATGCCCTCATTCCAGGGGTTTGGTCATTGTGGTTGCGTCTGCCAACGCCGTGTCTTCTCCCTCAATTTCCTCGCCTAAGGAGGGCAGGGCAAGAATCTCCAAGGCTTCCGGCTCGGTTAATTTCTCCACGGAACGGAGCTTGCGCTCTATGGCCCGGCTTCGCACCCCGGTCTTATCAATCGTTCGGCTCGCCGTGTCGAGCTGGTGCTTGACCTTGTCCAGGACCTCGCCGAACTTGCCGAATTCGGTCTTGATCGCCCCCAAGACCCGCCACACCTCTACGGCCCGCTGCTCTATGGCAAGGGTCTGGAAGCCCATGCGCAGGCTGCTCAAAATCGCCGCCAAGGTGGTGGGACCCGCCACCACCACGCGATAGCGGTGCTGCAGGTCTTCAACAAAGGCCGGCTGCCGCAGCACCTCCGCATAGAGCCCTTCCGTAGCCAGGAACATGATGGCAAAATCGGTGGTGTTGGGTGGGCTGATGTATTTATCGTAGATGTCCTTGGCCGCCGACCGAACGGTTCGCACCAGGGAGTCTGTGGCCGCCTGAATTGCTCCCGCATCGGCTCTCTCCGCGGCTTCTTGCAGGCGCAGATAGTCCTCCTGGGGAAACTTCGAGTCAATGGGAAGCCAGACGCAAGTCCCGGGGTCGTCCTTCGGGCCCGGCAACCGCACGGCAAACTCCACACTTTCCGATGAGTCGGATTTTACCCGGACGTTCCGCTCGAACTGGTCCGGGGTGAGGATTTGCTCCAGGATCGCCCCGAGCTGAACCTCGGCCCAGGTGCCGCGCACTTTCACGTTAGTCAGAACGCGTTTGAGGTCTCCCACGCCCGTGGCCAGATGCTGCATCTCCCCGAGACCCTTGTGTACCGCCTCCAACCTGTCGCTTACGAGTTTGAACGACTCACCGAGCCGCTTTTCCAAGGTATCGTGGAGCTTCTCGTCCACTGTTTGGCGCATTTCATCAAGTTTCTTCTCGTTGCCCTCCTGAAGCTCCTTGACCCGAGAGTCAAAGGTAAGGCGAATGCGGTCCAAAGCGCCCTGGTTTGATTCGGTCAGTTCCCGCAATTGCTTCGTCATGCTTTCCAACTGCGCCTGCTGGAGCTTGCCCATGCCCTCAAGAGTCTTGGCCAGCACCTCGTTGGTCGATTTCAGACTGCCCGACACTTCTTCACGAAGCTCCCGTCCGGCGCTGCGGGCTTCTTCCCGGCTTATCCGCAGCTCATCGCGCACTTCCCTCCCGGCTCGGTTAGAAGCCTTGGTTGCAAGGGTCAGCAGAATAATAACCAGGACCGTGGTAACGGCGGTCAGAGACAATATTGCCCAAAAGAGAACTTCATTCATGGTTCGCTCCAAGCCACATAGCAAATTGGATTGAGACGCATAAGTATAGAAAACGTCCGATTATTTCGTGGGAGGCATGTTAGTATAAAATTCGTAATCTGGAAAGGGGTCCGAGCCTACCCGGCCCTAATGACCCGGATGCCGTGCTGCTGTGCGCCATTATACCCGGTTATAAGGTTGAAATTCCTGGGGTTGTCACCTTTGGGGACCATTGCGAGTCAGAATCCCGTCTGGCGGGAAACCCATACAATGACTGCGCGGCGGATTCTTATGATAATAACAGGTGAGATCAGCCCTCCGGCATTTTCCCGGATAAAATGGCCCGCGAAAGTTTAAAAGCCCTGGCGCCGGCCCGGCTGAATCATTAAAATTAATCGGTATGATCGTGCCGGACGGGAAGGAGCGTCTTTTCCCGAGATTGGCTGATTATAGTGTTTGCCAAAAGTTCTTTCCTCTTATCCCCTCTCCCCCCAACGGGGGGAGAGGGTTAGGGTGAGGGGGGGCGGAAAAAACTTTTGGCAACGAGTATAAGGGCACAGCCAGGCTATCTGGAGAACGGTTTGACCATGGCCGGGAAGGATTTCGCCAAAAAAATTGCGGTGTTGGGTTCCTTGTGCGGCATTACCTCGCAGTACTGGGACAATTTTGGCCGCCGCCACCGTACCTCCCTGGCCACCTACCGGGACCTGCTCAGCGCCATGGGGGTTCCCTGGGAGAATCCGGAAGGCCTGGACCGGGAGATCGACCGGCGGCGTTTGGGTCCCTGGGGGGCAATGCTGGAACCGGTGCAGCTCATCAAACCGGCGCCGGCCCAAGCCGGGGCGACTGTGCGCCTCTGGTACCCCGGGCCTGAGCCCCCGGCCGCAGTGGACGTGTCGGCGGAGATGGTCAGCGAAAATGGGGCGCCTTACCGGTGGGAGAGGCGCCTCAAAGTTGCCGGGCGGCTGGAGACCCAGGCGGTCCCGGGAGGGTTTCGGGTCGCGGTGCGGCTGCCCCTCCCCGCCGGCCTGGATTTGGGATATTACGATCTGACCCTGAAAGTGCGGAGCGGCGGCCGGGAGGAAAGCGGCCGCACCCGGCTGATCGCGGCCCCGTCCCGGGCGTATGCGCCGGCCTGGCTGGAGGAGGGCCGCCGGGTCTGGGGTTTCAACCTGCCGCTCTATGCCTTGAGGAGCAGGGCCAACTGGGGGGTGGGGGATTTTGACGATCTGATGACAGTCATCCGCTGGGCCGGACCCCTGGGGGCGGCGTTTGTGGGTGTCAACCCCCTCCATGCCTCCGGGGGGCGAGCCTTCGCCGACCCCAGTCCCTATTCCCCCACCAGCCGGATTTTCCTCAATGTTTTGTACCTGAGCCTGGAGGCGGCGCCGGAGATGGCGGCCTGCCGGCAGGCCCAGGATCTCGTGGCCAGCCCGGAATTTCAGGCCGCTAAAGCCCGCCTGGCCGCAGCATCCCTGGTGTCTTACCGGGAAGTCTACCTTTTAAAGCGCCGGGTCCTGAACCTCCTGTATGAGACGTTCTGCGAGGCGCACGGCGGCCCGGAGGGCCTTCCCCGCTCGGCCCGGGGGCAGGAGTTCGCCCGGTTTGTGGCGGCCGGAGGCGAGTCCCTGGCCAGGTTCGGCCAGTTTTCAGCCCTGGCGGACCATTTCCAGCAAGGCGACTGGCGCCGCTGGCCCGAATCCTATCAGCACCCCGAGAGCCCCGCGGTGACAGAGTTCGCCCGGGAGCATGGGAAAGAGGTCCGGTTCCACCAGTACGGGCAATGGCTGGCCGCGACCCAAATGGGCCAGGTCTGCCAGGAGGCTCAACAACAGGGCCTGCCGTTCACCCTCTACGAGGACCTGGCCCTGGGGGCGAGCCCCGGGGGCTTCGACACCTGGGCCCACCAGGAGCTCTTTGCCCGGGGGCCGGCCATCGGGGCGCCCCCCGACGCCTTCAATCCCCAGGGGCAGAACTGGGGACTGCCGCCCCTGATCCCGGAACGCCTCCGGGCCTCGGGCTACCGGTTGTTCATCGACACCCTCCGGGCCAACACCCCTATCGGCGGCATGCTGCGAATGGACCACGTCATGGGGTTGTTTCGCCTGCTGTGGATCCCCCACGGAGTGGCCGCGGCGCTGGGGGCGTATGTCACCTACCCGGCCCGGGAACTCCTGGCCATCCTGGCCCTGGAGAGCGTGCGGCGGCGAGCCCTGATCATCGGGGAGGACCTGGGCACCGTGGCTCCCCGCATCCGGCGGGAGCTGGGCAAGTCCGGGGTCTTTTCCTACCGGGTCTTTTATTTTGAACGGGACGGCCATGGCCACTTCCTGGCCCCGGAGGCGTACCCGGCCCGGGCCATGGCCACGGTGACCACGCACGACCTGCCCACCCTGACGGGATTCTGGCAGGGGCATGACCTGGCCCTGAAACGGACGCTGGACCTGTATCCCGATGCCCGCCTGGCGGAGGCCGACGCCGCGGCCCGGGAACTGGACCGCCGGCTTCTGCTGGAGGACCTGGAGCACCGGAAGTTGCTGCCCGATGGCGCGGCTTCGAAGCCCGAGGCCGGTGAATCCTGTCCCCGGGAATTGCGGCAGGCGGTTTTGGAGTATCTGGCCCAGAGTGAGGCCGCCCTCATGGAGGTCCGGCTGGAGGAGGTCTTCGGAGTGCCGGAGCAGCAAAACCTCCCGGGCACCCAGACAGAACACCCCAACTGGCGGGTCAAGCTGCCCCTGACCCTGGAGCAGATGCAGGAGAGCCCGGAGCCCGCCCGGCTGGCGGCCCGTTTGAATAAAGCGAGGAGTCAGTAGTCAGTAGCCAGTGGCCAGTGGTCAGTGATTAGTAGTAAGGATGAGATACCGGGTTTTTAATTGATGAACATAGCAGGGAAGTCCCTCGTGCTTACCGCTATTGCAGAGCCCCTTTGCCTCCGGCTCAGGGTGACCGATGGGGAAGTCTTACCTTGGGAAAAATCATTATCATGTCCAAAGAACTATGACGTCAGGTATGAGAACCACCGACCACTGGCTACTGACCCCTGACCCCTGACCACTGCACTCAAGAGGTGATTAATGTCTGAACCAGCCTTGATCTACAATCTCTTTCCGCCCCTGGCCGGGACCATCCCCCAGTGGGAGGAACATCTGGATCGCATCGCGGCCATGGGCTTCACCTGGATCTTTTTGAACCCCATCCACACCCCCGGCCTGTCCGGCAGCCTCTATGCCGTCAAGGATTACTACGGCTTCAACCCCCTGTTTGCTCCCGAATCGGGCCAGGACCCGGAGGCGGCCCTGGCGCATTTTCTGAAAGAGGCCGGGCGCCGGGGGCTGAAGGTGATGCTGGACCTGGTGATCAACCACACCGCCATCGACTCGCCCTTGGTCACCCAGCATCGCGAGTGGTACGCCAAAGACGATGACGGCCGGATCAAACACCCCGGCGCCATTGACCCTGCGGATGCCACCAAGGTGACGGTGTGGGGCGACCTGGCGGAAATTTCGTACTGGCCGCCGCCGGACCCTGAGGGGTTGCTGCACTACTTCGATGGGGTGGTGGCCAAGTACCTGCGCCTGGGCTTCTTGGGGTTCAGGGCCGATGCGGCTTACAAAATCCCGGGCGCTTTTTGGGCGCGCCTCATCGATGAGGCCAAGAACCTGGAACCCCAGGTCCAGTTTTTCGCCGAGACCCTGGGGTGCCGCCTGGAGGAGTGCGCCCAGCTATCATCCTCCGGGTTCGACTTCCTCTACAACAGCTCCAAGTGGTGGGATTTCCAGGAAGATTGGTGCCTGGAGCAGTACAATGACTTTCGCCGCATCGCCCCTTCCATCAGCTTCCCGGAAAGCCACGACACCGGGCGGCTGGCGGCGGCAAGCGGCGGCGCCCCGGAAGTGGCCCGGCAGCGCTACCTTTTCGCGGCCTACTTTTCCAGCGGGGTGATGATCCCCATGGGCTATGAGTACGGGTTCAAAAAGCGCCTCAACGTGGTGAAGACCCGGCCCCAGGACTGGGAGGCGCCCGCCTATGATCTGACCCCCTTTATCAAAAGCGTGAACCGCATGAAGAAAAAGTGCCCGGTGCTTCTGGAAGAAGGCCCCCAGGCCCGGGTCAACCCCAAGGGAGAACCGGTGGTGCTGCTGCTCAAATCCCGGGAAAGCCGCAAGGGCCGGGTCCTGGCAGTGATCAATACCACCGGCGAGCCCCAGGTGGTCGCCATCCCTGACCTGGCCGAACTGCTGGGTAAACCCCGGCGGGCCTGGAAAGACCTGACGCCGGATACCATCCCCTTGAAACTCCTCAGTTCCCTGGAGTTCACCTTGCCGCCGGCCCGTATGCGGCTGTTCTATAATCCCGACGGGGCGCCGTTACCCGAGACGGTTGCGAAGGCAGCAGATTGAGCGGGCCTCTTCCTGGTCCATCAGGTCAAACGGATAATTTCTGTAGGGGGGGACCTGTGTGTCCCCCCTTTGGGGCCCACACACAGGTGCGCCCCTACATTCTAAAATGAAATTATAGGGTAGGGCGGGCCTCCGGGCCTCCATCTCCCTAAAAGACTTCCTCCCAAGGAACGAACCCATGACCCAGGCCCTGGCGGGATTTAACGAGCACGGCATCGTGTTGGCCACGGACAGCCGGGCCACCCGGTTCGTTGTCGGCGGGCAACCGGAGGTCTTTAACGTCAACAAGCTCTTCGCTCTGAATCGGCGCTGCGGCATTCTGAGCGGCGGCGCCGGGGTGAGCGTCTCCCTGTCCTTGGCCCTGCGCCGGCAGATCGCCCGCCATCCCGGCCCTCTGGAACTGGAGGAAATGGTGGAATTTGCGCTTCCCCTCCTCTCCCAGGGTTACGGCCGCCACCTGGAAACCCACGGCCCCGAGGCCGAAGGTTTTCGCCGCATCTATTTCATCCTGGCCGGCTACGTGCCCGGCAGTCCCCCGCCCCACTTTCAAATGATCCTTCTGGGCAGCGAGGAAAACGAACTTCCCCTGCGGCGGATGCAGACCGGCAACGTGCTGGTCATGCCCCGGAACCTGGGGATGGAGATGCGCCTGTTCAAGGCCCTCAGCCAGGGGGCGGACCTGGAAGAAATCCTGCACCTGAGCCAGGAATTTTTGGAAAAAATGGCCGCAATCAAAGAAGAAGTGGGGCCGCCCTTCCATTATGCCACCATCACCTCCCGGGGTTATCAGTCGATAATTTTGTAATGCCGGTCTATGCAATTTGCCGGTTTTGAGTAATAATCTGTCCTGTCCTGAAAAGTTCAAGGTTCAAGGTTCAAAGTTCAAGGTTAAGAGCAAGGGCTGACTGCTTTACGGGTGAGCCGAAGGCCCATGAGGAGCTGTCCCGGAAAGTTTTTGGTGGCACCGGCATCTTGCCGGTGCGGGTGCGCAGGTTAAAAACCTGTGCCACCAACGGCGGCGGGCACGGAGGCCCGCGCCATCACCTCTTTATAATTTACGGCGGGGCCAACGGCGCCTGCGGGATTGCATTCAAGCCTACGCCGAGGAGTAACGTATGCATAAGGCCATGCTCATCGTCATGGACGGTTTGGGAGACCGGCCCCTCAGGGAACTGGGGGGCCTCACTCCCCTGGAGGCGGCGCACACTCCCAACCTGGACGCCCTGGCGGCCCGGGGCATCACCGGGGTCATGAATGCCCTGGGCGTGGGGCTGCGCCCCGGCAGCGACACCAGCCATCTGGCCATTCTGGGCTACGACATCGAACGCTATTACACCGGCCGGGGCACCATTGAGGTGGCGGGGCTGGGCATGGGTCTGGAGGCGGGGGATGTGGCCCTGCGGGGCAATCTGGGCACGGTGGACGACACGCTCACGGTGGTGGACCGGCGGGCCGGGCGCATCACCGACACCGGCCCCTTTGTCAAGGACCTAGACGGCCTTACCTATGAGGGCGTCACCCTGATGGTCCGTCCCGGCACCGGCCACCGCGCCGGCATCATCCTGCGGGGTCCGGGCCTGAGCTTCCGCATCAGCGACAACGATCCCCACGAGCTGGGTGTCAAGGTCCACGAAGTGCACCCCCTGGACGATTCCCCGGAAGCCGCCTTCACCGCCAGGGTCTTGAATCACTTCCTGGCGGAAGCGCACCGCATTCTGGCCCAAAATCCCCTGAACCAGGAACGGGTGGCGATGGGTTTGCCTGCGGCCAATTATTTGTTGGGGCGGGGAGCCGGCTATTATAAGAAGATTGAACCCTTCCCGGCCCGCTACGGCCTCAAGGCCTGCACCATCGCCGGCGGCGGCCTCTACAAGGGGGTGGGCTCCTTCACCGGCATGGACGTGATTCCCGTCCCCGGCGCCACGGGGCTGCCCAATACCGACATCGAGGCCAAGTTCCGGGCGGCCCTTACCGCCCTGGCCGGGCCTTACGACTTCGCCTTTGTCCACATCAAGGCTGCCGACACCTTCGGGGAGGACGGCGACTACCTGGGCAAGATGAACTTCATCAACAAGATCGACCTGGCCTTCGCGCTCCTCATGGAGACGCCGCACTTCCTGGCGGTGACCGCGGACCACTCCACCCCCTGCGCCTTAAAGAAACATTCCGGGGACCCGGTGCCCATCATGATGGCGGGCGACGGCCTGGTGCGCCCCGATGACGTCACCGCCTATAGCGAGCGCGCCTGCGGCCGGGGCGCCATGGGCCGCCTCACCGGCCTCCAGATCATGCCGGAGATCATCAATTTGCTGGGACTGGCGAAGTTGATCGGGGATTGAACAAGCCTTTAACTATCAGCTGTCAGCTCTTAGCCGAAATTTGGCTGGCGGCAGAATTTTTTTTGTAGGGGCGCACCCGTGTGTGCGCCCTCTGTGTGCTTTTCCGGCTAAGCGGAAAATTAAACTTCACCGACCTTTTCCGCGTCCCCGGCGCAATTTTTAGTATAATACCCCCGTGGATTTACTCACCTTCCTCCAGCAGCTCATCAACGGCCTGTCATTGGGCAGTCTCTATGCCCTCATCGCTATCGGTTATACCCTGGTATACGGCCTCCTCCGGCTCATCAACTTCGCGCACGGCGACCTGCTGATGGTGGCGGCCTACGTGGCGGTCATGGGGGTGGGGCTGTTTTCCTGGCCCTGGCCGGCGGCCTTCGGCCTGGCCGTGGGGCTTACCGGCCTCATGGGGGTGCTGCTGGAGCGCGGCGCTTATCGGCCGCTGCGCCGGGCGCCCCGGATTTCGCTCTTAATCTCGGCCATCGCCGCCTCCTTTTTACTGGAGAACGTCGCCCTGGTTATCTTTGGGGGCCGGGCCAAGCCCTTTCCCGTCCCCGAGGTGTTCACCGGGGCCTTTGCCTGGGGCGGGCTGTTCGTGCCCCGCTTGAGCCTGCTCATTCCCCTGGTCACCGGCGCGCTCCTGGCCGGGCTCTTCCTCATCATCTACCGGACCGCCGTGGGCCGCGCCATGCGGGCCATCGCTCTGGACCTCGAGACCGTCAGCCTCATGGGCATCGACGTCAACCGCATCATCGCCTTTACCTTTCTCCTGGGGTCGCTCCTGGCCGGGGCCGGGGGGCTCCTGTGGGCCATGAAGTATCCCCAGGTCAATCCCTTTATGGGCATCCTGCCGGGGCTAAAAGCCTTCATCGCCGCGGTTTTAGGCGGTATCGGCAACGTCACCGGCGCGGTCCTGGGGGGGCTGCTCCTGGGGTTCCTGGAAGTCATGATCGTGGCCCTCTTTCCGGCCTGGGCCGGTTACCGGGACGCGGTGGCCTTCACCCTGCTCATCGTGCTCCTGCTGCTCAAGCCCACGGGGCTTTTGGGAGAGGCATTGGGGGAGGAGAAGCTGTGAGCGGTTAGCAGTTAGCAGTTAGCAGTTAGCGGTTGGGTTGAGGTCGATTAACACCAAGGGGGAATCAAACGACTAATTCTTGTCATTCTGAGAGCAGCGAAGAATCTCTCTTTAAAAGCCGCAGAGATTCTTCACTCCGCTGCGCTCCGTTTAGAATGACAAAAGTATTTTTTGACAGGAATTCGCATCAAAAGGATTTTGGCAGTTGCTAAGAGCTAAAAGCTAACGGCTAACTGCTCGACCAAAGGAGCACACCCATTCGCACCCGGTACCTGACCCCAGCCGCCCTGGTCCTGCTGTTCCTGTTCCTGTGGGGGGCGGAGCGCTGGGCCGACGAGTATCAGGTGCGGCTTTTGAACAACGTGGCCATCTTCATTACCCTGGCGGTGGCCTACAACCTGATCAACGGGGTCTGCGGCCAACTGCACCTGGGGCCCAACGCCTTCATCACCCTGGGGGCCTACACCGCGGCGCTCCTGACTATGACCCCGGCGGAAAAGACCTTGAACTTCCTGGTCACCCCCCTGTACGGGCCGCTGAGCCAGCTATCCCTGCCGTTTCCCGCCGCCTTGCTGGCGGGGGGGCTGGTGGCCGTCGCCTTCGGGTTGCTCACCGGGTTTCCGGTCTTCAGGGTCAGGGGCGATTACCTGGCTATCGTCACCCTGGGCTTCGGCGAGGTGGTGCGGGTCCTGGCCAACAATCTCCAGGGTCTGACCAACGGACCCCTGGGCCTCAAAGGACTCTACCCTTATACCAACCTCTGGTGGTCCTGGGGGGTGGCGGTCGCCGCCGCCGCGGTGGTCGTTAGCCTGGTCAACTCCAGCTACGGCCGGGCCTTGAACGCCATCCGGGAAGACGAAACCGCGGCGAAGGCCATGGGGATCAACACCTTCCGCCACCTGCTGGGAGCGTATCTTCTGAGCGCCTTCTTCTTCGGGGTGGGAGGCGGGCTGCTGGCCCACCTTATCACCACCATATCGCCATCGCTCTTCACCTTTTTCCTCACCTTCAATCTCTTGATCATCATTGTGGTGGGGGGCCTGGGCTCTACCACCGGGGCGATTCTGGCCGCGGCCGGCTTCACCCTGGCGGGGGAGTGGCTGAGGATCGTGGAGGAACCGGCCACCCTCTTCGGGCTTACTATCCCCGGAATTCCGGGGATGCGCATGGTGATCCTTTCCCTGGCGCTGCTCCTGGTGATAATCTTCTGCCGCCGGGGTCTCATGGGCCGCCGGGAATTTTCCTGGGCCGGGCTGGGGCGCCTCCTGCGGGGCGGGGCCGCCGGTTCGGCGTCCGGCGCCGGGAAACCATAGGATTCCCATGGCTCTCCTCCACACCGAACATCTGGACATGCGCTTCGGGGGGCTGTCGGCCCTGGAGAATCTGAACCTGGCGGTGCCGGCAGGCGGCCTCTACGGCCTCATCGGCCCCAACGGGGCGGGCAAGACCACGGTTTTCAATCTCATCAGCGGTTTTTTGAAACCTACCGGCGGCCGCATTGTCTGGGACGGCCGGGAGATTACCGGGGAGCCCCCGCACCGCCTCGCGGATTGGGGGATCGCCCGGACCTTTCAGAATATCCGGCTCTTCGGCGAACTCAGCGTGCTGGACAACGTCCTGGTGGGGTTTCACTGCCGCAGCCGCGCTACCTGGGGCGAGGCCGTCTTGCGGCTGCCCCGCTACCGCCGGGAGGAACGGGACCGCCGCTCCCGGGGGTTGGCGTTGCTTGAGGACATCGGCCTGGCCGAGGCCGCGGACCAGCCTGCGGGCAAGCTCCCCTACGGCCACCAGCGCCGCCTGGAGATCGCCCGGGCCCTGGCCACGGGACCCCGCTGCCTCCTCCTGGACGAGCCCGCCGCCGGCCTCAACCCCCAGGAGACCGGCGATTTGATTTTTTTCCTAAGGGGCATCAAGGACCGTTATGATTTAACCATTCTGGTCATTGAACACAACCTGCGTCTGGTCATGGGCCTCTGCCAGCACCTCACCGTACTGGACCACGGCCTCACCATCGCCGCCGGTCCGGCGGCAGAGATACGGAAAAACCCGGAGGTAATCCGGGCTTATTTGGGGGAGTAGCGGTTAGCTATTGGCAGTTAGCAGTTAGCAGTTAGCTATTAGCCAAAGCAAAGATGCTTTTCCCCTACTGCTCTGAAAGTGTGGGACACCCGCCCTCGGGTGTCCAGGCTCAGGATGGAAAGCCTGTGCCGCCAGTTTCCCTCGTTCCCAAGTTGTACTTGGGAACGAGCCAACATAGATCATCGGCACATTTTGATTTTTCGCTAACTGCTAACTGCTAACTGCTAACTGCTAACTGCTAACTGCTAACTGCTAACTGCTGACCGCTATGCTAAAAGTCTTCGACCTTCAGGTCTCCTATGGGGCCATCAAGGCCCTGGACGGGATCAGCTTCGGCGTCCCCCGGGGACGGATCGTCACGTTGCTGGGAGCCAACGGCTCGGGTAAGACCACCGCGCTCAGGGCCATCACCGGGCTGGCGGCGTCCGGGGGTGGGCGGATTGTCTTTGAGGGCCGGGAGATCCATGGGTTCCCTACCCACGAGATCATCCGGGCCGGCATCGCCCTGGTGCCCGAGGGCCGCCGCATCTTCGCCAATCTAACCGTCTACGAAAACCTGCTCTTAGGGGCGTATCTGAGGCGGGACCAGCCGGGTCTGGCCCGGGACCTGGACCGGATTTACGACACCTTTCCCCGCCTGGCGGCACGGCGCGCCCAGGCGGCTGGCACCCTCTCCGGCGGCGAGCAGCAGATGCTGGCCGTGGGCCGGGCGCTAATGAGCCGGCCGCGGCTCCTGCTCCTGGATGAACCCTCCCTGGGCTTGGCGCCCTTGCTGGTCAAGGAGGTGTTTCACCTCATCACCCGCCTCAACCAGCAGGGGGTCACCATCCTCCTGATCGAGCAGAACGCCGCCGCGGCCCTGAAAATTGCCCACCACGGCTATGTCCTGTCCACCGGCCGGGTGGCGCTGGAAGGCCCGGGCCCGGAGTTGTCGGTCCATCCCCAGTTGCAGCCGGCCTACCTGGGGGATGAACCTGACCCGGAGGCGCCGTTCCCTTCCTAATCCGGGATTTTTCTGATAAAATTATTTGATTAATTAAGGGCAAGCCGGCAAGAATAGCTCCGGCCGTAAGCCATAAATAGCGGTTTTTGCTGAAAGCTGAAAGCTGATAGCTGTTTTATCATCCAGGAGGTCGCAATGTTACCGGACAGCGTAGATATCAAAACCAAATTAAAGGGTTTGCAAGATCGGCTGGAAACCCTTCGAGGTCATCTTTGATCTGGCTGGCAAGCAGGTCAGACTGCGTCATTTAGAAGAGTTGATGGCCGCCCCGGAGTTGTGGGACGACCAGGCCCGGGCCGCGGACATCCTGAGAGAACGGGCGTCCCTGATCCAGGCGACGGAGGAATATGCGGCCCGGCGCCAGCAACTGGAAGACCTGGAGCTGATGCTGGATATGTCCCTGGAGGAAGAGGACCACCAGACCATGAAGGAGGTGGTCCGGGACCTGGGGGCCATGGAGCGGGAGTTCTCCGACTGGGAACTCAAGCTGCTCCTGGGGGCCGAAGACGACGACAAGAACGCCATCGTCACCATCCACGCCGGGGCCGGCGGCACCGAGGCCCAGGATTGGGCCGAAATTTTGCTGCGCATGTACCTGCGCTACGCCGAACGTAAGGGTTTCAAGACCGAGACCATCGACCTCCTGCCCGGGGACGAAGCCGGGGTCAAGAGCGTTACCTTCACCGTCAGCGGTCCTTACGCCAACGGTTTTCTGAAGAGCGAAAACGGTATCCACCGCCTGGTGCGCATCTCGCCCTTTGACGCAAGCGGCCGCCGCCACACCTCCTTTGCAGCGGTGCAGGTGCTGCCCGAGGTGGACGACCGCATCGAGATAGACATCCAGGAAAATGACCTGCGCATCGACACCTTCAGGGCCTCCGGCCCCGGGGGCCAGCACGTCAACAAGACCTCCTCCGCGGTGCGCCTTACCCACTTGCCTACGGGCCTGGTGGTTTCCTCCCAGTCCGAGCGCAGCCAGCACCGCAACCGGGAACTGGCCATGAAGGTGCTCCGGGCGCGCCTCTATAACCTGGAAAAGCGCAAGCAGGAAGCCAAGAAGCATGAAATGCAGGAGACCCAGAAGGAGATCGCCTGGGGCAGCCAGATTCGCTCCTACACGCTCCAGCCCTATCGCATGATCAAAGACCACCGCACCAAGCACGAAGAGGGCAACGTCGACGCGGTCTTGGACGGCGACCTGGACCGTTTCGTGGAGGCCTTTCTGCTGAATCCGGGGGAAGAGTAAAAGAGCGGTCAGCGGTCAGCTTTCAGCAAAGGCACGTACCGAAGCGACCCGGCCGCCATGCAGCTTATAGCGATTGCCAAAAACTTTTTCCGATCCTTGATATCCATAAATCCCCCCTAACCCCCCTTTAGACAAGGGGGGAACTGTAAGGAATTGCTGTTAAAGTCCCCCTTTGAAAAAGGGGGATTTAGGGGGATTTAAGAACCGCCAAGCGGAAATAATTTATGGCAAGCGCTATAGGGAAACGTCCCAGCCAGCATCCAGCTTATACAGGGGGTAATCTCCACATACTCATTCTATTAATCTCTTGTAGGGGGGACTTGCGTGTCCCCCTTCGTGGGGCGCCGTGCATGTGCTCCTCCAAAGGCTGATTCGATGCTCTATAATCGCTGCGCCGAAGTCGATGAGGAGTTTTGGCGGGCTCTGGCCCAGGCGGACCCGGAGGACATTTATCGCCGCACCGGCATCCGGCGTCATGAGATTTTCTTCCGTTTTCCCTATTTTAATCAGGAAGCGGTGGTGGATTTGGACCGGCAACGGGTGTTCCGGGCCGGGGCGCCGGAGGAGGAACCGGGTTTCCGCCTCTGCCTGATTACCGTCCTTTATCTGCTTTCCGTGGATACCGCCGGGTTGGGGCCGCCGGTCAGCCCCATGGAACTGACCGGGGCCACCACTTTTTTCCAGAGCCGAGGGCCCCATGCCATTCCCAGCGCCCCCCTGGAGGAGCGGTTCGGCCGGGACCTGGCCGGGTTTCTGGAGGCGGGCCGCCGCCTGGGGGCGGAAAAGCGAGCCAGCGGCGATGGCGCCCTGGCCTTCCAGGTTTATCCGGGGCTGAGCGTCGAAGTGATTCTCTGGCTGGCCGATGATGAGTTCCCGGCCCAGGTGTCTTTTACGGTGCCGTCCGGCTTGG